>Ga0065711_1036173_pt1 | contig 21346 bp, 9 predicted proteins | sample Hoacrofraction12_FD_59098 | JGI IMG/M metagenome (GOLD analysis project Ga0065711, IMG submission 59098) | Hoatzin crop microbial communities from Cojedes, Venezuela - Epithelial fraction 12 v2 (version 2) | ecosystem: Host-associated > Birds > Digestive system > Esophagus > Crop | place... | reverse complement strand
AAGAGAGAAGAGAAGAGAAGAGAAGAGAAGAGAAGAGAAGAGAAGAGAAGAGAAGAGAAGAGAAGAGAAGAGAAGAGAAGAGAAGAGAAGAGAAGAGAAGAGAAGAGAAGCTCCCTGCCCCCCAGGCAACCCCCATGCATAAACTGAGCATGATGTCCATGATATGGAATATTTCCATTGGCCAGCTTGGCTATCTGTCTGGTGATGCTCCCTCCCACCTCCTGCATGCCTGCTCATTAGATGAATATGAGAAACTAGAAAAAGTCCTTGATATCATAGCAACAACTAAAAAATCAGTGTTAGCAACATCCTTCTCATATTAAATCCAAACACAGGAGCTACTCAGAGGAAAATCAGTTCTGCCCCAGCCGAAACCAGGAGAGGTACCCTTAGCCAAAACATATGTCTTACCTGAAGCTCCTCCAGCAGCACAGTGACTGCTTATCATGCTTTGCTGGGCTGCTGAGGAGCTGATCAAAGACTCATTGAATTTAGTGTCAGTGACTTCACTGGTTTCAGTGTCTTTGGACTAAGCCCTTGCTTCATACTGACTCATGTACTGGGCTGCTCAGTGAGCTTCACAATGCACCAATACCACCAAGCCCCTCAGTGTATGACTATCCTAATTGCCTTATGGGAATTGAATCTGGAGAAGTCCATAATTAGCTTGAAAGGGAAGGTAGGGTACATGCTAAGGCAGCCTTCTCCAGCTGAGATAGTCTTGAAACTGTGACTGTTTGCCATCCTGTGGTGAACAATTTCTCAGCTCTTATTTAGTTTTCCCCTGCAATGCTGCACTGGTATTAAAGTATCAAGCAAGTATTCCTCATATCCTCCTCCTCCTCCTCCCCCTCATCCTTCTTTTATGAAATCCCCATCTGTTCTCAGGCCTCTGTTCTAGGGCCCTTTTTTGCCTCAGTGATTTAATATTCTCCTTTAACTCTTCCCCAAGTCCAAGCTTAATGAGATAGGTCTTCTGTTCATTTACCGGTGTTAGCTAACAGGCCTTTCACCCAAGTGCATGGTCAGCAGTACAAAGTGCAATGGTGCATCGGTTACTGCCTCAGCAAGGCTTATTTGTACTGCTCCCAAAATAATTCTCCTCTTGCACAACTAGGGGTAATGTGCAAGAGTACTAAGGGTACCTGCCCTGATTTAGATGACTGAAAATGTAAAGGAAAATCTCTAGGCCTCTCTTCTGGGTGAAGGAATTCCTGTAACATATTGCTCGACTGGTTTCCTTGAATTGTGCCTCTGAATCTTTTCTTTCTGGATTGCTAAACCAGCTTTGATGTTCTAGCAGTGGCGTAACAGAGATGTTCACAGTCACAAGCTGACACTCCTATTATTACAGGCTTTTTAGCAAGTTCCTGCCTGTCAAGCCCAGACCAAGAGGTACATTGGAATGGTATTGCATACAGCTGGAGGTGTATATAAGGGTGTGTGTATAGAAGTTTCCTTCAGCTCTGAGCTGATGGAGTCATGCAACCACTGTGGTTTTTCTGAAATAACTTAGAGTGAAAACACTTCTTCTGCATGGGCAAGATTAATCAGCCGATAAAAATATCAGCACAGCACAGCCCTCATATATTACAATCAGAAGAAAAGGAAATTAATCTTCCTTTTGTATTTCCAAAATTTGGACAACAATTTAAGGCAGTTGCTATATTCATACTGCTAAATAAAGCAGTCCTGAGGCCAAATAACATAGACTGGTTGTGTGCACATGTCCACACTTTATGGCACTTGGCCTTGGGTCTCCTAGGGCCACAGAGCACCACACGGGACCCAAAAGACACAATTGTTGCTTAACTTCCTTTTTTCCCAGTTCAGAGTGTCTGAAATACAGAGAAGTATGTGTTGCAGCTCACCAGAAGAATTGAGTATAAAGATATTTCTTATAGCAGAAAATAAGGGTTATGTTCCGCCTGCCCAGGTGGTGGCGTGAGGACATGTCCAGTGGTCTGAAGGCATAGAGCTATCTGGGATTGGACTGGAGGTCTGCAGAGGGTGGAAGGATCCAAACTTGAGAGCATCGTGGCCACACTGTTGAAACGGCGCTGGGCACAGCCTGTAACAGCAAACTGCACCTGGGCGTTATCGTGGAAACTGCAAGTCTGCACAAGCTAAAACTGCCAGGGCATGTGTCAGCAGCAAAACAATCTGGACAATCCACTTGTCCAGCACTCAAGCACTCCTGGCTTAAAAAAGCAGTGCCAAAGAACACTATTAAATAAACATATTAAGAATCCCCAGCATGTTTCCCACAATCATATACATAGATGGCCTAAGCACACAGTCACAGTCACTGTCTCATCCTACTTAGAAAGGCAGAAATAATACAATTCTGCAGCTTGGTTTGCCCTCACCTGAAAATATCCATCCAGCACTCCAGACAAATGGACCTTGAGGGACCACCACTTGCTGAACCCATTCAGAGGAGCCGCCACTGTTTTAAAGTCTCCAGAGTCTTTTCAACTTAGAAGAAAAAGTAGATAGAGAATGAATTCCCATCCTACCACAGTTCACCTGTGTTTCATTTCTGTGCTGCCCTCCTCTGCCCTGTTTCCACCTGTTCCTTATAGAATTTGTATTATGCCTCCCCTTCGCCTTCTCCCTGTCCCAGTTCTTCACTCTTTGGCAAATACAGTCTAAGAAGATGAATTATTTTAGCTGATCCTTCAGCTGCAGATTGTTCAACAGGGTTTGCAGTTAATCGGTGAAAAACCTTGTCCAGCATTAATTACTGATCAAACACAGAACTAAAGAGCTAGAGTGGAGTTCATTCAACACACTCAAAGCAAAATTCCACAAGTAGTAGTGAAATAAAGCCATGTAAAGAAAGCAATAAAGCTGGATGACTGATACGAAAAGAGATAAAAATATATAAGCATGCAAAATGTCTGGTTATTCACGGGCATCCAGCCAACTTCTCTTTTGAATTTACACTAATTTTAAATAAAGTACTTTGAGAAGCATTTAATCCTACCTTTGCAAAAAGTGTTACCTCCTCAAAGAGGAGTGAGGTGAAATCATTAGCTGAAATTTGTGCAACTTCATTGCAATGTGTGGTGCTGTGCAGATCTATACCATCTGAAAACTTGGCATAAATGATTGTCCTTAGTCAGTTGATTTTTCTTAAATAAATTCAATATACATACTAAAAACAAACAAACAAAAAACCCAACAGCAGCAAAATCAGCTGTCGGCATCCTGATACTGAACTGACAACGGTGATTTATTTTGTTCTTTATGATCGATTACTGTTACTGATGTATAAGCATCCAAGGGCAGAGATCGTCTCTTTTTGCATAGTGGAAAGCCATCCACTGAAAAAAAGTCCCAGTCTGCTCTCATTGTACTGACATCGTTTGCAGGTTTGCATACAAAAAAAGCAACCAGAAAGGACAGGGAGAGAAAGCTGTTAGGTTTTCTAGGAAAAAAGTCTAGGTAACAAATGCCCAAACTGGCAGAAACTGCAGTTAAAAAAAACATTCTGCCTTCATTCCTTTAGCTCTCAGGTTAATTAAACAGCATAATAGTGGCTCATTTGTCTGTGGGTTGATTTTTGCTTTCCTAAGGAACACAATGAATGCTCCAACATTTGAAGTGTTAAAAAATAGTTTGGATGTATTTCTTCAGAAAACAGTCATTCAAACATAGGTTATAATTTTTTCTTCATTTAAACTGGTTAATGTATGTGAAATATGCCAGACAATATCAGACACATCTCTTTCTGGCTCTTAAATTCATGAATTTGTAAGTTCAGCAAGATGGCATGAAAAGCATTGTCACCTGGCTACCTGATGTGGACCAAAGAACAGCCATGAATCTGCCTAATGAAAGAAAAAATCTCTGCCTAGCACCATTAGGATGAAAGACTCCTGATTCTGAAGGTGTTAACATGCTATTCATATCTTCCTTTGCTCCAATAACATTAAACAGTTAATCGTCGTTCAAGGTTTGTGTCATGGGACATAGGTCTGCTTTTACCATAGCAACCTTGTTATAGAACTCCTTTCTGATATTTTTAAGCATAGATGAAAAGAAAGCAAACAGAAACATTAAAATACTTGGAATTCAAAAGTGATTTTTTTTTCGAGTTTGGAAAAGGTCCTTTTTCTTTCATTTACACCTAGTAAAGTCCTACAGAGAGAAAAATGCTTAAAAAATCTCTGCATGGTACCAGAAGGTTTTTTTGTTAAAAATAAAATAATTTATTCTCATTATAAGGAAACCTTTTTCTGCTTCCTCATAAGCAGAGGAGGCCTTCATAAGGCACCAAATGCCTCAAGTCCATCCAGTTTCTCAAGTCTTTTAAGGTACCTACGTCTCAGGTGCAAAGAGTTTATAAATTATTGGATTTTGGCTCAGGAATAATGTTCAATAGGGTAATTCCTGTTCTTGAAACACAGTAAAATACACATAAGGGAAAATGTGATGGGTTCTGTCTCAATGGGATGATCAGCACTTGCTGTTGGCATGCACAGACACAAACCAGTGACAAATGAGTTCCCCCCTTTTACCATCTGTTGTGTTTTTTCAACTTGAGATGTTACTTTCTGAGCATGAGTGCACAACCCTTCTAGGTCCTCCTTCTCCCAGGGCAAAGCATTAGACCTTTCTGGGGTCTCCCTGCATGCTGCTCATGACGCTCAGCTGACTCCAGACTTGCCTCTTCTTACAATCCACAACACAGAAACCAACAGAGAGACTTGGAAAGAAGGAGCTCACGGATGCGGTCTGTTTAAAATCTGAAAAGATGGTTATCGATCAGCTTATCTGGGGGGAATCAGCTTGCTGCTCCAATGGGTACTTTTGTAGTTTCACCACTCAGAAGATCCCTCCAGAGGATGACCCTCAAGACCTATGCTTCTTTTCCTGAAATGTTATAGAAGGTTTACAACTCCCTGTCATCCTCCTATTAAACTAACTCCTAAAAAGCCCCAGAAATAAGCATTACTTTCTGTTCCATTTAATGCTGAGGCTCCATTTATGACAGTCTCTGACCTGAGAAGGTTCTGGGAACATTCTGGACTAAATGAAGTCAGCTCATTCAGCCCCTATGACTGCAGTTTCATAGTCCAAACTTAAAGACTGAAAGGCACCTTTATGATTCTGTAGTCCGACTTATGCAAGCTGCGGTTCCTCTACAGAGCTCGTAACTTTTTTTTGATTACGTATATTTTAGAAAGCTTTTCAAGTAAAGACTTCAAGAGATCCTGATTACATCCCAGAACCGTATAAATTCTTCCAGTGGTTAATTAACCTTTATTTTTTGTAAAATAAATCTGTATTTCTAGTTTGAGTATCATTAATTTTATCTTTTGGATGTTAAATATGCATACACCTCCCTATGTTAGATTACAATAATCCTCTGCTGTCATGTACAGTTCACTCTCTAAACTTATCTTGACCTCCTTAATGCCACAATAGGTAATAATACCAAGATTTCACTTCGGTTTATGATTTCACTGCCTATATATAGATTGTATTTGCTCTGTAACCCACCAGCAAATCACCCAGCTAGTCGTTTGCTATGATCCACTTTTCTAAATCAGTGTCTTATCAAAACTGTGCCTGATTTTTTTTATGGGCAAAACTAGATCTTGTTATGGTTTTCAAGTTGCCTATTTTTTCGTTCAAACCACAAGCCAACAGGTCAAGGCATATAAGGTAAGAAACATATTTTTTTCTATTTTGTTTTTCTAGAAGAAAATACTAACAACAATAGTAGCACAGAGTCCTTTCTAAACTACTGGGATATGCTAAGATTTTAAGCATAATTTTTCCAATCCTTCCCTACTCAAAAGAAAACAGACTGGGGAGACAGTAATACAGATTGCTAGCAGAACTCCTCATCAAATACAGCCTGTTCTTAGTTCTTGATGAATTGCAAAACTTGTCAGTCATTAACATAAACTAAGCCCAGGAACTTATGGGCAACAGATGAGAATATAAATCAATTTTAAAATAAATATACAAGTGGCCATGTAAAGCCGAGAAACACCTCACCAGGAGATCTTTGTCTTCTTTAACTGTCCAATTGCAGCTTAAAGTAGGAGACACGATGCTGTTAAAAGCAGAGAGGGAAAATATAGGGCAATAGAATCTGTTGTTACTAAATGAAGCTCAATACCCCTACACCACTTACAGACTGCATGCTTCTCAGGAAAATCAGATAGCAATGGTGTTCCTGGAAGTCTTGTGCTGTAGTTACTTAAATGGCTTAAGCCAGTCACTGATGCTGAAAACAATCGTGCTGTGGTGTCTGGCCCTGCCTGGCCCTTGCCCTGACATGAACACTCCTTTGGCCATGCAGCCAGCCACATCACTGAGCTGATGCAGCTGAAAACATGCTTTGGTGAAATCATTTTCTTGTAGGATCTGCGAGCTGACAGTGCTGCTTCCTCAGCTGCGCAAGTCCAGGGTGTTGGCACAAAGGTTATAAAAGCAGCATAAGCAGGCCATGAGGTCAAATCCATAGAGAAGGAAGATAATCTCATTGTGAACAGAAGAAAGAGGACTCTGGGGTCTTACATGGATAAGCCAAGCAAAACTGTCTTCCAGACAAGGAGAAGCATGAGTTGCAAGGAAGAAGTGTCTTGCATGGACCCTTAAATTCCCTCTATTCTTTCAAATTGTTCACAGGGATGAAACGAAGATTACATGAAAGTAAGTAAACTGAATGTTCACAGAGCAAGAAAATACTGCCTTAGCCAGTAGTCCAAGAGGTACAGAGGAAATAAGAAAAATAGCTTTAAGGCTAATGCTATTTTCCTTGCTCTAAGTAGAGTCCTTGCTGGATACAAGATGAGTGACTTTCTGTGATGTGTATAGGGCCTTTTTCCATTTCAGACAGATTGAGTAGGAAGCTGCATTTTTGAACAGAGTAGAGAGAAGGTGTATTCTCAGAGAAGATACTGAATATATATGAGCAACTCCTTTAGAAACCCCTGATAAATTGACTAGGTACTCTTTCACCACTTACTCTTTCTGTGGTCATCACCCTAAATAGATGCATTGTTTATTCCTGAATCAATTGCATTTCAGCTCCATTTCATTCTAATCAGATAGTCAATAACCCCTGGATAGTATTCAGTATTTGGCAGCTGGGAAGCCGCTAGCTCTCTATTTTTGTCTTCTTAATTGCTGTTTGGAAACTTGTGTGTTCAGATTTCCTTATTACAGCTCTGCAGACTTTATTTTCTTCTTCTTATCTTCTAATACAGCATGCAATTGCCACATCAATAGCAGTAGAGAGAGTTCATACAACAGTCTTATCTTTTAATCTCCCTAGAATCTGCATAAGTTGCAAAATCTGCTAGTCTGACATCCTTTAATGCTTATTATAACAAGAACAGATCAGGACAAAGTACCACAAGTATCTAGGTCCTGCAAGCTACCTTCCATGATGACAGACAGCCATTTAGGAAGTATGGCTGTAAATTTATTTTGAGTGTTGCTGCTAGGTATGTGCATTGACAAATAGTAAAAGCTGAAACAAGGGATGTTGAAGGAATGATCTAGTAAAACACAGAGTCTTTGGGAAAAGCCAAAATTATTTATCTCCAGATTTCAGATCTTATGGTCCACTTTTGGTTTTAATTCACAGAGAGGCCCTTCTTGAAGAATTAGGGCTGACTTCTATTACCTTTGCTCACATGAGCAGTACTTACTCAAACGAGTGCCCACAATGATGCCTGAGAGTCAGCTCCTCTTATGCTGCCCCAACAGCAGAGAAGTCTTAGGGAGCTGGTATCACTCAACAGATGGAGGCTGCATTCATGCAGGGAAATCCCCACCAAGCATACAGCCAATCCCCTGTTTTTCAGAGAAAAGGTAAGGCAAATACTCCACAGACAGATGCCTACCTCCCAGGTTTGTAAGGTCAAAGGCTACACATCCACATAATGCCACTTAATTAAACAATGTTTTCAGATCCTTATTAACCCTTCCCATACAATGAAAGATTTTATTAAAGGACCAGGCTGGTCATCTCAGTGCAACCAAGCAGATTTCAGCAGTTAGACCTCACTAACAAAAGGGAGAGGAGAATAAGCCCATGAGAACTGTTATTTTCCACACAGAAGCTGAATCATATTCAGTGGCCTGCCCATTGGAGTAGGGTTGGAATTGGGCAGCCAAAGGCAGGTTGGAGCAGCAAAGAGTTCAATGCTGAGAGGAAGTTCCTGGTGTGGACCAGAGATGAGGGTCTTTCTTAGCCTCAGCTTGAGACAGAAATTATGGTTGAGGAGAAGGCAGAACCTAGGAAAGCAAAAACTCCCCCAAGGAGATGGGCAGTTGTGCACCTCAGCTGCCCAAGGTGTGCTCTCTACATCCCAGGCAATCACCTCTGCTCCTTTTACAACCAAGCCTAAGACAGCTGCTCTCATATGCCTTCAGCATAATGTTAGAATCAGTCCCATGTGCTGCACAGCCTCGGAGAGTGTTCATCCTTCCCCTCAGACCACACAGGAAGGCTAAATGCCTGAATTTTGTTGACATGGGGGAGAGGAGACTTGAAACTGCTGAAAAACTTAGACCAGAAATTAATTCAAGACCTGGGCTTTCGCCATCTTTTGGGACACAGTAACAGTTTCTTTTGCCTAATTACAACCTGGAAATCTGAACAGGTGATAAACTGTCACAGATCCCAGTCCAGCAAGGCAGATGTTCAGATACGCAAAGCTAAATGCATCCAGACTCAGAATTCAGGGATGTTTTCTTTCAGGGTCTGTATTATTATCCTGAGGACAAGGATGTCAGCTGTCGCTTCACAGTCAAGGCTGAGTACAGTTTTGCATGTTAACAGAAGTTCAGCATCTGTGCGCCGTACCCTGCCCCAAAGCGCAGCACTTACACTTGGAATTTAAAACCAACAGAGGGAGAGCCCAGCTGTCAAATTAGTACCTTACCTCAGCTTGTGTTGGAACATAAAACTCAGCTAAGTTTATGTGGCTACTCACTTAATAAGTTTCAAAATATGCTTCTAAAAAAATCATAATGAATCTATCTGATCAGAGTGTACCCCAAAACAAAGCTATGTTGGAAGAGATCACCAAGGAGAGAAACAAGACCAAGGACTCTACAAATAGCCGTGGGGTCATCTCCTTGTCGTCCACACCATAGCCATCCCTGCAGGGTGTCATTTCCACACACCTTGGCCATCCCCACCAGCTGTTGTTCCCCTCAGCAGCCGGGCATGGTGCAGACTCTCTGTGCGGCAATGACACGAGAGTTGCCATTTCATGTATTGTTATCACTTATTACTCAGCAGCATGTGAGAGCCCTTTACCCCAGCACTTCCATCTCCATTTGGCATCACAACCTCAGAGCCTACTGGGAGAACAATACTATTGTCACCTCATTACACCTTTCTTTAAGTGCTATCAGTCCTGCAATAAAGTGAGTATAATGACATGCTCATTTTGCAGTTTTACAAACATCGGCTGTAAAGTCTATCAACTTCTGATCATAAAATGTTTGTCTTCATACAAGACAGCTAGTAACACTTGGCATCTGATGTTGCAAGAACTCACCTGTGAAAAAGAACCAACAGACAGACAGAGATATTTTGCTGTCCTAACCCTTTCCCAGTGGTACCAACATCTTACTCACATGCTGAAAGCTTGATTTTTGTTTCAGGAATTTGTCTATTTAGCACTTTTTTTTTTCTTCCTCTGCGCAATATATATCCATAATGTGTACATCAATGGAGATATTTACATGCTTTTTTATTTAGCCAGCCGAAACAGCATAATATAATCTATATTAGAAGAGTAGATATGTACTGGTACCTATTCCTTAGATGCACTTAACTTCATCTATTTTAATTTTAAATTAAGCTATATTTTCTTTGAAAGTAAATTCTGGAGCTGGTTTAAAAAATTACTTTGGATATAATAAAAAAGCATCATCACATTAGGTGTTGCAGTTTAATCTTGATGATGTCTAAAGCCCACCTGCCAACAGAGACTATATAGGAGTCTCTGAGTTGTTTTACTTTCTGGCAGATTTTACTAAATGGAAAACCTCCTCCAGGACACAAATTTGGAAATCGACTAAACACTTCCAATTTGAATTCTCATTTTTCAGCGAAGTATGAACTTGCAGCTTGCAAAGAAGAGTACATCTGTCTGCAAAATGCCACATGGAAGAAAAAAGATTTTCTCCTTTTTAGAAGGGAGAGGATAGGATCCAGAGTCAGATATGGTGCATCAGCTGACCAACAGAATGAGGAAGAGAGAAAATTTTCTAATAGTCCAGATGAATCCATTCCATTCACACGAAGCAGCCAGGTGGTTTGTTTGTTCTTTCCTAGGAGAAGAGCCTACAAACCATCTCAGAGTAGGGCCATGATTTGCCCGAGGGGTAGAAACAGATTGGCGGAACCTGCTCGTCCCATTACTCCTTGAGCTGTGCTTGTTCTGTCAGCATTTCTGGTGTCTTATCTCCAGGGCTGTCTTGCTTTGGGCCCCTGAAATCACGTGTCCCCATCCACTACCATTTTTCTCTAAAAAGAATGAAATGGAAGTGACAACTTCTGTTAACTCCATGGCTAATGTCTACCCACCAACCTGGTACATGGTGTTTTTAAACAGGAAAACAGAATCATCTGTACCTGCTACACCCAGATTTAAACCAGAGATGGACAAGCATCTCAGTGGTATAACTGGACTCTAATAAAGTATCCCAAAGCTGTGGAGTTGATTCATATCTCTTGATATAGGAGACAAGCCGGTTATGTTAAAGCAACTTGTTCTTTCAACAAATTCTGGGTACTTCTTGAACTTCCGTGTGTCAAAAATACCTAACCTTGCATTTGTTTCTTGACATTTCAAACCAGATGAAATTAGGAAGAAACTTGCTTCAAAGCCAAGGAAAGTTAAATCGAGTTTTAAGCCTTTAGAATCATTTCAGATTAGCCTAGAGAAAGGGCCAAATTGCTGTTTATTGTTTCTCAAGCTGTCTACATCTCCCTGTGGCAATTAATCTTCAAAGACATGAATATTTCAAGTTAGCAGGAGACTTTGATGAATATGCAAAAGGCCAGACTGGCCTTGTCATTTGTCTGGTTATAAACAGATCTAGAGCCATGAAGAACTTTGTCTCACGATTCCCTGCAGGTCACAGGTATTACAACCATGCATCTGTCTGGGGTCTCATCCAACACCAGAGCTCTGCCCTTCCTAGTGGCCAAGACAGATGAACTCCCAGGACATGGTAAGTTACCCTAGCTCCTAGTAAGGCCACCACCACGCAAGGCAATAAGATGTCCTTTTACATCTGTTGCCTGTTGCCTTTTACTCTGACAGACCACTTTAACTTTTGCAGAGTGGGCTTAAAACACTGCCAATCAACTTTGTGACATGCCCTTTACAATTAGTGGCTTCCAAAATCAACAGCCCAACATGACCATGATTTCAGTGCAATCCACGTGTACTGCACTGTATAAATCAGACCACCATCGCTTCATGTGGACTATGAGTCCAGTAGTCACTACAAGCCCTAGAGCTGCTTCGTACAAGCATCTCTCCCTACACCACACACCTGTTCCCACAGACGAATGAAAGAGAGCTTATGGGACACAATAAGCTCCCAGCAAATTGTGCTGAATCAGCCAAAGAGAGTGTAAAAACTGCTCTATGGTGTACACGATGCGCAATAGTTGCAAGAGGTCTGTTTAGGGGTAGCTGGCGAAAGAGAAATTGAATACGGCACCATTTCAGATGCACTGCCTCTTTCCGATTCAGGTCACCTCCTGTTTCTCATTCTAGCCACAAGGTTATGAAAAAGACCATATTTCTATTCTTATGGCTTCCACCGGGTAACACAAGGCAAGTCAAGCAACAGCCAAGGGCAGTAACTTGCATCGTCTTACAAGATGGTAAGAATTACTGAGAAGTTGTTACAGTGTGAGTCGATCTGGCATAATACATCACAGACAGCAGGTGTCTGAAATATGTAGCACAGTATCTAAAATGCATGGTAAGATTATAAAATATAAAAGGATATTACAAAATTGTACGGTTTAGATGACAGATAAAATATATATTTGACACACCATATATTTTCATCTTTCCTCTCTAGGAAAACTGTAATCTGAATGCTTTACTTGTAACAGGTAGCAGAAAGACTCTGCTGCAGAGTCATACAGTCTAGGGACAGCAAAGGGAGAGGAAGGGACAGAAAACACCCAAAAAACCCACAGCTAGAATTCTGAATTCATAAGTGAGAAAATTTCCTTGTAGCAACCTGAGTTGCTTCATTTTTTTCACTCCATTTAATGAGAGCTGTATCTGGCCCACCTATCTTTCTAACTGCTTATCTGATCCTTTGCACGCTGTTGGTACAATATAGAAGTGCAGCTATTAAGCACACAGGTAAGTGCAGACTACTGCTTTCACAGGCACAAGGGCACAGAAAACTCAGAGAATCCCAGGCTCTGGGGTGCACAGGATTAGAAGCACAGGAAGATGGCTGGACTATGAACCGCATTTCATTCTTGATCTCTCGACTGATGGTGTCTGACTAATAAACTAGACAAATAAATCATTAATATTTTAGTATTTAGACCCTAAGCTTGAAAGTACTTGGGAAGCCACATCAGGAGTATGTGTTGGAGAATGTGAAAAGGACTGGAAATCCAAAATCTTGTCCTTGCCAAAAGAAGAGACACATAAGTGCATTCTCCAATAAAGAAACCTTGTCATGCCTCAAATGTCCTTTAAGAGAACGAGTCTTCAACGACACAGCACTAAAACGGATCTTGTTCTGTACTGGAAACCCAGGCTTTGAAGAGGAGTTTGCGTGCAGTGAAAGGAGTAGAAACACAGACAGTAAGAGACTGCCGTGTATAATTCTTAAATATTTTTAGTTTCTGCCTCCACTTCCATCCCACACTGAAGTGACAAGCCTCTGAAGAGTGGCAGGGTTCTGTGACACATTTAAGTCACCTAAATTCTCAGAGGGGCATTGGACACGACAGCACAGTACCTCTGGGAAGCCAGAGTTATCACTTCAAGCAGTTTTCTGTTCTCTCAAAGGCTGATTGCAAAAATAAAACTAATGCCATAACATTTCCAAAAGTCTTTCAAAAAGAAATGAACGAGGCACATCTGTGAACTCATATCGGGTCATAGCTAGTCCCTAAGAGCCAGTCCATCTTGAAGATCAACATACACTTCCCTCATCCCAGAAACAGAAACAAGATAAAATAATAGCTCAGGGAACCTACTGAATTTCTCAGTTTACTGGTGCTTACATAGGTATCTCCTCACTATATTGGCTTAGCTCTTCTAAGAAGTGTCTTTAGGAGTCATATACTCTTCATCAAGCGCCTACTCAAGGCAAAGCACAGGTGTTTGTCTTTACTAAACACCAATCATGCAGACAAGAAAGCAGAGCTATTATGACTTTTCTTTGGAGACAAGTGCACAATATTCATGGCAGCACCCAACCAGATGCTCTCAGGATGCACCACTATTCCAAAAAATCTGGGGTGATGAATGCCAGATGCAGTCAGAGCCTACTCAGCTGGGACCCGTTCCAGCTAATGTGCAGCATCCGGTTAAGGAGGGTAGCAGGTCTGCAGCCAATGGAGAAAGAGAGACAGTTTTCATGGTGTGATGTACACCTTAGTTGTGTTGAATCTTCTCTGGAGATCCTTCTGTTTTGCTTTGACTCTTGAGGGAGTTTAGTGCAAGAAAACTCCCAAAGAACAAGGCTCAGATAAGTCCTTATAGTTAGGTGAAATGCATCTTCGCTGCTCTGCTGGTTTCAGAGGGGACATCTGTCTTTGCTGGAATGTCTTTGCCTAATGGCTTAAATGTTATCATGGAAATGAAATGTCATTTATCAACACTCATTAAGTACCTGCCTTCCTTTTTGCTATCATAGGTGAATGGGCACAACAGAGTTTCTTCACACAGTTTTCAAAGGCTCAGGAGAAGACAAGATTTATTTGATTCAAAACTAAAGCTCATTCTGGGAAGTGTCAGAACAGCAGAAGCCAGAGGTTGTAGGGGAAGCTCAGCTCATCCATTTCCTTTGTGCAGCCAGCCCCCACCTAAGGATGTCCCCACCAAAGTGACCATAGCCACACACAACTCTCACCAGCCATCAGAACTGACTCCTAGCTCTGTTTCAGTTGCTGTAAGCCTTCCTTAACTGTCTCCTTTCCTTACCACATGCTGCAATAGCACAGGTGTGAGTGAGTTTCCTGAGGTGCCAACAGGCAGCTTTGCTCCTCTGTCATTTTCTTCTCCATTTATACCAAGGAGATATTTGTATCTTAGTAATCTGGGTGCTGTGATAGAATTCAACATTTAGAAGAGGTTTTCAGCTCCTTGTGAGGGAACTGTAACAGTTTGTACACCAAATGAGAAATTGTCGGCAAGGTTGTGAGAGAAAATGACCAGCAAAGCTTAAAAATGCAGTCAAGGCAAGCAATAGATGCAGTAGTGACCCACAGCAAGCAAGGTTAGAAACAATAAAGACAGAGAAGGCGAAGGCTGCTTAGAAAAGGGAGAAAGAATCATGTCTCTTCTAAGCACTTGCCAGCCTTGCCAAAGGAGATTATCTCCTAATGAGGGGGTCAGGGAAGATCTTTATGTGTAGCCATTCAAGGAAATTTATCCATTTATATATTTGATTGCCCTCATAGTTGCACAGTGAATCATTATGGGCGCTTATGAATCATCCCTATACTCCTATACCAAGCACATACGAATCGTCCCTATACTCATGCCACATAAACCAAACAGTGCCAAAAGATATCCTAAATCCCAGGTTAGTTTTTCATTTAAACGTATCTGAAAATGTAGGTGCCAAATATAGGCAGTCATGTCAAAACACAGGGTTCCTGTGTGACAATGATATTGCCTTTCCTTTCTTTAAAAACGCCCGTTTTAAAAGATATTTTCTTTTTGTAACAGTTCCCAAGTAAGCAGAAGGCTGAGGGAGGCCAAAGAAAGCAGCATGTCCTTTTGTGAGATGAGCAGGCGAGGGGATCTCAAACATAAACCCCATGAGCTCTTGGCAGAGAGCAGATGCTTTCCCTGCCTTCTGCCAGGTGAGTGGCAGCACGGGCTCGCGAGACCACAGAAATGGAGCATGGAGCCCACTGCCACATGTCCCTGTGCCCTCTCACTGCCCACGCAGCACTGAGACCCGGCCAGTCCCTAGTCCCCAGGCCAGGCTCTGTTTTGGGAGCAGGACTGGCAGAATCAGGTAACATTGACTGCTGCCTGGGCCAGCAGCTTGCAGCTGAGCATCAGCCCTGTCAGATCAACATGCAATGCCATCTGCACCAGGTTTCAGCATGGGCTGATTAATAATGTTATTGAGCCCATGTTTTCTTTCAAGCTCTGTGAAACCCACAAGTACAACCTACTCCCACTGCCAAGTTCTTTTTATATCTGGGGTTTTTTTAGTAATTTTATTTTTATTTCCCCGGGCCCTTCTTTTATTGTAGAAAGTGGAGATGATTCCACAGCACTTCGAGGCACATTCTGTTGTTACAGGTAGGACATACACACACATGGGCAGCCTCGACCTATTAATTCTCTGCTTGCCATGGCTTCTCTCACTCCAGCTCCAGCCCACCCCAGCTCCACAGCAAACTCCAACACTCGGCCTTTGTATGCAATCCCCACCACGAACCTACCTCCCTTTATCTCTCCATTCCTTCTTACACCTCGCACCCCCTGCCTTCATCCAGGAGTGTCCTTCATGCACACATAGCTCCCTTCCTCCCTACAGAACCCTTCACTCTCAGGTATCCTTCATACATTCTTCTTTCCTTCAAAAAACTCTAGTAATACACCTCTACTTTCTTCTGCCTATGTGCCTTTATTCTCTTATCCACCTCCACTGGATTCTCCAGTGCCCCTTTTGCATTGACTTCCTTCAGCCTAGATAATTGTGCATGCTTCCCTTTTAGCTTTTCTCTTTGCTCTTAGCATGAGTTGCTTGGGGCATGAGGGAGAAGAAGCTGAGATGCTCAGGAGGAAAACTGTCGGGAAAACGAGTCTTGCCAAGAGCACGTACTGTGCTGTTCCTTATACACGTGTCACTCTGTGTGGGGAGTACTGTGAGGTGGAGGTGTCCTGCCTAGCAGGATGTCCAGCCACCTGCAAGGCAGAGAGGTGTGGGGAGAGCCAGCCTTGCTACACTGCCACGCTCTGGCTGGTAGTTCTTCTGCCTACAGACTGGCACTGAAATGCACCGCTCCCCTGTGCTTTCCCAGCCAGCCCATATAACACAGGAAGCCCTTTGAATTTCCTTCCTGCACTTTCATAGAAGCCAGTAATGCCCTGGAAATGCCAGCAATGAACAGTTCAGCCACAGATTTCCCAAAGAACTAAATGCCTTTCGACATCTTTCACTCTAGCTATTCAGCACACACAGCAATTGTTAGTATGGGCCAGTACAAACATGTTTGCCAAGCAGAGCAGGATGAAAACATAGAAACACCCATAAAGCATACACAGCAGACAGTTGGCTGGAGGAGGGATATGAAGGAGATGGGTATTTGCAGACAATGCAGAAGTTATTGTGACAGCTGCAAATTGCAATCCTTCCGTGGCAAAATCAAAGCTCAGCTGAGATCTTAGGACAAGGAGAGGAAAGGAAAGCCTTAGGAGAACTCTGCCAGGGCCACAATAATCCTTGCTGAAAGATGCTGCAAAATATTTACGGTGCAGCTATAATGGGCTTAACAACACAAGGGCTTCATGGACATTGGCATGCTGATACAGATAGCTCCTACTCGTGCCCTGTGCCATTCAAAGAACACTGGTAAAAGCAACTTGCGCTTTCCCTGCCTTGTCTGTCTTCCCTAATGGCAAGGCTGAACTTCTCCAGGGCGAGGACTTTCCCACACCACACGTAAGCCAGGCGCCAAGCAGAGAGCTTCCAACAGAGACATCCCCAGCTGCATCACAGCTGGTCCCAGCAGATGGAAAGGCCTACGACTTAGTCATGCAGTGCTCTCTTAGCTCAGAAAGAAACAAATCATTTTTGGTGCCATAAATTCAGGTTTCCATTTCAGTTGATGACTTACAAAACCCGAGGATATGCTGGCTTATCTTGTCACAGGGAAAGCTGACAGCGGCTACCAACACAGAGGGTATTGCACAGCTCTGAGACGGGCATGGGCACAGGGACTTGGGGGAGTGTTACTGTTTTCTTTATTTCAACTGTGAACTTTACAAATGTTGTAGGACTTCTGACTGCAAACCCTTCAGCAGCTTTACCAGCAAGAACTCCCAAGTCTGTACAGAGATCACTGTTCAGATAGCACAGAAGAGTCCTCTGCTACTCCAATAGCTCTGCTAGATACACTGGATTAGCAGTTGCAATGGTTTGGCTTTAACAGTAAAATCATATTCACAACAGATGCACAGACTTTTAACACATCTCTGAAAATAGTCCCACTTCACCACAACAGTTTCAAGTCCTTGCAAGTGCATGGAGAACTCACCAGAGACAATCTTTTTACCACCTGATGGCTTTATTTAGGCATCATCACAATTGCACTCATATTAACATCTTCAGCTTGGAGTAGACAACCCACGGCTGGCTACAAATTCTCAGCTTGGAAACAGCCAGACTGCTCAGTCACATACAGCCTACCACGATCTGGAAATGAAGCACAAACATGTTGCCCCCTGGAGCGTCAATCAGCAGCCATGCATTAAATCAGCTGTATCTCCAAAGTGTCTACAGGAAAGCACTTACTTAGTCAGCAGCATATTCCTTATAACAATTAACACCTACAATATCAGCTTACTTTTGGGAACTAACAGGCTGCAAGCACTCATCCAGATGACAAGAATATCCAGTCACCAGAGGCAGATGATTGGCCCTGTCCATTTCTTGTTTTGGTGTGTACAGTTTGTGGTCCTCACTGCTCAAACAAGCAGCCTCTTAAGTGCTCTTGGGCTCCAAAATGAAATGCTAACACGCATACGGGTGCTGTACAGCATGAAACAGGCACTTGCTGCAGACTGTCAGGGTGGCTCTACTAAGCAGGGAAGTGCATGTGCACCAGCACCTTCTCTGCCCTGACACATTCATTCTCAGTGCCCCAGGCAGCCTGTAGCTCCAGAAGGGAAGAAGGAAACACCACAGAATCCTGGAAACCTGCGGAGCAGCAGCAGTTGTTTGCTGGGAACATCCTGCCTCCTTGTTCTTGTTAAAAGGTAGGTGTAACACAGCACAGATAATACAACTCAAACCCAACCCCAGTGCCTAAAAGTTTGTTTTCAGAGACTCCTGCCCTCCAGTCTTGACTCCCTGTGCCCCTGAACACTGTTTGCTCATCTCTGAGAAGTCAGCGAGAGAACCGCCTTGCTATTTCTCTTAACTTCCTTGATTCCCTCCTCTCATTGCAAATCCCAGCTGACAACTTCCCTTTTGTTCTTTACTACAACCTCTTCACAGTTCTCGCCCTTCCAATACCATTTATTCCTTTAATTCTGCCAGTACTTCAAGGGAGAAGGATCTTAGCAAGGAGGAGGAATATTCTGTAAGATGAAGAAGTTGTGTTTGGTCATATTGTTGTAATAAACAGTTCTCTGCATGCAGAGTGCTGTGATCCATATGTTAGTTGGAGAAGAAGAGTGGGAGAAGATCTAGGAGTGTTTTTTGTCTCTTGTGGTTTTATTTTCAGTTTCTAAGGAAGATATATAGTTCTGTAAGTAAGGTGTCAGTGTCAGGTATAGGAGATCTGAATGCCATTCCATGCTTTCTTGGAAATCTTCTGCAGATGTTTTAGCTGTCTGTGAACCTTGGACTGGAAATAGCAAAGCAAATATGACAGCCTTCTTGTCTTTGCAGTGTAAGTCCACTAGCCCCATTCTAATCAGGGAGATCAGAGCTGGGGCTGTCGTCCAAAGTAAGTACATACATCTCCTGCTGCAGACTAAGACTACTTTGGTTCCATACAGGTGCTACTACTAATTACTTCAAAGTAAAGTTTTTCAACAACATCCTGTGGCTGAGGATTTGAGAGGTGAGGGAAAAGTGCAAGAAATGGTAGCACACAGGGAGAAACTAAATTGTGAAACGAAGGCTCTTGTTGTGCTGAACTCCAGTTTCTGAGAAAATCGTTTCTTGGTAAATCTGGCTGAATAATTGCCAGTAAATAATTTGGCTGATGGTCTTCTCTCTGTGCTTTGTAGAGACAGCCACGAGCAGATTGTGATTGCTTCAGAATGGTTTGTTATTCAAAATTATTTGATGACATTTTTGTAAGACTGCTTTTATCGGCAGCTCGCTATTCACAAGAGAGCCATGCAGTTACACCATAATTACTGGTAGTATTTCTATTTCCCAGTTGCAGAAGCGTAAGCCTTAGTTATTCAATACAAATCCTTCCAGCAGGTGAATTTAAAATTCATTTTCCCAGGTGCAAGACCACAGAGGCTTCAAACCTGTATGCTGTGAGTGAATATACGATTATTGCTAACTTATTGCTATTTGTTGACAGTAATCCTGAAAGGGCTGTACATGCAGCATGTATCAATTCATTTAGGAAGTAAAAAAAACAACAGAGAATTGCTGTTGGTGGCATTGAAATGGCTCTAGTATCTGCTATTCGCACCCTTCTCTATACAGAGGGTTGCCAGCCCTCTGTATATGGAGCCACCAGTTACAACAGCAGGAAAACATTGCTCTATTCAGACTGCAACACTGTCATAAATTATCATCATTATTATTAAAGACAATCCTGTTTTACAGGACAAAGTGGAGGCACCACAAGGTTAGGTGACCAAGAGTGCGCGTTTTATGACAGAACCAATAATGCAGCAGAGTTATCTGAATGGGCAATGAACTCAGCTGAGAGCAGCTCCCTATTCTTCGTCACTCTCCCTTCTGGGGATGTTCAGCTCTGTAGGGCTTTTTCTGCCTCTTACCTTGTCTGTGCTGACATCTTCAATAATAATCATGTGTTCAGAGGGAAGGAACATAAGCTGAGAGACATTCTAGGCTCTCTGATGTGATGAATGAGTCATGGTGGGGATGAGGGAAAAGGGGATCAGCTGTGTGTGCTGCGTAGTTGAGAATAATCCCAGCAGGGAAGTGTTGTGTTCTCAAACTTCAAAAGGGCTATTATAGATAGAGGTAGGAAAAAGAAATTAAAATCTGTGGAAAACACTTGACAGCAGGTCTTTTAACATCAGTGTTGATGCCTTCCAACCCCACTATAGTTCACTAATGTTGCAGAGTTATGACCACTCAGCCTGGAATAAAAAAATGTTCTCCCTTAAACAGACTTTGGATGTATAATTTCGCTTTAACTTTTCTTTTCAAGGCAGCTCTATTTTCACATGTTAAAATTATGCATCCTTAAAGTCATTAATAATTTCAGTTTCAATGGCTCTTTTCTACAAACACTAATATTACTTTATATTACCAATCACTCTGGATTTTTCATTCAGACTGTTCTTCTTCCTTTCTGTCTTCTTTTCACTTTCATTTTCAATTCCCAACTTTTGTGCTACACCATGTTCATCTGTCAGGATACAGAAAAAGGACAGACTGTCAGGCACAACATAGGCTATTCTTTATGTGAAGATTTGTGTTGTCCTCCAGGTGATTTTCTCTTGAGCTTTTAGTATTTTCATTGTCAGCCTGAAGGGTAAAAAATGTGTACACCACGAGTATATGTCTATGAAAGGAAGCTGAGGGTGGAGGGTAAAAGGGACTCATTCTTTCCTTGTTACTGAAAGCAGAGTGCGGACAGATAGGCATGTATATTTAATTTTTTCTAGTTATACAGGATGATAGCACACTCTGACAGAGTGAACATTGAACTAAAGTAGCTGCAGCATCAGTGTGCATATCTTTTCACCTTGCTCTTTCCCCCTTATCAATACAGTTGATGACATTTAGGCATCCAATAAAAAGTGGCTTGGGACCTATATTATGCTGGTGTGTAATAAGAAGTTTCAAGTTCCAGTAAGGCTGATTCTTTCCTCCCATCTGAGTAAAAGCTGCATGCTATACAAGTAAAGATTGAATGTGATGAAACTGTTAGATGAAGCATGTCCTAGTCCTTTGAATGGAAAACATAACACTGAAGCAGGCTTCATCAGGCCCTTAGGAGAGATTTTTTTCCCCAAATTTGAGCTGTCTGAACATTACACATCTCATCTGATCTCGAAGTTTTCCCTATAGTCAACGGATAAAGACGGGTGCCTCCAAATGGGTATTCATCTTCATAAAATGTCTAACGGAGAGGGAATGACCTGTGGTTGGTTAACTTCTTCCTCTCTGGGAGCCTAAAGACTACTGTAATCAAGTTACCTCAGATTCAGAGGATGAAAGCTAAGTA
>Ga0065711_1010755_pt1 | contig 21346 bp, 12 predicted proteins | sample Hoacrofraction12_FD_59098 | JGI IMG/M metagenome (GOLD analysis project Ga0065711, IMG submission 59098) | Hoatzin crop microbial communities from Cojedes, Venezuela - Epithelial fraction 12 v2 (version 2) | ecosystem: Host-associated > Birds > Digestive system > Esophagus > Crop | place... | reverse complement strand
AGCATTTATAAGGTCCCCTCGCAGCCTTCTCTTCTTCAGGCTGAACAAGCCCAGTTCCCTCAACCTCTCCTCGTAGGGGAGATGTTCCAGTCCCCTCATCATCCTTGTAGCCCTCCACTGGACTCTCTCCAGTCACTCCTCATCTTTCTTGAACTGGGGAGCCCAGAACTGGACACAGTACTCTAGATGAGGCCTCACCAGGGCAGTGTAGAGGGGAAGGAGAACCTCCCTCGTCCTGCTGGCCACACTCTTCTTGATGCATATTCTAGATGAAAATCCTGCTTCTTGGCTCCATGGGATTAAACTGGTTTGTACAGTATGTTTAAAGCACTTAATTTCAGTTAAGAATTTAGGAAGAATACACCTCGTAGTATAGTATGTTGTGTGCATTACAGTTTCATGGTCAACTGTATTCTGCTTTGGCTGCAGTTTAGGTTTTACTTCACCTTCTTTGCTGCCCATGTTAACCTTAGCTTAGCGAAGGCTGTGGTAATTTCAGATTTGATAAAAACTCAAGTATTCAAAGTAGGTGGTGCAGAGAAAAGCCAAATTGCTTTCGCATTGCTGCTTTGAAAGCAGTCTTGCTATTAGCATATGCTTTTGGCATATGTTCTGATGTAGCCAGTTACGTTATTTATCAGGTAGTGTAACAACTCCGTCGCCACCATCGCAAAATCTCTTCTTTTGATCTAGCTTGTAGTTAGAGGATTATTATTTTCACTCTCCTTTTTTAATGGTATTGTCATTGTGGGTGCACTGAAGCCACTTCATTCCCTGCCCCCACCCCTTCCATCAACAACTTGTTGATTTTGGAGATGGAGATTTATAATTTTAAGGCTATTCTTTCCTTTGCTGTTTTGCCTTAAGAGCCATACAGGTAAAAGATGTAAACAAAAAAAAATATCTTGGTGCTGCTTATGATGACACTTTCTCGCTGAACCAAGAAAGCTGTGTTTTATCTGGTTACGTAGGCTGGCTTCACCCCTATGGTCCTGTGATGACTTGCTGTAGTAGCTCATGACTGCAATCCCCAGTTATTGTAATTCCTTCTTAGCAGACTTTACAAGCTGGCATGAGTACTGCTGGCAGCCTGTTCAGCATGCAGCAGTGCATTTGCTTACTGCTTCGAGTAGTCATGCTGCATTAGGTTTGCTTTTCATTCACTACTTTGGTGGCCTGTAGTGGCATATTAACTTTCAGATGTCCCAGCTGGTTTTCAAGCTTTTACCAATAATGGGAGTGGCCACTTCACATGGTCTCTTTGCAGGCTTTTTGAGGTTCAGTTTATGTATATTTCACTTTGCCTACCACCAACTGTAGGAGTTACCTATGTCCATGTTCTAAGAAATATTGAAAATGGAAAAAAAAAAGGGAAAAGACAGGTAGGTTTTTGTTGCTTTGTAAAGTTAAGATTATCCATTGTTTGCAGAGTTTTTGTCAAGGTACTGTCCAGGATCTTTAACAACCTGCAAGAAAATACAGTATATGTCTTTTTAGATAAAAATTTTTGGTGACGTTAAAAGTTATTTATTTAAAGGTAGAAAATGAATTGCAGACTAACCCAGATTGGCAATATGTGCTTATCTGAACAGCACGCATTTTGATACAATCAAGTATAAGATGGCACATTCACAATAAAAGATTGTAGATCGTAGTTATGAATTGGAGAATATAAGGCTGTTGAGGGCAGCAGCTCCAGAAAAATAGGCTGGGTCATGCTTGAGAATAGTTTCAGACTGAGCACGCACTTATGTCTGAGCAGGTATAAGAGCATGAGTACAGTCTTCAGCTGAAGAAGCAGAATAGTGTCATTTGGGAGAAGGAAGTGGCATGACCTTAGAACGCATCATTTGTGAGACTGTGCTAAAACACAGACTGATTCTAATGTCTATTCAAAAAGATGATGAAAAATAGAAAGAGTTAGGAATATAAGGGTTCCATGAACATACATGTCTGAATGAACTATGTTATCGCGAGAGACTGAATAAACTCAGGAGTTCATTGATAAGAAAGTTAAAGGTTGATTTGGACTTGTCTGCAAGTATGATGGGACAGAGGTTTCGCTTTTTAGCCATTGCATAGTATAACAAAAAAGAATTACAAATAAAATCCATCTAGTTGAACAGAAAGAGGAAAAATTCAGACAGCAAGAAGTTTTCATGTTTTCCTAGTGAAGGGTAATTATGGGTTGGCTCATTCTCCCTTGGTTGTTGGGTAACTCCGTACTGTCTTACTTGTTTCCAACAAGATAGCATAGCTCAAAAAAATACCGAAAGGTTCAAACACTGGCTATGGGTCTGGTACAGAAAGGGTTTGAGATTCTGAGCAGTTTATTATGCTACTAATCGAGCCTTTTCTAGGCTTACGAGAGGAGATGCTATCATTTTGCTTGAAACTTATAGAAGAGTTTACCAATTTATCAAAGAGTACGTTGACTGTTGGTGCATGAGTTTGGTAGAGAACCCAGATTTATTTATTTTCATCCCAAGTCATCTGCTCTTAATCTTTAGATCACAGTTCTTTGATTTAAAAATAGTAACTAATAATTTGCAAGCACATTATATATGTCTCCACTGTCACTGCTTTGATCCATGTTTTTAATACAGTTTCTTTTTGTTTACTGTCATCTTGAGCTGCCGTGCCTCTCATTAAAAGTTGCATCTTATTTAAGGCCCGAGCTGTCACTTCAATTGTCTGTAAAGCAATAGGTGCACAGAGAGCACTTTGTAAATAACAATACCCAACTAATGTAATATACTGACTTAAGAGGCTTAAAGCAAAACACTGTTTGCCCTGAAGGCTGAAAAATGTGGTAGACAGGTGGATAGAATACCAGAAATTCCCCTTTATATATGTTTGAGCAAGCCCTGTAAAACACGGATTTTTAACAAGGGATTTAATGTCTCCTCCCAGCTGCTAGTGGCAGCTTCCTTTGATGTTTTTCCTCTCCTTTCCTCTGTTGTTTTTTTTCGATTTATTCCATCACTTTGCTATAGCTCATATTCCTTCAGGCTGTGCCTGAATGCACCTTGCTGTGGGTAGAGAAGGCAAAGAAGAAAGCCATTCTTTTTCCCCCTCAGGCTACTGCTTTGATTTTCCAAAGTTGTTGGGAGGCAGTTCCTATCTGCCTACAGAAGGGTCAGCGATCTGTGTCATGTCTTTTTCAGTCAGCACATCTCAGCTGACTCTTGTTCTGTTCTGACGCGGGGAAGGATGAGCTCGTGTAGTTGTTGCCTTGCTGAGCAGGTGGGGTGTGCAGCGTGATCAAAGCCGAGAGCCGATCTGCAGGCTGCTGACGTCTCCCTGTTGTGTTCCCAACCCCGTCAGTCGCTGGCTTGGGCTCTTCCACCTGCCTCTTGCAGTGGTGGCCCCATAAATCTCAAGACAGAACAGAGGTAGAATGAGAGAGCAGAAGTGATGAGTAAGATGATGATTTAGGCTGTGGCCTGACGCCCACTCCCCACCATTCCCTGGGGACTCCTTGTAAGAACAGGGCAGCGTGGGCCAGCTACGTGACGCTGTGTGCACGGCCTGCGAGTTTCCCCATCGCGGTCAGGAAGCCAGATCTGCAGCCAGTTCAGGGGTAGTTACGACTACTCATAAGAGGCACGATCACGCTCCAGAGCATCTGATACTAGGTGCCCCATGAACACAACAGGGTGAGGGGGGGAGAAGATGGGAGCAGGCTGTTCAGTTTAGGCCCTTGCAAAAATCTGATTTCCTGCCAGGAATTTGCAGGATGCTCAGATTTGGTGTCTTCCTGTGTTCAGATTGTGTGAGTTGAGGATGGACTGCGAGTGGGAAGGCTACAGGTGGTGTTTTCCCTTCAAGCGTGAAGAGTGTCAGAGTTAAAATTCTGATCAACCTCGCTAGGACTTTTGGTGTTCAGTGGATAAACTCCATTGTGAAGAGGTAGGATCGTGTTGGAGCAGTTGTGTTTGTCATTTACCTTTAAGCTTGTCCGTTGTCATGGTTGTTATTTTTGTAATGCATTACTAGCATTGTCCTAACACTAAAAGTCACATCATCTGCACTGCTTTACGTCAGTACCGTTCATTCCCATCTTGTAATACAAGTTGTGTCATTTACAGTGGTAGGAGTGCTATCTTCTATATCACCAGCAGTGATGGTGAAGACCAAGTTCTAGGTAACGGCTGTTCAGAAATTCGAGGGAGACGGGGCTAATGTAGAACAATTGTCAGCATTCCATTTCTGTAATGCAGCCAGTACTTACTATCACGTTATAAAATCTGTTGCTTTCTCTGTGCCTGTTCCGTGGTGAGTTATCTATTCATCTTTCGTTATTTGTGTTTATCATATATAACTTTGGAAGCTGTGCCATTGTTAGATGCTTGGACTGGCTGCAACTTACTGAAGCTATTTTGGCAACACTGAGCTGCTTCTAAGCTCAGTTAGAGTGTTCTTAAAACATATAAATACTGTTCAGTTTCTTTTTATAGTCCAATATTAATTCTAAGTCTGTTTTCCCTTATGAATATTTTCATAGTATCATCTGCATAAGTAAGCTGTGCTTGATTTCTTTTATAATCCATGGTATGTTTGGTTTCGACTTACCAAGAAGACCAAGTAATGAAAGTAAGATGTTGTATTGGAAAGCTTCATCTTTTTTTTTAAATATTTATAAATGTGAAGTTCAGCTCATGCAGTATTTAGATTCATTATGAAAGAAGCACTGTGGAGTTTCAGAATAAATATGGAGGGAAAGTCACTTGAAATATTCAGACTTATTAACATAAAAGAAGTCACTTAAATTGAAACGATGGTGCTATGTTTTATATTTGATTTATGGTTAAACTGTAATACTTTAAGTGATGTAGATAGCAGTTCATGTTTACAAGACTGCAAGCTGGATTGCAGTGTATGTATATCACTCTCTTAGTTTTAGGATTCGCATAATGCCCTTTGAAAGCCAGAATTTCAAGATGAAAGCATTTTATGTTCCCCTTAAACCCATTGGATTCTTCCCCATCAGCCATTGTTTTATGGTCCAGGGCTGCTTTCTGTCACTTGAAGATAAGCGGTGGGTTTCTCTTGTCAAAAGTAGTCTCATTATGCTGGATTTCTGCTCTTCTAATCCTGGCAATTTAAAGTGGTGGCATCTTGCTTACAGGGAGATGTATTTTCCAGACTGCTTTTTGAACCCGGTGCTCCCTTTTTTACAGTGTGGTTTTCCTGTATTTAAGATACAGATATGGTGTGCAGCGAATGCTTTTCCAGTGTCCACTTTGTCTGATGTCTGCAAGGAAGGGAGGAAAGAAAAGATTCTGTAAACTTCCTACAAACCCAAGCCTCGTGCCCTGATCTCTTCCCCACGTCCTTTGACAGCTCCGGCGGGCGCGAGGCAGCGCGGGCGATGCCTGGGCTTGGCTCTGCCCAGCTGGTTGGTCTGCGCGTCCCGTGGCCTCGCACCGAGCCGCCGCGCGCTGCCTGTGTTCTGCCGGCCTCTTCTCATGAGGGACATTATTTTTGATCTACCTCTGCTTATTTTCATGAAGTGTGTAGGGATTTAAAGATTTCTTTTGTTTTTAACCTCTAATTTGCTCTTAAATTTGATTGAAGTTGCCTGGTATTTCCAAGAGTTGTTAGAAAGGAAAGAATTAACCATAAATACAGACAGGGACAGTAAAACTGTGTAAACCTAAGCTAATTAGGCTAAAAATTGAACTCTATCCTCCTGAGAAATGGAAAGAATGATTTCTTACCTGCAGTTGCATAAAATAGCTTGAATAGATTGAGCACATCTTATTTTAGCAGCTGGCTTTTCATGAGGAAGTGTAGAAATTAAGCGGTTCTGGTGCTGTGTTGTGGAGATGGTTTCTTTCCTTCCTACGAAGACAGTGGTTAATCTAGTCCTAAATCATGTGAAAAAATGTTGTGTTGTTTCTGTTGTGTTTACACTCATCTGTCTTTCTTTAGCTGCAGATAATGTAGAAGATTAGTTAAAGTTTAGGTCAATTTTTACCTGAATCCTGAAGAAAATGGTCCTGTTTCTCCTTCACTAACACATTAAATTCAGCTTTGCTCTTGTATTATCTTCCATACTCATTGATCAGGGCTAATGAGATTTTAATGGGAGCTATTTATTGGTTCTACCTCTTACTATAAAAATGTATAATAAACTAAGCACACGAAACTGTTGAATGGTGCTGTTTGTGTTTATCTCTCTGGCTGTTGATTGTGCTGCCTATTCTGTGATTCTTTCAGATCTCCTGAGCCAGGTGGGGTTATGATGAGCTAACCAGCTACTAAAGGCTGCAAAGAGTGATTTAGTGAATGTTGCTGTCCTGGTTTCGGCTGGGACAGAGTTCATTTTCCTCCCAGGAGCTGCTGTGTTTTGGATTTAATACAAGAAGAATGTTGATAACCCTGATGTTTTCAGTTGTTGCTGTGAAATCAAGGACTTTTTCCAGTTCCTCATACTCAGCTAATGAGCAGGTGTGCAGGAAATGGGAGAGAGCATGGCCGGACAGACAGCTGAGCTGGAAATACTCTGCACCGTGGACGTCGTGCTCAGTTTATGAGTGGAGGTTGGCCGGGGCACAGGGAGCTCTGCTCTTCTTGTTTCCCTGAGTTCGAATCCTTTCTTGTCCAGGAGTTCAGACTTCTCCGGGAATTCGTTTATTTCAGGAGTTCTGCAAAATTCTCAAAAATTCATGAGTCTGGTGTTCCGCGATCACTGCTCAGGGACTGGCTGCAGATGGCTTGTTGAGGGGTGAGAAAAACTGTATTGTGTGTAGTTTCTTTTGCATATTCATCATTATCATCATTAGAAGTATTATTAGTATTAGTATTTCCTTTGTTGTGTTATGACTGTCTTTCGCTCAACCCAGGAGTTTCCCCTTTTGTCCATTTCTCCTCCCCATGCTATTGAGGAGAATGGGGCAGGGGTGGGCGAGCGGCTGTCAGGTGCCAGTTAAACTCCGACATTTGCACAGTCATCTTTCGGTTTAACTGAGACAGTAAGGAATTTTGTGGGTAGAGGTGCCATTTTTTGAAGAAGGGCTGTAAGCTAGGTTTTAGACTTTTCTGTTCATTAGGAACCGGTCATATGAGAATAAAAGAATATTATCTGTGCTCTTCTGAATGAGTGCCTTTTTGTTTCCGTGGAAGGGTCGCCCCTTGGTTCAAGCGCTGTGTGTAGTTTCTTTTCCACTTCATGCCTCGAACTTCAGGATAGTATTGTTATGCTTGAACTTTTAGCCACGTTTCACTGTAGAGAATGGTGGTGTTCCCAGAGCTCAATGAAATAAAATCTGTGCGTAGTTTCCCCAAGCCTGTGGGGAAGTGGGGTAAAGGGTTTATAAGGTTCTTTGCAATAAAGCCAGTGTAAAGTTAGGTTCATTGCTGCAGTCTGTAATACAGCAGTGTGTGTACAGGTGGGCAAAGTGGTTGTCACTGTCTGCTAGAAGTTACCAAGACTCCGGGCTTTCTGCTATGAATTTCTTTCAGAACTTGGAGTATTTTTGTTCACTGATTCTGAGCCTGCTTTTTCCAAACTATTTCACTATAGTTGGAGGTCATCGACTGGTGTATAACTTCAAGCACTCATTAGCATTCACCTTGAAAGTGAAATAAAAAATGGTGAAATATGGCATCTCATATAAAACACATGCTAAAAGGAGTAATTGAGTCTTAGTCTCTTATCTCCAGGCAGATTTTGAGACTTGTGTTCTTTTGTAACCCATGACTTTTTAAGGAGTAGCTGCAGCAAATGGCTAGTGTGTTTAGTGTGATGAGTTTCTTATTGTTGCAGCTAAATAGCCATTTGTAAGGATTCTTCTCCTGGAGGATTTTTTTGTTATCTAATCTCATTGTTTGACCATTTATCCTGTTTTGTGTGTGTTAACTTTAGATGTTTCTACATTAACGAAGTCTGCTTTTGCATTCAATGCCATCATCGTTGTCACTTCTGTGTTTTACCAGTCCGGGTTGATCAAACATAGGCTCTTTTGTGTCCTGAATATTTTATTAAAACCAATTTGTTTTTCAATTCTGTATCATAATAATTAAATCATTATATTCTTTTTTTCCTTCTAGCTGTGTGAAACTGTATGTCAGATGTGGAGGGGTATTTGACTTTGTTAGTTGCCTTTCTGAAGGAAGCATGCTACTGTTGGTCTAAAGCCCTGAAGTTTAAGTTATGTTAGGGTAATGCAAGAGTATGTGTCTCCCTCCCACTTTATCCTCCACGCCTGGGTGTCAGAATATGCTGTTCCAGTGGTTAACGGTGTTGCTTAATAGGGTGTGCTCAATTGCCAGCTTCAAGAGCCTTTTCCCAAAGGTCAGCAGTTTGGTTGCTCAAGCAGCTGTGCAGGTCTATATAGAAGCTGCCATCTGAATTTTAGATTGAAGAACAATTCATTTTCTTCCCAGGTATATATAAGAATAGTTGGATGCTTTCTCATCTGTGTCATTCTTGTATGAGCTTTCTTGTCTTTTGATACCATGTTTGGCTGTCACTTGTCAAGCTCCCTTGAAGCAGAAGGCTCAAGCAGTAGACTTACTGCCACAGGGATATTAATTTTCATCAAAATCATGACAGGGTTCATGTGGGAAGTTAATGTTGGCATTGTCAAGGGACTGAACGTTGAACAATATGTCTTCGTACCCATTGTGTCTGGACAGATAAGGCTTGGGCTGAAAGACAGTGATCTGTGGAGTCCAGCAAGAACCACTCTGGGCAGAGCAAAAGGAAGATGGTCTGAAGGGTCCAGAGGGTCCGTCCCTTTTGCAGGTGCCGTTTTGTTCACCAGCAACAGTCCATGCAGAAACGTCAGAGTCTGTCTTCAGCCAGTCTTGTGGCAAGGCAGATAATGTCATTATCCCTTACATTTCGACTGACATTTCAGTCTCTTGCAGATACTAAATTTACACATCCTCTGTATCTGAACTGCTGAGGCTCTGCTTTGGGATATCTGGTGATGTCTGCGATAATATGAACTCTAGAATTGTCTTAATACTTGTGCTGCCTCTGGCTAAAAGAATAATTGTGGGAAATTGTAAGCAATGCTGCCAAATATGTAACGTGGAACGCATTTGAAGTGGTTATGCTCTTGGGTGGTTGTATTGCTTGTTATCTTACCTGAGAGGGTGTCTATGAAACTTGCTCTCATAAGTCTGGGTTTTGCCAGGCCCTATTGAGAGAGGTAGTTTTAATATAGACTGACGCTTTCTTTTTAAACTCAGTAGCTTCTTATAATGTATTAAATGAAGGCAGTTGGGAATACCTTGTGATCCAGCAGGCAAGGCCTTTTGCTTAAAGCAACAGCTTTACTATTACATGGATCTTCGGTGTCCAGAGCTCCTGTTGAGCGGAGATAAGTTAAATAACTGCTCTTTTTATATTTGTCAGCCCTGCTGACTGGCACAGCGTGCTGCTAGTTTGTATTTGAATGCATCTGAAGGAATTATAGGCCTACCAGGGGGTGGCAGCTTGGCAATGAGACAGGCCTATTTTCATATTTGGTGGAACATATGACGCTGCAAAGGCACGTCTGCACTTGAAGTATCTACTGTTTCTTTGAGACTTGTTTATCTTGCCTGTAGAACTTAAAGATAATTAATGTAATGTGTTCTACATTTAAAACAGGGCTCGTCAGCCCTGTAGAGCCAAGTTAGAGCACTGCTAGCATGGAGGACTGATTGCCATCGTAACACAGTGAATAGGCCTAACCGTGTAATATATGTAATATAACAAGACTTTCCTTGGTTCCAAGATTAGTTAGGTTCCAGCTTGGTTCCAAGACCAGTTAGATCACATTCAAACACCAGGCTGGTAACCATTGCCAATGTTTTTGATATACAGGTTCCCATGATTTGTGGCTTTTCTGTTGTGCTTGGGCAAGAACAGCTCAATCTGCCATGACAGCACTTGTGCAGTGTACACGGATTTGATTGATTGAGCAGGGGTCGGGAAGAAGAAAATTCTGTTTCCTTATAGTTGTGTTTTGCCACATCTTACACCTAGTTTGCACTGTGCACTGTGGAAAAGTGTGTGCTTGTGTACGTCTGTGAAATGCAAAGCCAGACTTTTATGAGGCAGTAGAAGTAATCCTACTGAATAGTTTACAAAACCAAAAGCAAGCTAGAGCTTGGGCTTGTACAAGAAAAGTCCCTTTTCATTCCAGGAAACGTTACTGACTCCTGCCTTGAAAGGCTGTGCTGCCAATTTGACTGTGGACTCCCATGTTTGCAAACACTGTGCAGTGTTTCAGATACACAGCTCCTGTGCCATGATGGAATATGCAGTGCCACCCATCATACAGAATGAGGAGCAGAATGCTGATTTTCATATTTTCAAGTTCTCTTTGAGTTGTTTGTTTGGTTTTTTGTGAGGTTTTTTTTTTTAACATAACTAAACTGCTAAAGCAAGAGAATTGGATGTAAGGCAAGTATGGGGCAGATGGAAAGGCCTGGCCCATTAACTTTTTCTTTGAACGTTTTCCTTTTGTAGCGCTATTTCTGGTTGATGGACACAGTATACAGAAGCGTAATTACTTATTTTTGTTTTAACATTTGGGAAAAATTAGGGGTGTTTGTGCCTGGATGTATCCCCCAAGTCCTGCATTTTTTCTTTTTTTAACTTTCTGTGGCTAGATTGACTTCTGTCTTTCCTTCCAGTTTATGTTAAATCTTCCTTGGAAACAATCCCTAATGTATGTCTATGAGACCATGTTCTAGTAGCTTCTGGAGATAACAGCTATCTTGATTCATCGGATCCTAGTGCCCTCTTTACTGCTTGGAACAGAAGGTAGAACTGGAGCTTGCAGGAGCATTGGTCTTTAACTGAAAAAGTTGTATCCTGCTTCCCTTGGCACTGCAGTCAGTCCCCGTCACCATCACTCCTCTTTGTGCTGCCACAGGCGGGCTTTGCTGTAAACCTGTAATGATTTTTCTTTCCTGTTGCCATAATCCTCTTTCCCCCTCTGCCTTGTTTTATCCATTTCCCTGTATTTGCTCAATCTCCTTGGATGTTCTTTGTTCTTTTCACCCCCGTTTTACTTTTTTAAAATCTGAGACCTGTGGAACCAGTTTCTTTTCTTCTAGTGCGTGGAGAAACTCTCCTGCTGCCTAGACAAGGATTACAGTAGTGCTGTCTTGAAATTTTAATTCCAGACTACGTGGACAAGACCTGAGATGCCTCTGTTGTTACCTGTTCCTCAAAGCTATGCGTTAAACAAAACATGCATCTGATCAGTTTAACCTGTAATTAAACATTTTCCTTAAGCAACTGACATCTTGATAACTAATAATTATCATGTGTAGCACCTTTAAAGCCTATTATGCATGTTTATGTACGAACACTATTACCATAATAATAAGATATCATTACCACAAATGTGCATACTGAATGAGCATGTCTTAAAGTAATCATGCAATTCCATTAATCATACTTGAAAAATTAAAGTATTTGCTGTCTAATCTCTAAAACACTACTCAAAAGATTTTGGAAACAGCAGGACCTGTTTACTACAAGTCTCTAATACATGATATCTCATTTCTGGTGTCTCATTTTTGTTTCCTGAATTGTTGCTTATCTTTCAGCTAGGGAAATCCTTAGCTCAGAGACCCGCAGTCTCCCGCTGAAAGCATTTCCATACTCGGATTTTTATGCCGTTTGCCTTGGTTTTGTCCAGGGAGTGCTGCCACCATTTCTTAAGGCTGATGTGAAATGCACTCCTGAAACTCCGTTCTCCTTGAAATAATTGCCTTAATCAAGGTCTCTTTTTTTTTTCTTTTAATAGAAGATTGGAAAGCTGGTGAGTGGAGTTTTTGTGTATAAATTTGTCAAGAGCGTGACAGTTGGGAGTTTGTTTAGTTTCTAATGTTGAAATGTCGAGCTCTGTAAACTGTCCGTTTTTTTTCTGGAGGAGACTTGATGACCAGAGTGAAAGTTGGGAGGAAACATTTAGCCTACTAAGAAATGTGAGTAACTGAAAACATAGTTTTTCATGCTGTTTAAATCCAGTTTAAATCAAATACCTGATGTGGCTAAGAGCTAAAAAAAAAGTAATCTTCTAGGTTTTTTAATGATTCATTAGAAGATTCTTGTTGTAGTTGGCCTGGCGTGATCTTTGGGGCGCGGATGGTGCAGAGAGAAGGAAGGTTGTGCAGGTCTGCATGAAGTCCGCAGCCCTTCCCCTTCCCTGAAGGGTGCTGGTGGGTGGCTGTGGGCTGTGTCCTCGAGCGTGGTGCGGGCGGTCACACCACTCCCTGGGACCCCTGCCTGGCACAGCTGAAGGAAGGCAGTTGTAGAGGTTAAGAGGAGAGATGGGATTGTGGCCTGCTGCAGGCACTTACTCATCCAAGCAGAGTATCCATTTGCACTGTTACTGGTAGAAGGGAAGAGCGGGCTCTTTAATCGATGGCTTTTTTCCCCTTAATCCCTTGTAAAGATAAAAAGCATGTCCTCTCTCAGTAGTTCTATCAAAACTTTTGGGAAAAAGGACTAAACAGGAAACTCGAAGCCACAGTTGTTTTATGAAATCAGTTTTTGTCATTATTTTGTGGTGTATTTTGGTCACTCAGAAGGAATTAGCCCAAGGTTTTTGGACTCGGAATGCCTTCTGCAGTTTTACAGTTGTCCAGTCAGGCACCAGCCTTTTCATTCATTCTCTTTGAACTCACTGATAAAAATGTGTTTGTGTGTAGAGTGATTGAATGCTTGCTGCTTTAGAGAGGCTGGTTTTTATCTGTCAGCAGCACCGCATCTAATTTGGTAACGTGGTGCGTGTTGAGTCAAATGAGTATATCGCTGTGTATTCTCCTGCTTAACACTTGGCATGGAGTAATCTGGAGCACAGTGAAGTATTATTAATGCCAAAAAGTACATGATACCATACAACTCTGTAATACTTGATTCAGTTGCGTGACGTGTTTCTGTATCTAACGTACTAACTGCATTGTGAGAAAACAGTAAAAGAGGAGGAGAGGATTTTAAGGGAGTGATTTCAAGGACTGAGATTATCTAGCAGGAGAAATATGCATGAAAAATCAGAACAGCAGAAATAGGGAAAAGCCAGAAAATACCTACAGGATTGGGAAACAATGTGACAGACATTACAGAAGAGATGTGAGGACCAACAGGACTTTCAGAATTGATTTTCTGTCTATAATGGCAATAGTAAAACAGGTAGGTGAGGCTGAGGTAGCTGGAGCTGAAGATGTATCGCCGGAGGAAATCGTTGTGCCTGCAGTTAGTTGTTCATGGCTGTCAATGAAATTAAAAGGAACTACATATAAAATGGGTACAGAACAGTGTTCTCTGTCATAGTGCACATTTAGCTTTCAGAGCTGGTTGTGTTCTTGTGGACAGTCAGGCAGTAGGAGAGGAAGAAGGATTGTACCTTCCTGTTATTAACTGCCCTTCCAGGGGAAGGGGGCACATGCACACCCATGCGGATAGTTGGAAGGAAGGAAAGAGGCTGTTTTAAAATCTAGGCAGAATGCTTTCTGGAGGGGATATAAACTCCTGTGACTCGGGGTGTAAACCAACTTCCCACCAATGTGCTCAGGAAACAGAGTCCGCTGCAAGGCAGTTACTGTGTTACCACCTACCTGCAGGGCTTCATGGACCTGTCGGTGTGTCGCTTGGCTTCTTGTTCTTTTGGCTTCTGGAGCAGGGAGAATGCTTTCTTTGTTCCCAGTTAGGTTGCTACTTTCTCAAATCCTCCATAACTTTTCAAGAAAAATTGAGGTTCTTGACAAAAATAAAATGGAAATACATCACCACAAAGAACAAATTAGAATAGTGTGAAGTAAACAGCTTTTTAAAATTTGGTACTCTTGTTTATGTTGGAGGCTACTAGGATAATGTTGTGATTTAGTTCTTAACTTTCGATTTAAAAATCCTAGAAATTTGTTCTCTGTTGCTTCAGTTACTTCCGGGAAACACTTATTTCTTAGTTTTTGAGTATATTGGTTGAACTAAGGAAGTTTAATGTTTTATTCCAAGTTCAGCTTTTAAATGTTGCACTGTCTCTGTAAAATGTGTAAGAAGCAGCACTGAATTTCCCTTCCCCCACTTTTAAATGCAATTCCTTTAGGAGCAAAAAAAAAAAATTGAAGTGTCTATGTTATACTGAGTAATTATGCCCCCTGGGAAATAGAATATAAAGATCTTTAAAATCATTCAACTGAGAGAACAAGCACTTTAACTTTTGCCTCGCAGGAGTCATGTATTACATTATCAGCTCCTTGCTCCCGTGTCAGCGTGTCATGCCTTGCAGGTTAGCAGGTTTGGCAGAGGAAATGAAACCCAGTCAGTTACTGCAGGATTTATAGTAGACCTGCTGGTGCAGGAAGTGGTGAAAAGTTGATTGATGGTCTGAGGCGAAACTCTACAACAAGAAACAGGATGTATGTTTGTTATTTCATACCCTTTTTCCCCTCTGCCCCCGTTCCCCCCTCCATTTCAAGGCACTCTCTTACTTTTTGTTTTCTCTGTTTGTAAATCCATGATGCGCTTTTCTGGTAAAGCATGTGCTGACTTCAAAACACTTGAGGAAGTGGAGATGGCTGTACCAAAGATCTGAAGCTGACTTAGCGCGTCTGCTTGATTAGAGGCGTTTACCTAAGCGGTCCTGATAGTTTTGTTGAATTCCGTTTGAGCCGAGTTAGGAGTGAAAGGTAAAGCACATCTACAGACAGAGTATTGAACGTCTCCTGCTATCGTAGGGGAGCAGGAAACTGTATCCCTGAGGTGGACCTGGTCAGCTATGCTCTATCACTTCATCTGCGCTTAACAGACGTACCTGGAAGGGTAGTAAAACAAAATGACTGTGCTGTATATAAACTTAATCCAGCAAGCCACGTACTGCAGAGTTCGCTGTTGAAGACAGCAATCCTGAACAGGTTTGTTCCGAAATGCGTTTTCCCTTGCTGTGCACTGCTGAAACGTCAACGGGGCAGTGTTTTTCCTGAAAGTGTCACCAAAGACTTGCAGTGAGATACTGTGTAGCCTTGTGGGAAAAGTTACTTGAAAGAATAGTAATTATGAATAGTTTTTTGTGGTTTTTTTTACCCTGTAGCATCTACTTTTACAATCATAATTGAAGAAGAAGGTTGTTTGCAAACCAAGCAAATAGTAGAAATGTTATGATTTGTGTTCCCGTTATCAAGTGGGAAAGTTCTGTTTGTGAAGTTAAATATTATATCTTGTTCTTTGTTAAAGGTCGAAAAAGTTGGCTGCACTCTCTGAATCCTTGCAGAAAACCACACTCGCCAAGTCCCACATAGGATTTGAACTAGAAGAGCTGGAAGCAGCAGCGGTGCTGGTACAAGAGGAAGAGAGCGCGTTAAAAGCTGCTGGCACAGTTTCCAGGCAACAGCTGCCTTCCTCTGCGTCGGAGACAAGTGACTCTGAAGAATCAAGCAGTACTTCATCATCTGAGACAGAAGGCTCTGATTCAGATGAGCGAGAGTCCTCAACCAGAGAAGATGGGGAAATAAATTCTTTACAAGGCACGCTTCGAGAGGAGAGGACAGCTCCACTTACTGACTGTAATGGATTAAGGCAGGGCACAAACACTTCGACGTTCGAGGTTGGTGATGAAAAATCAAAGGTTTCTTCGCAATCTACATCTGTTCCTGGAAGACTGATAGAAGAATTAGAAAAGCAAATGCAGACTGCAATTAGACTTTCAGAACAGCCTGAAGGATTGGCTACTGCAAGCTGCATTTTACAGGAACAAGAAGAAAACCGTGTATCTGAACCTGAGAGATTTTCAAAAGATACTACTGGGAAAGGAAATTTCTTGGAGGTGTCTTCAAAGCCAAACCCATTGCTTTTTCTTCGCAGCGCAAATGAAGATGGAGACTAAAGGGCCGTGTTAGGAGGCAGCGTGACCCGCTAGCAGCACAGCTCATTGCTGTAATGAGGTGTTCCCAAGGCTATCCCGAGCTGCAGAAGGAAGTTGATATTTTTCTTCTTTGTTGTGTTGACAGTTTGGACGACAAGACTGCTTTGGAAAAGAATTTATATGACTGTATGATAGATAGCCTCGTAGTCAGGTTGTTATTGTTCTTCTTGGATTCAACAGAGTCTCAGATTTAATCTGTGCGTGTGGGAATGTGTAGTTTCAGTAAACTTCTAGAAACCATTTTCATTAAGCTTATTTGGTAGTAGAATGATATCCTAATCAAATACAACTGAAATGAGTTGTAGCATCATTTGAGTTATTTTTAGCTGTCAGGATTTGCTTGAAAAATATCCTCATTATGTTTGTATAAACTTGTTTATGACATTTTGCTGGGGTATTTTTTTTAATTTTAAAATGCTTTATAGCTAACCACTTCAAAAATAATGTTTATAACTTTAAAAGTCTAAATAGTGCTGACAGACTATTTTAAAATATATATAAATATTTTCTATTTTTTGTACAAAAAGGAAATTCTTTATCATCAGTGAAGACAGGAGGATTGTAGCTTCTATTTCTACAAGATGGATAGAAGGATTATAGCTTATGTTTCTGCAGTGCTTGTGTAAGTTAGTTCAGCAGTTTTGTCATGTGTTTATTCTTTTGTGCTGTTTTTGAAATGCGTCCACATGTGGACACTGCTGTTGCTGAAGAACAGAAATCCTAATAGTTATTTCTTATTTCTTTCTGCATATGCTGTTCATATCACTACAGTAATGTTAACCAAAATGGAGAAACAAGATGGTACAGTGGTCTTGAGTATAGGACTGAAAGCAAACCTGTGCTGTCTCGACCTGTCTTTGTTATTGGTAGCTTGGGCCAACTTGTTTGCTCCTTTTTGGCTTTGTAACATTAAAATAGTCCAATCAGTCAATATATTTTGTGCTAATTTCTGTTAACTATAGAGAGGTTCTTGAATATATGCTGCTGCTCAATCTCTGCAGAAGGATTAGGGAGGGAGGCAGCACGGGGCATGGACCACCAGGTTTGGTTCAGCAGTCTGACAAAACAGCGGCACCCGATTGATGCCTCTGGAGAAGCAAGCCGTGATTGCTTTTCAACCTTTTTACTGTTAAAAATTGTATAAAAATCCTAAGCTTAAAGACTTATTCTTCACCAGTGCTACACCCTGCTGGAAATCAGCAGGCTAGCTCTGTTCCCGTGCTGACTCCTGTTCAGTGTGAACCGCAACCCTGATCTGCCAATATTTTTTATGTTCTTAAATACCTACCAGTCGCTTAATCAGTCTCTATGTTCTGTTCCCCTGGGGAGGAACCTTTCCCATCGTGCATGTCAGTGAGCACTTACTCTTCTAAATGCTAGCAATAAAATCTACACTGTAGCTGCAATTACGCAGCATATGTCTGAGAGAGGGGGGAAAAAATGTGCTTAAAAAAAAAAGTAACTCTCCTTCACTCTCCCTAAATTACAGGTATGAACTCTGAAACTTCCTTCAGCTGAGCATGGGCTGGAGAAGGCTAAATTAGCATGAGTTAGGAAATACACATGGTGGAAATTGTTAGGTATTTGTAATACCCCTTGTCTTCAGCACTCTCTCCCCCCTCTCCCCGTTCTCCCATTTTGTGGCAGACTGGCAGACTGTTGAGAGTGTTCTTTTTCCAGCAACCCTGCTTGGTACGAGGGGCTGGCTGCCTCTGCCGGAGTGAGGATAACATCTTTGGTTAATCTTTTTGTTCTTTCCTCTGCGTGCCTAAAAGCATATTTTATTTATACCATTCATGAGCCTTTTCCATCCTGTCTCTGTGAATCCAGTTTGGGCGTGAATATCTCCAGTATCCGTCCAGTGTGATGCTGCAGTGAATGTCCAATGAGAACATGGCACACAGGCAGATCTTACCACCCAGATAACTTCGATGTCATTGATGCCCTCACCTTTCAGACCCTGCATAGTGGAGCTCTGCTTCTGCCTCCAAAAACATACTGGTGCCTGCTCACTGCCTGCAGGTCCCCAGCAATCTGTCCTCCTGCCTCTGCCCTGCCGTTCTGCTGCGTGTTGCAGCGTGGGGAAGGTGCTGCGGGTGCTGCGCCCCGAGTCCCCATTCCCAGGTTTCGTCCTCTTTTTCTCCGATGTTGGTGTTCATCATTGCCTTTTTGCAAAACTCTGTGTTTAGTGGTTGGGGAGCTGATAATGTTACTGTATCTATTGACTAATAGCAATTTTATGTGACCTTTGTGGTGGGGGGGTGGGAAGTTTTTACGTGTTTGGTGATAAGAATTTCACGTGTGGCTGTGTTATCCAGCACACCCAGAGTGGTCAGGGTGAGCGACGTCTGTAGGAAAGAGGAGCCTTGCTGCTCTAAAAAGAACACCCAAAGACACTTTTAAAAGAGCAGAGCTCTGTAACCTTGTTTAGCCACAACTGAGGCTTGCCGAATCCGTGAACCACAAACACCTGAGGAAACCAAAACAGCCCCCAAATTCCACACCACCCCACCAACCCCTCAATCCCGTAGGTTGCTGCGGGTTCTGCCAGAAGTGAGTGAACTCCAGTGAGGAGTCAATTTTATGTAGAGGAGCCGTTTGGATGAATCCATAGGAACGGTTCTTGTGCAAGGTTTCCAGGCTGGAGATGGGTTGATGCATGAGGAACGCAGTACATGAGTAGTCTGTTTGGCTGGTTTCAAAACCCTCCTTGTTTCTAGTGCCTCTCCTCACCCCGTCCACCCCAGCTCATTTGTAGCACAGCCAATACGTTGTGTTAAGGCATTTGGTGCTCATCATTGTAATCTGTCCAAAGGAAACAGAATTGCAGTGTCTGGACAAAATTCCTACTGAAAACGAGTTTGAATATGAGCTGAGCCTGAGAGGGGAAGACCTGTGGGATTTTGCTAGAGGAGGGGAAAGCGGGTTGTCTGAGGTCTACGGAGCTCGCCGGGGGAGCGATTAGATGGAGCTGGAAATGTAGCTTGCTTAATGTCTTATTAATCACTTGATATTGGAGATCTAGGCTGTCTAAATAGAGCATTTTGTCCCGACCTCGTGTTGTGGCTGTGGTGCAGAGCTCCCCTGAAGCCAGCGAAGGTGGCCGTGGGAAGATGGCTCCCGTTAACGTCCCAACGCTTCTCTGCCGCAGCAGAGTCCCTGGGACAGCACCGACCTCCGCTCTCACCCGGAGCCAGGCGAAGGCACGGTCTCATCCCCAGCCCCACAGCCCCGCAGAGATGTCCGGCTGGAAAGCTGATCTCCCTGGGTAAGTGAACGGCAGCAGCCTGGACCCCTGCCTGGGGCGGCGGGGAGCCTGTTCTCCATCCTCCCTGCCAAGCAGAGCCGGAGAGAGCCGGGTCTGAGGGCTCTGCCCTGCCCGTGGGCCCTGCTCTGCCCGCAGGCTTGCCCGGCTGTCTGGAGCTGCCCCAGCGGAGCAGAGCCCGGTCGATGAGACCAAAGCCCAGCAAGGCTGAGGGGTGGCACGAAGCGCATGTGTGGAGGGACAGGAATCGGGGAGAACAGAGATGGGCTTGTGTCAGACAGTAGCTCATGTAGTGCTTTAAGAATAAGGTGTTAAAAACAAGAAGTGAAATACTGGAAACAATCAGTAGATAAACCATTTGTTTTTTCCCTCCTATATTTCAGCTGGGATTGCCACCCACAGAACATTATCACCTTTTCATTTCTTTCCACAAAGAAGAAAATCAGTGCTGAATTCATTAAAGAATTTATTTCTTTTTTCTTCCCCCCCCGGCTTTTTTCAATTCCAGCCAGCTTTCTGAGAAGTTTGTGAAGGGTTTGCTTTAAATCAAAAGAAGAAAGCATCGATTAGACTTGACTTAGTACAGTAAAATTATAAAGATGGCAAAGAAATTGATTCACAGCACTGGAGTGCAGGGGCCAGGCAACCTTCTGCCGTTGACACAGCTGAGTATTGTCAAAGCCTGAGCGGACTGTCTCAAGGCTGGAGAAAACAAACAGGGAAACACATGTCAAGCAGATAAATAGCTCTGCTGTTTAGAGCTCTCCGTGGAGGCCATTTGTCTCCAAGATAAGGAAGAATGCACTCCAGAGCTGCGAGAAGATAAGCTGGGAGAACAAACTGAATATGGAATTGCTGTGGTTGTGCACAGAGCCAATACGGTGCCCCCACCCCAGGGCTCCCTGCTGTGAGCAGGGTGCAGCACCCAGGGAAATGTCTAACGTGGACTTGCAAACGTATTTTCTTAAATGTTTCAGCAGTGGATGATATTTACACCGTTACAGCATATAAACAAATGGCAGAAGTGTCGGTCGTCTTAGCGAGTCACTGATTTAGAGTATTTTCTGAGCCTGTCGTGGATCTATTTCTCTCCTTTTTAGTGGCAAGTGGGCTGCAGCCTGTGGTTATGTGGGCACGTGTGAGGCAAGATTTTGCATTGACACAATAAAGATGGGTTTGCAGTGTTGTGGTACCCGTAAATCATACTATTTTTATATTCTTCACTTTTGGAGAAGTGACAGAACCATTTCCACAAATGCTGCATTTGGAGACCTGACTTAGATCGTATCTGAAAGGCGTTTGGTAATGTTGGTTTGCATTTCGTTGAAAGTTTTCTCATGCTCAGAAGCCGCAGAGCAATCCGGCACAGTTGGCGGCATTTTGGAGGATGCTGGAGCACAAGAACAAAAGCTGTGTCACTTAGGTGAGCACTAAGACGTTGGCAGAGCCCCGTGAAGCAGGACAGCTCCGACCCGACAGTCGGTTACGTGGGAGAAGCTTCCTCTAGTCGGGTGGTGCTGGTTAGTGATCGGCATGGGAAAGAACTGAAAGTTTCAGGTTTATAAATGAGCAAGGTCAGCCAGGTGGTACCCTCACGAACCAGTAACCCCGGGAGCTCAGCGGCCAGGCCCTCTCTTCGCTGTTGCTGTTCTGAGTGACTTTGCAAATCGTTTTCCCTGGTTTCACAGGGGTACTGGGCCTGACTCTGGAAGGTCCAGACTTTGGAAAGAGAACACAGAAATGCAGTAAAAAGGAATAAAGCTCAAATCTGGTAGCGGAGATTTTTGTTTCTCTGCTACTGACTTGTGCTGAGTGAGGGCAAGAGGCTAAAATCTAGAATTCCTGACGTATTCTAAAATATCTTTCTGTGTATCAGTATCCGGGTGTCTGACTGGAGGCCGTCGGTGCCTTGGGAGCTGCGGTTCTCCCCCACTCCAGCTCCTCCGAACCCCTGAAGATCAGACAGACCTGGCCAAAATTAATGCCAGAAACCTCATAAAAAACAAAAATGACTAAAGGATGTGTCGGACGGCTTGGCTCTCCGTTCCGCCGTGTATCAATACGTCTGTAAAACAGACCGAGGGATCGGTGAGGCCTCATTGCCTCTTGACCAGTGCCTTGGTGCCTGGCTTCTGGGAAGGTCCTGTTCCCGGGCAGTCCCTGGGCACCGCCTTGCTTTGAGTCCGTCAGCCAGGATCAA
>Ga0065711_1006216_pt1 | contig 21346 bp, 8 predicted proteins | sample Hoacrofraction12_FD_59098 | JGI IMG/M metagenome (GOLD analysis project Ga0065711, IMG submission 59098) | Hoatzin crop microbial communities from Cojedes, Venezuela - Epithelial fraction 12 v2 (version 2) | ecosystem: Host-associated > Birds > Digestive system > Esophagus > Crop | place... | reverse complement strand
GACAAGGGGCAATGGGCACAAACTGAAGCAGAGGAAGTTCCGTCTGAACATGAGGAAGAACTTCTTCCCTCTGAGGGTGATGGAGCACTGGAACAGGCTGCCCAGGGAGGTTATGGAGTCTCCTTCTCTGGAGATACTCAAGACCTGCCTGGACGCGGTCCTGTGCAGCCTGCTGTAGGTGACCCTGCTTCGGCAGAGGGGTTGGACTAGATGACCCACAGAGGTCACTTCCAACCCCTACCATTCTGTGATTCTGTGATTCCTGGGTGTGTTTAATCCTGCATGTAGAAAGGTTGGTCGTATCTAGCTGAGAATATTGTTCCTTAAATCCTGAATCCTGTAGTCACGTCAGGGTGGGCATGTCACTGTGGCCAAATGAAAAAGAGGGGTGTTTTGCAAGTGCTGTGCAGAATTGCTTACAAAATGGTGCTGTGAAGTTTCACTTGGCCATAATTCTTGCTTTATGTTAGCTTTTAGGAGACTTCATGTTTAGATGCAACTCTTGGTTACCTGGGAGCATTCACACCTTTCCTGTACCCTTTCTTTAGCATTATTAGAGCAATTATCCAGTCTGGATACTGGGAAGGGGCTGAGAAGGAAGTAATGTATTAGAAATGGGTGATTTTACCCTTGCTAGCCTCTTGAGTGTTTTTTATCTCATTAGTAAAGGATTAGGGACGTGCAGCCCATAGCCTGCTACAGCCTCTCATTCATCTCATGTTGCCTGCAATCATCATTTTTTTGGTGGTGGTATTGAATAATCCAAAGGTCTGTGTTAATACGTAGCCTGCCAACAGTGCTAAGGTGTCTTGCTTGCCCCTCAATGATAGACACTTCTGCCACTCAGTGAAGAAATTGCACTATATAATCTCATTTAATTTTGTTCTTTCTTTCTCTCCTTAAGTAATGTGAATCTGCATTCAGTGTGTGTGTTGATTTGGGCTTTATAATTCCACTGCCTCTGACAGTGACCCTATGTAGCCTTAAACTATGCTCCTTTCCTACCTTTTGCAAATAAATCTGCTGTTCTTCAGAAATTATGCTTCCAGTCTGCTCCATTATGTTACTGGAGCTGCAATCACATCCACAGACAAACAATCAAGATTGATTGTTTCCTGCAAAGGAGTCCAGTCGTTAGCAGCTTGTCAGCTCAGCAAAAAAAGTCTCTTACCACATGGTATTCGTGATAAAGGACACTTTAACAAAACTTTAAGGAAATATTACAGATTATCCTTGTGTCTTTGCTACTGACAGTACTTTTGTAGCATATTGTCTCTATGGAGATCATAAGGACCCTTAGAAACCTTCGATGAATAAGAGATAGAATTCCATGAGAATATGCTCCAGTAATGCTGAAAGGACTTGATTTATGACAAGAATTTTACAAATTATTAGGTTATGAACTAAAGACTAAAAAGAGGGTTTCATTTGGAATAATGGGACATATGGTGAAAGAAGAGATAGAAAAAAAATCTTTAGACTTCAGTCACCTACGTCTGTCTTGCTTGCAAGACCTTAAGAAAAGGCTTTAATGAAATAGTACTTTCTGCCGCATTTCCAGATTTTTTTAACAAGATATTCCTTCCCTTTCATTGTATTAGGCACAGAGGAGTGTTCATCAAGAGGATTTCAGTAAAACTTCAATCTTTAAAAAAATAAAAGGTGAAAACATCCCCCAGCCACTCCCCCTGCCCTCAAAGCACCAAGCCTCAGAGCACGTGCAGGTAGAATCTTCCTTTGCCATTCAAAGCTGTTGTTAACATTTCACATTATTGTAAGGTAGTGTCTTATTTAGGATAAATTATTGAACAAGACTTTTATATAAAACACATAAACAAGTAAATAAACAGAAAATTGCGATGGAGCAGTCAAGCTGTGTGTACTGGAGATAGGAGTTCAAGCATGAATTCCTTTCCCTCCACACAGCAGGTGCAGTCGCTCCTCACCATACTGTCAGCTCCTCTCAGCCTTTCAATGCTGATGCCACTGGCATACTTAGTGCAGCTTCTCAGCGTCTGTGAGGAGATAGAAAGTAGACATCCCCCTGTGCTGGGAGTGTAAGTACTATCCCCAGTGTTGCAGGAAATCAGAGGACGGGTTAAAATTACTGGGGTTTTCTTGTTATCTAGTTTCTTCTCTTCCTACTGGTAAATCCACATCTTTGCAAGCCTTTTTTCTTGTTCTGAAGAAGAGGCTTGTACACTTTGTATGTGAAACTCTACTCTCAGCAGTGGTAACAATACCCAGATTTCATAGTATGTTTTATCCATATGCTGTATAATTGCTTTACGTGGGCTCTAGATATTGTTGTGCCCATTCTCCCAAGGCTAAACCAAAGACTTGGGGAAAAAATCTGGCATTGTGTATTTTGAAAGCAGAGTCTGGTCCACAGTCACTGACTTTCTGACAATAATTGGAAATGAACTGCTTAGGGTCATCTTGTCTGAGTGCTGTCTTTTTCACCGCGGCTCTTATTTATGCAAAGCTACTGAGCATCTAGTGTTCTTCACAGTCCTAATGGTAAGTGTTCTGTTGCAAGGGATGTTGTCCTGCTGCAGATGTATTTGGGCCCTGGTTCTGTAAGGATGTCAGTGGGAGCTTTGGCACTGATATCGCTGGGAGCAACTTCAGTCTGCTAGTGCAGCTCATTTAAAGCAAATATTAGGCACATCAAATCAATCCTTTGGAAAGAAAGCAGAGTCTGACTAACACAGAGTTTAGAAGCAGATTCATTCGAAGAAGGAAAACTCCAAGTTTCATATTTCTTTTGGAAATGTGAAACAAAATTGATATTTAACTGGGTTTTGAAACTAAATGAGATTTTGGCTAAATACTACTGCAGCCTTTCAGTGAAAAGTTTAATCTTTTAGCCAGACCATAGCAAGAGAAAACATAAGTAGTTACTGATAGATGTCCAAAAGCTTGATCACTAGTATAAATTTTAGAAGGTACAGAAGAAGATTTTCAAAATGTGTTGATCTCAGTCTGCAGCACAGGTTATGCCAAAGAAAACGTATTTACATTTAATCTAGGAAAATTTTGGTACAAATGCCCTTTTGAAAAGATTGAAAGATAGTATCTTATTTTAAAACCAAAATTATCTCCATTATCCTCCTTGTGTTCAGTATTGGCTTTAAGTTGTACAAACCTGCACTGTGAAACAAGGCTTAGATTGAGCACTTGCTTCGACGGCATGATCTCAAGCACATTCAAGTCAGTGGAATGACTGCTAGTGCTTGAATGGGCCCAAGGTGGGCTCAGTTTGATCAGCAGAGATGTAGGGAGTTGTTTTCTTGCGGTTATGAATAGGATTGTAGTTATAGCTTAAATTCAGTTTTCAATAGTAGACACTTATTCAAGCAACAGATGAACTTTCAGTTTCTAAGTTGCTTGCTGACAGCATTTTACTGTGTCATAAATAGGTGGCTTATGCAAAATACTTACAAATTGTCCTTCGCTTATCTCTGTGCATATCTTCAAGTTACAGACACATTTTTTGCAAGTTGTTTTTATTTCTACGTGTTCTAAACAGGTCTAGAATGAGAGATGAGATGAAAGAGCATTAGATTTGGGCTTAAATCAGGCAGGTCTGAAGTCTGCGTGCACCACAGAAAAACAGTCCTTGCGTCTCACACTTGAGTTCTGTCCCTGGAAGAACTTTTGGTTCAGCCTTTCAGGTTGTCTCGTCATCTCACCTGTGGCTTCCTTGAGGAAACCTGATGGTCATGTTCAATGTTTCAGGGTTCTTTTACGAAGAAGTGCTTGGCTTCCATCAGTTCAGCTGAGTCCTTTTTCTTTTTTTAGAAGAAAGAACGTTTATAGTTTAATTCTGGTTTGAAATGCTAGCCTCTTAGTTGGAGATTAATAATGAAATAATTGGCCTGGTTTCCAGAAATGCTGAGCTGCTGGCAGCTTCTGTGGAAACTCAGTTCACTTGCAGGGTCTTTAAATGTTTCAGAAAGTCTAGCATTAGGAAGCTGTTTTTCTAAATCTTGGCCATGACAAAAGCTATTCTGAGTCTTACTAGATATTTATGCATCAGGATTGCTTGCTCTGGAGATATCTGAAGTTCTGAACTGTTAATGTGACTTTATCTGCTGACACACTTCTTTATGTTGTGATGAAGCTGGAGTGCTATGCTCTAACATTTTTGTACTGGAGTCCTTGAAAATCCATTAAACTGAACTGCTACTTAGCTGGTATATTACTTCCCTGGGGCGTAAATCACATACTACAGCAGCTTAGACAGATATTTAACCCGAATTAAATTGGAAGGCAAGCATTTTGGTATATGATTGGACTTGTCATACAAATTAATCTGACAAACATGTATTTACAAGTGATTAAGAATGCACATAGTTTTTCCTCACTTTATCTTCTTTTCCGATCTTTTTTTCCCTAAAACAGGGATTTTGGAAAGTAACAGTCTCAAGACCCTGCCCAATTTTCTCCTTCCAACAAGAACTAATAAAAGAGCCACAAAACTGTGGGAAGCAAACTGCCTTCACTGTGCTGGTCCTTTTTTATAGAATTGCTTTGGGCAGGCTAGTGCAATTGTGCAGAACTATAAAGCCTTACATGACTGGACCTTTATCTTTCATCTGTTCCTCTTCTTAAAAGCAAGATATTGAGGCAGTTTCAGGAAGTGTGGTATTTTGCCATCTTTGGCATTTAAAATAGATAATTTTGAAGTTTTCATTTTCTTCATTACAAAAACCAGTTTGTTCTTATTATGCTTCCAGTTTTAGCAAGCATGCAGACTTAGGAAATGACGGATTTAAGTCTAGGTAATGCTGATTTTTGTTAAGAAGTGTGTATATGAGCACAGTTCTTATTTTTCTCTTAATGTGGTTCTTGGTGCCAAGAAACTCTAAAATTAAAAATTCCTTTGGACCTGAAAGATCAGTGTTTTATTTCTAATTATGTTCAAGTCATTTCTTTGAGACTTTCCCTCTATTTTCTCATCTTCTTGATCTTGACAGCTCAGACTTAGCAGAAAGCTCACTTTCTAAAGCTGCTACTGTTTATATATAAATACGGAACAATTACTTTCCAGTCTACTGGTGGCTATGATTAAATAGAGTTGTGGCATGTTATCGTGAGGTACGGTTGAAGTTCGTCATAGCCTTTGTATCAAATGATCCCCAAGAACTGTAGACTAAACTATGTTTTTTGACTTATCTGATATTACAATAATAGTTTAAATCCTTGGATAAAATTCTTAATCTGTATCTTGGAAGGAATGACCAATTATTAATATCTGTAGTTTTTAGTCATAGGGAAACTACATTTTAGTGATTGCTCTGATTTGATAATTACAAGTGAGTTGGATGGCAATAGTTAGTTTGAATCCTACCTATCAAGGGAAATAAAAAAAGGAGCAGTTGAAGTAGTTTGCATTGTGTACTGGTTTCAGAGTGTGGTAATAGGATGCCTTCTGGGTCAAACTGAACCAGATGATGTGCCCCAGGAGCACACCTGCTGTTCTTCCATCAAGAAGAGATACTCAGTCCATAGGATTGACTGGTGCTGGTTTAAAATAAGCCCCCCTCCCTCAAACATGCTTTGTGTGGGTGTTTGATCCTGAACACCATTTTTATCTGCAGATTCAATCCTACTCGGTCATGCTACTTGCTGATGTCAGCACTGGCTGGGAAGCGCTCAATAATCATCCCTCTTACTTCCAATAATAAAGTATAAAATCCCCAAATCCAGCAACTTCAGCTTGGGCAGATGCTTCTAGTCAGCGTAGTATATAGAACAAAGAGATCAGGCAGCAGTAAAAATGACAACATGCAGCTCTTGGTGGAGGGAGATCTAAAAACCAGAGGCTTGGATATAAGCTATTCACTTCATTTTCTGCAATTGGAAGTGGAAGAGTAATTTAGTCTTGAAGCACTCGGGTGGGGAGCGGTGAGTGACGAAGCAATCACAACCTGAGATCAAAGCTGTGCTCAGAGCATAAGCCTTTGAACAACAACAGTGCCATTTTACACTTTCCAGAACCTACATACATTATCTATTTATCAGGATAGTTCTTCTTGATCACATAGGTAGAATGATGTAGCATGGAAGTCCTTATTTTTTTAGTTTCTGGCTAAGAAGTTACATGTTCTGATTAACTGATACCCAGGAAAATTTTTTCAAACACCCATCTGTTTCAAACTTCTGAATTTCTTTGTCACTATGGCAGTACACTCTTACTTGCTGCCTAATATATTATCAATTTCAATGAATTTTATACAGTGATTATTATTATATCTGGTTTGGCTACATTATCACCTTCTACTTCTACATATGCTTAAGAATAATAAAAGTTGGTTTAAAATGCCTGTTCTAAATCTTAAGTGCATTTGTAATTTGATACATTTGACTTAGAGCTGTTAACATGAAACTGGTCACTAAACAGACTTAAAACAATATCATGAAATGTAATTGCTTTCTGAGACTTGCACTTGCAGTTTTTAGCTTAAAACATGAATTTATATCACATTAGCTAAGTCATTCAGAGATGATCCCAAATATACTATAAACCCACTGTTGAAATTTGAATTACATTTACGCAAAAGTGCCCACAGAAGTATAAAAGCCTCACAAGGAACATTGGTAGATTCCTCAGTGGGGAATGAAGTGGGCTAAGTGGAAACAGCACGTTTTGTCTTCAGCACAATGTGTGCGTGAAAGTGCATTGGACACATGCAGCTTGTTTGAAGGTACCTATATCTAGAGGGGAAAAAATGTTTTTGTGCTACTTTGAGTTGATAAAAAAAGAGTTCTTTGAGAATTAGAAGCTTTGATTTTTTTTTAATGAACTTGATTCGGATTGTTTATTGGCTGTAATTACTTAGCTTCAACATTGACTTGCCAAGACAATTGGTACTGTGTGCTTAGTAGGTTTTTTATTTTTAATTAAATGCTTTGCTGCATTATTCCTTAGTTCAGTTGTACTAGGTAGGTACCAGTACCTATTGTTGTAGTGAGAAGATCCGTTTCTGTTGTAACCTCCTGTGTAACCTTGTGAAACATTCATGTTTTGCACTGAATTTTTCCATGCTTGGAACACAGATTTTTCTTGCCTTAATCTAGCAAGCATTCTTCTGCTTCTCCAGTGGCTAGCTGCTCATTAGCTTTTACTATGAAAATTGAATGTGTGTGAGAGAAGCCCTTAGTTTATCATGTTATATTTATTAAATTATTTCAGCTTCAAATGTTGGCATCTTTTCTATTCAAAGTGTAATACTGATGGATGAAGGTTCAAAGACTTTGTGTTTTAAATGTGTAGCTTATAAAGATGAGAAACACAAGCAAGTTAATCGCTACATATCCTACTGATAAATTTGTTTATGGGAAATTAAGCAACAGTAAGCTATATGCATTTATCTAAGAAGCGTGGTGGGGTAATTTGGATTCTCTTCTGTCTGTAAACTAGGCAGCTCTTTCAAAAATATTATAAATCACTAGCACTTAACACTGTTCTTTTCCAAAGTATGTTACAAATGTAAACTAAACTTCACAATACATTGTTAATATAGGTCAGTTGGTGTTTTAAACCTGGGGAAACCGAGGCAGAAATATTAAGTAGTTTAACCCAGGCCACTTGAGATTTAGAATGCATATGTCTTGCCTGTTAGCCCTGTGCTGAAATCATAGGATGACATCATTGCCATATTCTCCCTCACTTAGGATCTATCGATAGCCTATTGAAACCAGTGGGGAGAAATGCTAGATTATGTCAGTCGGTTTCACATCTGGGTTATGCTTAACATGTCAAGGCTTGCATCGGCTGCAGCCAGCTTGGATTCAGCATGACTGTGGACGCCTCTTGGTTGCTTTATGGGGAAACCATTGTTATCAAATGCAGATTTATTCTCCATATTTTATGATTTAATCCTGCATAAATAAAGCCAGTTGGCTAAAGTGTACAAGTGAGACCATGTCGTGAATGAGTGGTTAGGTTGTTTAAATGATCACCCAAAGGTTTTGCAAGAAAAGATTTTACTGAAAATTTAGAATATGTGATCTTACAAAGTTGGTTGGCAAGGTTCACTCTATTACTTATTGAATGAATGGAATACAAAATCGAAGGAGGTTTTGAGTGGAAAATGGTTTATACAGAGTAGAATAAAAGTGTAAGGGGTAAGGGAGACCCTCCTGTTGAGTCACCAGGTTCGGACTGGACCCCCTTGCTCTCTCAGCCTTTTCTCAGAGGAGCCTGGGTGCAGCTGGATCCAGAACCAGCCTTAGACCACAACGGTTTATGTCTAAGAAATATATTTGTGTGTTCACAGTTTAAATAGAGAGAGAATCACAGGGTTTTAGCAGCTATTAATCACTGCTTAACTTAGCATTTACAGAGTGATGAGAAAGAATTTGCTATTACAATCACAGTAATAGAATATTATGTTTTGAATTGATACACACACACACATATGCATGGAATCATAAAAATTCTCCTCGAGTTCAGTGAAATACTCACTTCAAATCGAATGATTTCTCAATGGGTGAAGGTTGAATCTCGAGGAGATCAGCCCAGGTAGTTCACAAGTCACTCCGAGAGGCGTCCCACTCCGAGGGAATTACTGGGCGCAGCCCGCTGCGGACCAGAAGAGCTCAGAGGGCCTTTCTTGGTACCGCTGTTTTCAGGGTCTAAAGATGATTGACTTTAGGCATCGGTAATTTTCCATCCTGGTCACAATCCACATGATGCAGACAGCAACTCTACAACTCCAGTACTGCCCAGAATGTGCAATTCTGACATTTACCAGGCAGGTTGCGACTGCAGGCACTGGGAGTTTCAGGTGTGGTCAGGGAGTGCCTGATCGGCCCAACTCACTGCTCTGGTGCAAAGGCAAGAAGAGTGCCAAGTCGTCCCAGTTCAATGCACCAGCTAACGATTCCTGCAGTACAAGCAACGATACAATGTCAGCTGGTTCTGGGATTGCCAGGTGTGAGGGGGGGCTGTGCCACCACAGACCACTGCTGTAATAGGCTTTATAGAAATGTCGTGATAACACGATGTGAACGTGAATTACGCAGGCCTGATGAAAAAATCCTCTTTAAAATCTTGTTCAGTCTTGCTTGCTAAAATATGACCTGTTACCCCAGTCTAGACATGTCCTTTGCAAGCTACTTCTAGTTTATATGCTTGATTTTAAAAAAGTATGTTAATCTGATGCTGTCACGAATGATGGGGTTCACAGTCTGAGAAGCTGACAGCTCCTTTGCAGAACAGAGTAAGCAAAAGCAATGTAAGCTTATCCAGACCCATACTGCGAATGACATGTCATCTGCTTTTTGTGAGATAAGGTGGGAGCTTCAGAAAGTGAACTTACTGCGAGAGAGAAACTGCAGAAGGTCTTGCCTTCCTTTTCCACCACAAACTGAGTAAATTATGCGTATTACTTTTGAAATCTCTAGTTATCTGGCACTGAGATTACACACCTATATTTGTTACAGTTCTAGCCAGCAGTCTGGAAACTGGTTGATGGCAACTGCTAGCTTTCATGTAAAATTACTGTGTAAATGTCAAAATAGAACAAACAGTTTAATTAAACCCCATTTATTAAGTTGACTTATTGGGCAATGTTCAGCAGTAACTTCTACATTTCAGGCCTTGTTTTCTTCCTGAAAGGTTTCAACCTTTTGGAAGGTAATTTTCATTTCCTTGCCCTTTCCACTCTCCCCCTACCACAGCTGGACTCAATATTCTGCATTCAAAAGATTATTTTCTCTAGTATGCAAACCAATTAGCTTCTCAGGGTAGAGTGGCAGTGTAGTAGGAGTAAGGACATAAGTGTCTGTGCAGTACATTTGCTGCGTATCTGGAATGCTTTAGACCTAGAATGCAATGACAGAGTATTCAACCAGCGTGGGTTCCGCATGCATAGTACATTTTAGGTGTGTCGTGATTACTGCACATGCGCAGATCAGTTAAACAAAAGCTGTTTGTCTAATAGGGGCCCAGGTGTCAGACAACCCAGTTGGAGGTACTGACTGATTCTGACAGAATTAACTCCACTGTAGCTTGAAATGGGCCCTTCTTCCTCTCCCAGTCTATTCTCAAATGCTCCTCGCCAGTTGTGAACAGTGTACAGAACTAACATGGAACACTGCCTAGTGTTCCCTCCAGTCGTTCCCTGCTGATTTCTTCTTTGCAGTAATATCTTCCTGTAGGATAGGAAGGTAATTCATTGTGTCATGGTTTCATAGGTTACCCTACTTTGAGGAAGCTGGACTAGATGAACTCTCAAGATCTTTGAAGAGGAGTTATTCTATGATTCTGAGTCTTTGTATCTTCCTGTAAGAATAGATATACTGTATTTAACCAAAAGCCCATTACCTGTAGCAGCCAGTAACTGTCTAGTAAAGTGTATAATGAAAAAGAAATTATAGCTTAATGTTGCTTTTCCAGCGTGGTTTTCACACTGTCTTTCAGCAGTGATAGTTGATAAGCCAGAGATGGTGTCTTTTTATTTAGTTGATGATTCTGCTATTGAGGCATCTTGTTTGGCTTTGGACCCCTGTAAACATCTGACATATTCTCATTGCAGACCTCTGTAGCAAAGTACCCACCCAGAAATACTGTGCCTGAAAACATGTAACTTTTTTCCAGAAGTTCGTGTCTAGTCTTTGTAATTATATGCATAGTGTTTTTTAAAGTTTTGACTTGTGCTTGTAATTGCTGTAACGTGACCTTTCTCAATCTCTTACAGACAAAAGCAGAGCAGTCCCAAGGTGCATACTTCTTGCCTGAGTTTGCACTTTCTCCACAGGGGAGTTTTCTTGAGGATACCACGGGTGAACAATTCCTCACTTACCGTTACGATGACCAGGTCAGTATGCCATATGCAAAAATGATAGAGATTGTCACTTTCATGTAACTCTGAGATATAGATTACTGTGAAACAAATTAAGTTAAAGTGTGGGTTATCTTTTGAAGACACATCAAAATTAAGCAAATGGAATAGTAACCCTATATGAAATGAAAAGGCATTTAATTGTAGAAGTAATAGATCAAAACCACTTATGGAAAATATTAATAGGATGTAGTAGAGACAAAAGCAACAATGTTTTAGTGATGTGTTAGTGGATGTTTATACTTAGTTCTGTAAAACGTGTAGAATTAGGGGTGGTTGTCATTTCTGCGAATTGCTTGACCTATCCTAAATTGTTTTATTTCACGGAAAATCAGTCTAAGGCAGATCTTGCATTTCCAAGCTCGTGAAAAGTCAGCCCATCTTGTTAGTTAATGAAGATTTTAGAAGGGGAGGATGAGTGAGTTATAAAGAAACAAATGCATAGCATAATACTGGATGAAGCGGTGTGTTTAGAAAGCAACAAATTATGTATTTTAAAGATCTTTAATGCTTTCTCCAGACCCATAGAAACATTATGTTAAACATGGAATATAGATACAAATGTAAAGAAAGCAACATGAAAGAAATGCTGTTAATCTTGGCAAAAGATCTAAAGTAAACCTAGGAAATGTGTGGCATGCTATGGAAATTTACTCATAACACAATGTGTTCCAGAAGTCAGTTGAACTTTACATCAAAACTGTCTGAATTACATTCATAGACAGTTACAGTATGTTTCTTAACGTAAGAGGAGGGAATCTGTTAGGAAACACTTCCTGTAAAAGTGCCAAACTTGCCCTGCAGTCACAAGGTATGTTCAGTCAAGTGATTGGCAGCTTTATATTGAAAGATGGTCTCCTTGCAGCAGCTGCTTTGAGAAAAATAGTTTCCTCATCACTACTGTAAAGAGAAGAGAATTGAGATAAGTTTATTAAAGCTTTAGACTGAGTATCATCTTAGGAATACAAAAGGAACCAGAAAAGAAACAACAGAAAGCATGCTGTGGTACTGTAAATGATTAGAATTTAGTTTAAATATGTTAACAATAATTCATACTTTTGCTACCCTAGAGGGTCTTGATTATCAATAGGAAAGGTATTTAGATAAGATGTCCCCTGGACTAAACGCCTGGGAAAGCAATAACTTACAGGACAGTAAAATGCAGCTGCAACCCAGGCCGCGTTTAATGACAGTGGTTGAAAACCCCTATAAAGGTTATACACTTTGATCAAAATAGTTTCCATTAAATGGAGCACGTTTTAGAGAAGAGGATAAATCAAATGTAAGGGAGGGATAGTCTGCATCTTTGAATAGACTGTTTGGATTATGTGAATAGCATAGCATATTAAAAAACCCAAACAAAATGAATCCCCCCCCTCAAAACCTCAGATACCAGCATAGCTCTATACAGAAGCCAGGTCCAAGCTCAATTCCATTTGACAGAAAGTTTTCCATTAATTCCATTGGGATCTGAATTGGATCTGGGATATAGTCAGCTTCTGCTCTTTCACAAATGTGATTCTGCTTTGAAGCCTGCTCGTCTCAGACAGTTAGTGAGCAGTATGAAATTAAGTTTGATTTCTAGGAACTGAAAATGGTGCTAAAACATCACAATGTTCAAAATGAAAACATTAGCAGTAGTTGCATTTGAAAGGAAATTCAGTCCTTAAGCGTTATTTAAAAATATAGATTGAATGCAGATGGGAACAGATCTGTATCTCTGGTTTACCTTCCTGTGAGTAAATCAATAATCCTTCAGTAAATAGAAAGATTATTCTCCTTAACTTCCTAGGACATTAGTCATAGGATTGTAATAATGTACAGTTATAATTTACTTACGCTTTTGCTGAAATGTTCATGCAAAACTCAGTTTTATCATGTGGTCAAAATGAGACAGAAAACTTTAATTTTTCATCTTTTCTGTGTTTTTATACTCTTGCATATGACATTTATTCTATGAATGGAGGGAAGTCTTAAACCAGAGGGTGAAAATCCTTCGATGGATAATTTCTTGAATATTTGTAAGCTGGTATGTACAGGCTTGATATGTGGTAGTTGTGATAAGGATGTGCAGGTGAATAAAAAGAGAGGAAGAGAGAAATGGAGGTATATTGAAAGGCCATTTTTAATTACCTAATGTGTCTGACATGGAAATGGAATCAGTACAGGAAGGATACCATGTAATAAAAGAAAAATGCAGTAGCATCTTCCACACATCTTAATTCAGTTTTAGCAATTCACTTGCTATCCTGTCCCACTGTGAAGGGGTGCTGGCCTGTGGGAAATACATTCCTTTGTTTTCCTTCAACATCAGAGTTGTCCTGTGGACATCCCTACAGAGTCCTGGTGTTCCTGTACATCCTAAGTGACGTTGACTTAGTTGGAAATTGGAAAAGTGAAATAACCTTGTGCACTTGACCACAAGAAAACAAGAGGTCAGTCTTATCCAATCCTCTGTGGAGATCATACCTCCATCTGTATTCATGGAAGGGAGCAGAACAGATAGAAGTCATGAGAGGCTTCTAAGACTGCAATCCTGGAGGTGGCTCACAACCTTTGTTCTTTTGGCTACCCAACAAGATGTCAAGACCCTCGCAGGAAAAGTGATCCTTCTGTATCTTCCCAAGTGTGCTCTTCCCCTCCTTGCACTGTTCCTCATATCCAGGCCAATAAAATTTCCAGTTTGTTGGAATACATGGGTATTATTTTTATATAGCATCATCATCATCGTCATGATCCAAGATTAGTTTCCTTACATCCTCCAAACACAGGAATGTTTCAAAGGGGTTTTCTTTGGCTGTTGTGTGTGATATTTTTCAAGCAGGGAGCCAGTTTAATCAGGATCATTCATTCCTTTGTTAGTAAGTAATCCCAGTAAAATAGAACTAGCTGTTACTTAAATATTCAAAAGTATTTGCTATCTGAAGACAAGCTTACAGTTTGAAATGGAAGATGAGTAAATATTAGTGGGAACACACCGTACTCTGTTCTAGCCCAGCAAAATTACATATGGATTCATGTTGTACATGCAAGATAGTACATTTTGTTCTGGTTTAATCTGGCAGGACTGTTCTCTCATATTTGTACAGGATTGCACTATCCCCTTTGCATATTCAGTTGCTAAGTGAATACTTAAGAATTACACGCAGATGAAATTGTTTGGCTAGATATTTTAAAAATTCACTTTTTTTACCCCCTGTATAACTATAGAAGAAAATACTTTGAGACCTGATTAGATATTGTCACCTTTATTCACAGAGGTGACATCTGGACAAAATGATACGTGATAGTTTTGACACATTTACTGCTTTATCTTTGGGGAAAAAGAACAGCAGTGATCCAAAGCTAATACTTTTGAGGGCTCCCACAGTAGAAATATTTACATTGAGCATTTTCTTACAGCTCCTGCATTGTTCAGCAAGCTACATCTTGCATCAGTGCATTGCATTCTGCATTTTTAAAATTCTACCGAGTCAATGTGATTTAAATCTAACTTAGTACCAAATAGATTTTGATGCATAGCCCAAGACTTCATTTGCCATCAGAAATTTGAGACTGCAAAAAATATGCCCCTTTCCTATCATTCTTGAATGAGTTTTAAAATAAGTATATAAGTAATAGCCCTTCCCCCAACTTTGAGATATAAGTTGAACCATGCTATAAGGAATAGTTTCCTAGTTTTCTTTCTGATTTCTTTTCACTTTTCACTTTTTAATCTACTACAAGCAATTTTTTTCTTTTCCAGAGTACTAGTAGTACTGGAAAGCTTTCTTGCAGAAATAAAATGTTCTTGTTTTCTGACATTTAAGGTATTGCTTCCAAGTATTAAAACCATTCCATATGACGGACCACCAACTAGGACAGCAGTGCAAACGTGGTTGGGTGAATATGTTTGAAGTACCCTTCTACTTTGATTGGCTGGCTGAAAGCAACAGCTCTTGGCGGGGGGAGGGACAAGGAAACTCAAAAGAAAAAGAGATTATCTTCTTTTAAGTGGGAAAATGTTTGCTTGACCAGTTACCTTTCTAGCTGACCTTGCTGCTTCTAAGTTTTATGATGTTTACCGGTTGAAACTCGTAACAAGGACACCCTGATTCTAGAATTAGACATATGGCATGAAGTAGTCCAATCTTGTCAAAGAAATGCAGTGTTCCTACACTGTTTTAAAAAAAATGCAGTCAGAAAGAGTGGTAAATATGGGCATCTTCAAACCACCCAGCAAGCAGTTAAAATAAGGAAAATCTGCACTTTCAGACTGGCGTGTGTTTAGCTGTCCGAGGTAAGGTAGAAACCAGTGAGTCTGTTTCCAATGAGATGTGCAAGTTGATATATGCCTTGTACTCCACAAAGAGAAATACTCTGGCTTGGTTTCTGCTTTTTCAGGGAGGGTATTTAAAGTGTTCATGAAAAAAAAAGGCAGTGGAACCCAGGATCTGGATGACTTCAAAAATTAATGTAGAAATAAACTGGTGGAACCTATTATTCCACCTTTTTATTTGTAGTCAGCCAGCAATAAATGTTTGTGTTTGTTTTATAAGCTTTTCGTATCATATAAAGCAAACTGTTATGTGGACAGAAGTTGTCTTACGGATCCAGCTGGGCTGACAGCCATTTTCCCCACAGTTTTTCTTGCCTGCTTTCCCCGCTCCACCCGCTGATGATTGCCATCCTCCCTGGTCCGCCTGGGGAAGTGCGTGTGAGTTGCTGCCTGGTTTGGAGTGTCAGCTGCTCACTGGCTTCTGCTTCTAGTGTGAGCCGTTTTATTCCATTGCCAGCTAGTTTGCATGTAACTCACCAGTGAATTGGAGCTAGAAATTTTTGGGCTTGGAGCTGAATCATGGAAGGGACAAACTTATTTCAAATTAACACATCAGTGAAGACAAGCTCTAATCCCAAGAAGGGAGTAAGATTTGTAGTTAGCAACACACTTGCTACCCAAGTACATAAAACCTCCAGCACTCTCCTTTTGAGAAGGAGCCAGAAACTTGTGTTATACTGTGATGTGACATTTTTTGTTGATAACCTGAAGAAACATTCAGAACTATTAAAAAGACTTAACATCTTCAATCTCAGTGTCTAGCTCTTCATTTGAAGGTTCCTTTTGGAATGAAACAAGCTATCCTCAAGTGGGAATAATCTATTTCATGTGGTTTTCTACAATGCAAACCTCCCACCAACAAACACTCCCGGCAGTTTTGTTTGTGTATTCTGAGAATGAGCTAATAGACTTAACTTTATCCAAGCACCAGAGGTGCAACCACTTAATGCTTGGCTACCTGAATTTCAATATTATGTTAGAAATACTCCTCTTCAACTGAGTAAGGGACTGACGTTGCAGTCCTTAGTCAGCCAGTGTGCTGGTATTAGAACAACACTCACTGGAATCCTGTAAGTAGTTCCATTCTCTTAGCTGAGATATCTTGTGTAAGCAACAAATAGAGGTCCGGTTTGTGGTACTCCGTACTAATCCTACAGATGTTAATAAGGAGTTTTAAATCATGATCAAAGAGTTTAGAACCATGTGTTTGTAAGGCTGCATGAAGATAAAATGCATCATTTGATGTTTTTGTGGAAATATAACTGAAGGTAATGTTAGGTGCTTCCTAATATTTTCAATGCTTTTGCTTTTTTTTTCACAGATTTAATTTGGATCCCTTTGTTTTTAAGTTTTTTTTTTTTTTAATATTACTTGGATAAGGAAATTAGCTCTGTAATCAAGTGAAATGTGTTTCTGATTTGGAGTGGCAGGCAGGGAAAGGAGGCAAGGATTAAGAGCAAATGAAAACCACTTACAATTTCAGGCAAAACTACTCTTGCAGAGGCTGGTACTGCATAAGTCAGTAAGCATGATCCTGTTCAAACAATACTTTTGTTTAAGGCTAATTGCTTGCTGGAAGTGTGACTAGCATATTGCACAAGTAATCTCACTAGCGATAGATTCTTGTCTGTGATAGATTGCTTGGTAAACTGAAAACTGTTGTAACATACTTTTATTTACTGGCAAACTGAATGGGGAACTGGCACTTTTTAAAGCACCGATTCCTATTTTAAGCTCAGGGTTTTGCTGTTCAGAGAAAACAGTGTGAGTGCTGCCTGCAGTACATTTTTGTTTGTGCATTAACAACTGCAGACTTTCTAGTTCTGTTTGTATTCCTGCATTAGTCCCAACCCTGCCAAAGGTCTCTGCATTTAAATCGTACTTACAGAAGGCAGTAGGTCTTCGCCTCGTGTGGGATAAGTGCCTTCACGGGGAATCTATAATAATATGATTTCGGCAGAGAGCACGTTTTATATCGTCTCAATTTGGATCAAATACCTGCCACGAGGCTGTAATCCTATTCCACTGAATTCTGTTGTAAAACTCATTGGGCTGGATCCTTAGTCCCATGGCTGTGACAATACTGGCCTTGGCAGCTGGCAGAGGATTCCCAAGCAGTAGAAGCAGCCCTTCATTTTCAAGGTCCTCCACCAAAGTGACTTCTCAAGGAAGGAAAGAGAAGCGACATAAACTTTCAGGCGTTTCTGTATCCCTGGTCACTGGACAGATACTGAGGCTGCTGTAATGGGTGACAAAAGGCTGTACAGGGATGCATAGAGCTTTGCTGTATGCCCCTGCTGAGAGCAGCTTGGATGCAGTATGTGGCTGAGACCACTGACTTGGGTAGAAAGAACATTCAGATTAGAGGAAATACCTGATTGTAGGGACTGAGTGAGAAATAATCTGGAGTATCTTTTCTAATAATGGAAAATAGAACTTAATTGTTAAAACATGTTACTTTCTGATATACTTACTTGCTTCGTTTTTTCTTGGACATATCTCTGGGGACACAATTACATGTTTATTTGCTTTGAGGTTGGTCTATATTAAAACAAAAAACTTGTCATATTAAAGTGCCTTTGTTTTATAGTGTCTCTGGCATGTACATGGGCTGATTTTTTTAAGCTCGTGTTGAGTATTTCATGTTCTGAGGCTTTCAATTTACAGTTTTCCCAAATACATTTTGCAGCTTTTAGCAATAGATTCAAGGTTGTTTTTTCATTTTTCCCTACCCTAGAAGCAGACAGAAGGATGTGTACTTGGGCAAATACTCTACTGTAAAGTCATTAACTGATTTCTGCTGCATTGAACTAGTGACAAGACACCTGATTAACAATATACAGACTAGACATTCATTTAACATTCTGTACTGGAGACTAATGATTAAATTGTGAGAGATTGATACAGTGTGATGTGAATTTACCACTGACCTCCTCATGCCCCCAGTGTACCCCAGCGCTTCGCACATGGTACTTATCCAAGAATTTTGACATTGATAAAGGCTTAGCTTCAGACTTCTAAATTAAGACTGAAAGGTCTGGAGGTAGCAGAAATGATCCCATGCTTACACAGCTCTGACGCACCACTGCTATCGTCTATCAATAAGAGTTCATTGAGATATAGTAGAGAAGTGCTTCTAAATCAAAACCATGTATTTCAAGTACTGTAGGAAACATAATGCTTGGAACTGGAAAGCCATTCTTCAGATTGTACGTGGAAGAGAGGTTGTTTTAGGGTGATAAAGACCAATGGTCCAATCAATTTGTTTAAGTAATGCAAATACATTTTAGACCTACGTCTTTTCATTGGTCTCAGTCAAGACCAGAAAAGATTGTATTTAGTTTTTCGATAATATAGGTAAATTTATTGAGCTTCTCAAGCTGTCCAGAACTTTTGTTACATCTTGCAAAATAAGAAGATAAAATTGTTGTTTTGCTGAATTTTTCATGAAGGATGAATGTGATAAATGGTATTTTTTTTCTTCTGTGCTGCTTCTGTCACAGATAACATTAAAAGGCTCATGAGAGTTCATAACAGCTTCGCTTCTCTCTATTAACATGGAAAGCCTTACTGCAAAAATAAAAGAAACTTCAGTTTACACTGGCTTTGACATAATGCTGACTAAAATGCTTGCTTGATAAAGTGACTCATTCTATTTAAGGTGCTTCTGATGTCATTCTGTTGTTTTGCAAGACATAGAGTAATTTAAACAGAATTTGCATTGCAGAGCATGTGTATAACATCCCTCACATCCTGAACAGTCATTCTTTCAGGCCTGTCCAGCGTGGAAAACAGATTTATAGTGCAGGTTGGATGTCACAATGACCTCTTGAACCTAAATCTTTCTAATTTGTATGCCACTAACATGGAGGATGCAGTGAAAGGCGTTCTTTTAAAAATCTGCATATCTTGGCTTTGTTTCTAGGAATAGTTAAAATGATGCTTGATATCATTAGCACTTGCGTAATGAACCAGCCTTGGGACAGCTAAAGAACAATCTCTTTACCACTTCAAAGACTTATTTCACTTCACACTATATCAAAATAACTGTCAGTGTTGCCAATAAACCTAATTTATCTCTACTGACTATTGGACTTCAAAAGCTATTTGCTCACAAGGAAGCAAATTACATTCATTAAGTACCAATTTTGGCAGTAACAGCAGAAAATGGTAAATATAGGTTCTTCAGAGGCTCACCACTGACAAGTGTATTTATTATTTTCAGAGCTTAGAAAGTGTTACAGGTTGTGATACTGTAAGATCTGAAGCATTTTTAATGCTCCTAATGTGAAACAAACTGTACCAGGCTTCACAACGCACATTAATAACGTGCTGTTGATGTAATGGCAAAGTAAGGGGATTGTCTCTTCTATTTCCCAGCTTTCAGCAACTGTCTTTTCTGGTATCTAATCCAATAAAAGTGTGTTTATGTGATGTAGTCAAGTGATCCAGCTGCAGCATGGCAAGGAAGGGCAGGATCTCTTCTACTTTAGTGACTGGATGCTAAATCTTCATGCTGTTTTATAAACAACTGTCTCAATTTGCAAAGGGAAGTTATGCCCTTGTTACTTGGTTATGTTAAGAGGCTGATAAGGTAATGATTGATGAAAAGAAAGAAGTTCAAACATCTTTGAATAGAGGAAAATGCCGTTATTCAATGTTTTTGTTGCAGAAAGCAGAACTGATTTGCAGGGCAGGTCGTAGGATGGGCAAGAATGACAGAGCTTCAGATCAAGGCTAGGTAGGAGAAAAATACAAGAAATAATGTCTTCAGAATCAATTTGGCTTAAAAAAAAAAAAGAAAAGGAGAAGATGCAGATTTCAGAGTCCTAGAAGTAGCTGTAATCCTCAATTAAGCATCCTGGTGCAGTGTGTTTCAAGGGTCAGGCTGCATGTGTGGCTTCCCACCAGCACCGCTGTCGAGCCTGGCCTTGGAGGCATACCAGCACTTAACTTAAGGATACAGAGGATGACTATGGCTTTCAGTAACAGAACTGGGAGGGTGTTTTATATTAAAATAAAAAAAAAGTATATGGAATGTGTTATTCTTTCATGTTATGAAAGCTCAGTGATTTTTTTGTTGTTCTTCTGTTTTACATGTAGAAGTTACTTTCTTTTCTGTTTGAGCCATAGCCTAAAAAATATTGCTTATTTTCTAATTCCTTTAAACCACTACCCCCAGGAAACCACTGAAGCTTTGGGTGCAACTTCCAGTATGCAGGATGTCCTGGGAATGTCAACAGATCTTTTTGGATGTCTAGAACTATTTACAGAAATAAATGCTTGCATGTGATTGGAGGCAACGGTTGAAACTGCTCGATGCTTTGGTTAAGCGTTAAGTGTGCTCTTTTGTAAAGAGTAAGGCTATACTTGAATATTAGCCTTTGGTACTTTAATGTACTTGACACAAATTGTAGGTCCCACAATTTGTGGAATGATTGGCAAGTCAAACATTCTTTTTCATTCGCTGGGTGTTTTTTTCCCCTTGCTTTCCTATAGACAGGCAACCATTAAACTGATTTTTGGTCTAGAAGGAGTGGCAGTCAGACCTTTGAGAACTGGAAACGATCTGGACTTTTAATGCTCTGAGACTATTAGACTTGACCTCTTGCCACTGAAGCCTGGGGAATCTAGTTTTATAAAAATTTCTTATTGCTAGTAATATTTTTGTTTGTGTTATCATGATATAAAATATTTTAGTGCTTTGATGGTATAAGCCTTTCTTCAGTTAACATTAATGTGTTGCACAGGACAAAAAGGACTTTAAAGAGGTGCTTTAGCTGATTTGCAGGTTTATGAAGCAGACCAGAGTATTTGCACATGGGTGAGACAAATTAATAGTAATATGCTGCTGTATGATACGGGATGTTTTTGCAGTTTTTAAAATAACCCTTGGGAGATGGGGGCAATTGTAAATACAAGATGATATGTTCTCCTTTACCTGCTTGTTTAGGCTTTGATCCAAAATTCATAGTAATTTCAAGAGACTTTGGATCAGGCCTTTATTTTTTAGTGCAAAAGAGATTTGCCGTTGGTTTCAGGCAGATTGGATTCAGGTACCCCGGAAGAAATACTGGAGCATGTTAGACTAAGGCATTACTGGAAAATGGGATAGTTGCTACAAAGCATAAGCTCATTGCAGCCTCAGTGTTCTGCAGAGAGACAAGTCCGA
>Ga0065711_1036172_pt1 | contig 21350 bp, 14 predicted proteins | sample Hoacrofraction12_FD_59098 | JGI IMG/M metagenome (GOLD analysis project Ga0065711, IMG submission 59098) | Hoatzin crop microbial communities from Cojedes, Venezuela - Epithelial fraction 12 v2 (version 2) | ecosystem: Host-associated > Birds > Digestive system > Esophagus > Crop | place... | reverse complement strand
GGGGGGGGCGGGGGGGGTGGACACAGGGACGGGGCAGGACGGTGGGACACATGTACTTTCTTTTCCTGGTGTAAATATTTTCCTGCATGCATCCACCACCCAAGCTTGTTTGCGTGGTCATGTTCTATTCTGGTGGATGAGTTAAGAGCTGAGCTGAGCTCTGCCAGTGCACATATGTGCTGGAAGTTGTGCGGGAGATTGCTTCCAATCTGTTTTGCCATTCCTGGCTATTCCAGCAATCTCTGCACCGTCTGTTCCTCGAGATGGGCTGAATCTTCCACGTTCCAGGAGGAAGGGGCGACATGAAAGCCTGTCTTCCGGCACTTGGAACAAAGATGGCTTTTAGCCATCCTCTAGACATGACCAATGAGACTGATAGCCTGCACCACAGATTGCTCCACAAGACCATAGCAGACAGTATGGAGGCTTCCTTCACTGCATTTACCTATAGACAGTACATTTTCTAACTTCTAATAATGGCCAGCCCTTTTCTTCATCAGTAGGGAACTTTCTTTTTTAAGTCCTTGTACTGACACTTGACTTTAGGTACACCTCCTTTAAAATAAATCTTTAGGCTCATTATGAAGCAAGCTAAATGGTGAATGAAAAGAAAGGGATAAAGCATTAAGTTATACCACCTGAAGCTGCAATTCTATTAGACCTTTCACACTAAGAGAAGCCAGGCTGTTTGAAAAGAGATGTGACCTTCTAGGTATTTCAGCAATATGAGGTGTGGCTGGATATGAGATAATCTTCTCACTCACTGAGTACACTGTGATGGTCCAACGCGGTTTTAAGGATACAGTGGGGTGGAAACCATTTTTGTGTATTTTAGCGCCATAAAATTAGGCTCCTGACCTATAAAAACTTTTCACAAGCGATTGACTGGCCAAAATACTGGCATTAACAGTATCAGGGTGCAGCCTGAAATATTTCCCTGAAATGAATACACAAGGCTTGCAAGGTCAAGGTGATGAAGGCCATGTTCAAGGTCCATGACAATTTCCTTAGTAAGACAGTGGGCATTAATGTGGCACATCTATGACTGGCTCTGCCTGTAACTCTTGGAATTTAATGTAAATTGTAATGTGATATTTTCTACTCGTGTGGCATGTACATGTGTTTTGTGACAGGGACTGTCATCTGCTCTGTCTTGTGCAGTTACTGGCACAATGCACTATTCTCCTTTGGGTGTAAAGTGCTACCATGCTACAAAGAATAAACATCAGTCAATGAGACTGGGCAAAGGTGATTATTCCATCTCGAACATTGCAGGGGCATCATAAAGTGTAACTAAAATGTCATCTGTGTTCACTCAGCAGCTCATTTCTTGGCTGAGGGCAAGTGTGGTGATGGCAGTGATGTTTTCTTCTGTAAACCCTCGTCCATTAGGACTTGTGTTCTGATCCATATGCGTGCTTCTCATTCCCTGTCCCCTGAGGTAAAGTTTAATAAATGCACACGCATGAATGAGCTAGCCTAAGTATCAATAAATGTTTATTTCAGGAGAGGCTTGAGATGTTTAATATTTAATAAGCCTTGAAAATGAACCTCTGTTCATGTTTCTCAATTTGATTCCAAGCATTTTGGCGGCGAGCTGTGCTTACAGTCCCAGTGTGGGCAGGCGAAGCACAGATTATTTAGCAATTCACTTTGTCTCATCTAAAATATTCATTTTTGCGGATATCCAAATGTAGCTCTTAAAAAAACACACACAAAACCAAAATGGTGCAGTCTGAGCCTCACAGTTACCTTAAATCTTAGCTTTAGGCTGCATGCCATGGTAATGCTGTTTTTCTCACAGCTCTACCCTGTTGCCCTGGTTACTGATCAAAACCAGACCATCCCTGCTGTCCCTGCAGCTGGACTGACACAAACACCTTACTCATGTGAGGGCAATGCTGCTGAAGTTGCTTCTCCTTTAAAGCAGAATTACAGCCACCAATGCATGCAGCAGCTTTCCCTTGTTCAAGTAAATATGAGCTATAACAATTTCATGTATCCTCAAATTCAGCTAGTGCTGACCAAGCAAAATCAGATTAATAAATAATTATATTATTATTTTTGTTAAATCACTAGCCTTTCTGGAGGACCTCAAAATCTTGATTACATCAGTGGAGCTGCCGGTAGATTTGGCAGAATTTTGTCTCCCACAGTGACTTCTGTCATGTTTTCTATTGAAATCAAGGGAATCCTGACTGAGGAGGGAGTTAAGATTTTCTTTCATGTGGCTGACTGACAGCTGAAAACGTGCTATATTACTTTGTGTATGATTCACTGCAGGAAATAGACTTGGGAGTGCGTGACAGTGTCTCATCTGACAGTACTCAGAGGATGCTCCATTGTAAAGGGAAGTTCCTCCCTGTTCTTAGACTTACTTTGAGAGTTTCATTTCAATTTGCTGCCGGATTTCCTGTCTTTCCTCATCTGTCCTCCTTGGGAAAATATTCCTGTCTTCCAGCTCCTGCTTACTTGGTCTGTTTCGTAGTTTTACTGCCAGCAGTTCTTTCTTGCATTTTCTTGGCAAAGTACCTGGGACATGCATTGAAAAGAAAGTTATTAGAAAGACAGCTCCTGGAGATGAAACATGAACATAGGAGGAGCGGGAAACCTACAGAGTGACAGTGGTCTGTACGTTACTGCGCAATGAGCAGTTGTACACTTTAATGCAAGGAGCACTACAGTTGTTCAGGGCTCAGACACACAACTGCCTACACATGCAGGAGGATCATATTCCTCTGTTATCTTTGTCATCCATTATAAGCAAGCAGTGCTCTCAGGTGAAAATTATTTGCAGCTGAGACAAGATTCATGTCACTAGTTTAGAAGTCAAAGGCTGTGTGTCTTGCCACAGTCCTCTGAGCATCCCTATAGCCCAGGGCATTCCTTATTTCCTGAACCATTTAGTGGTTCCTTTGCAGGACTGGATCGCTCAGTGGCAGGAGTGGCTGGGACATGTACACCTTCCTCTCTGGGTCATCGGGTATAAGCAGGAATAGATAATGGTAACTGAAACAATCGAAGTTGTTGCTTGACATGTGTGCATATATGCACACACACACATATGTAAAAAAAAATATATCTATATAAAATGTCATTCTGGTTTTCTGGCATTAGAAATTAGAAAATCAGAAGTGTGATCAGACATGGTGTGTAACTCTAGCACTAAATGTAAGCCATTATGTATGTCTGCATCCTGTCCAGTGTGACGGTGTGTCATAACAGACTTTCATTTAGCAATCAATACTACACTGTTGACATTAGGCCTTCCCTCTGAAAAGAGCAGGGGCAAATATTCCCAGGAATGAAAGAGAAGGCCGGGTTTTATGATGATTTGCAGAATGCTGGAAACTTAATTGGGCATTCAGGCAATACAAGACACAAATACTTACTGTGATTGTATGACCTACTGCGCTTATTGTAAAAATACAATAACACATTTTCCGTCAAACCAGACAACATAAAACATTGCCACTACAAAAGAACTGTTCATAGGAGAACATGCAGCAACTGTTTTGAGTAGGAGTCTACTGCTCTTGAGTGTGCTGGATGTTGAGTCCTTGATGCTGCCCCTCTGATGACATTTGAAACATCCTTTACTCTTACTAGAGGGAACTGTGTTTGAGCTTAGGTGTTTCTGTATCTCTGGTGCAACTCTTTAGACTTCAGCAGGCTAAACAAATGAAAATTGGACTCCCGAGCTTGTAAAACCATTTTGCTATGTGTTTGGAAATGTAGCAATAAAATGGCTGTAAAGTAGAAAGGCATCTTTATTTTCAAATGCAATCTGAAAGTCTGAAGTGATGTTCGTATTTGATGAGGGATACCTTGCTTATGATGGGGCGGAAAGAAGAGGGAATTGCTATTAAAACCAGTGAGCTGCTGAGTCATACTGGTAGAAATGCAGTCTTCCCGCAAACGTGTCACAGGTAGGTTGTAAGCAAGTAAATTAACACCAGATCCCTGCATGCCTCTACTGTGCTGTACTGGCGTTTCTGGTGTCCAGTCCAGGGCTTCAGCAGAGTCTGAAAATTACCATTGCAGAGTAGCAGCAGTCAAATGGGGTTTGGAGTATTGTCAGGGTCACAGAATCACAGAATGGTAGGGGTTGGAAGGGACCTCTGTGGGTCATCTACTGTATTTCCTTCATCTTGGGAGCGTGGTGTGTAATAGGAGGTTATTTTGTTTTGGTTCCCTTTTACTTTAAGGTTGTTATTTTTAATTTAATGCTTCACCTTTTCTAGAAAAGGTCACCTCATTTTTAAAGAAAATGATATTTAATTGGTATTTTTGTTTGGCATTTGAGATGGGATTAAAGTCTATTTTTTAAAGGATGCTCTGGAGGTTGGCAAGATTCCAAATCCTAAATAGATTCTCATTACCAAATATTGGGGTTCTATTTGCTAAGGTTCTGTGGACCTACATTATTATTATCACTATTGATCTCAGATTTCTTTATGCGGAGGGGAGGAGTCTATACCATATCCACACATACACGTTGGGAAGACTGGGGCAGAGAGTAGTTATGGTCTCTCTGTGTGAGTAGGGACAAGTCTCTGGATAGCTGCAGTGGTCTAAAATTAAACTTTTTAGAAACCGTAATGAGCTCAAAATCCCGCTCAGAGTCCAAAAGCTATGCCCTTGTTTAGCACTTTTCTCCTAATGCTTTCAAAGTCTGTTGCAAACATTAATTAAATTAAACCACACAGCGCTCTGTGAAGTAGTAGGTATACATTTAACAGATGGATAAAGAAGTTAAATGATTTGGCTGATGCCACACAGAGCCTTCTGCTAGCTGAATATATGACTCCATCAGAAATATTTGGCTCACAGAGCCACAGACTTGGGACTCTGTCAAGGTTTTTCAAACCTCCAGCACAGTGGGAATGGGTGCAGAGTGGGCGTTTGCAGTGCTCCATCCTTATAGCACAGGAACCAACAGAATTCCTTCTGGAAACAATCTGAAGCGCATCTGGGGCTAGCAAACTCCCAGGTATACCTGAACATGGTCTCATTTTCACTCGGAAATTTTAAACAGGCGCTAAGAGGAATTTGGTCATGTCAGGAGATTGCTGTGGAGAGACTGCACATGCACATTAAGCCCGATGTCTCCAGAACGCGATAGATGTACCACCCATGTGCAGGCCAGCTGCTTACTGCGTTTGCAGGCAGTTCAGTGTACCTTGGGACCACTGCAAGCAATATATGTATACACTATACAGCACATGCATATGTCTCTGTCCAGAACTGCTTAGAAGGAAACAAGAGAACTCTACATGTGTAGTAAACATTTTTTTTTTTTTTGGAAATGCACACTAAACAGTTATTCTCTCATTCACTGGTGACAACTAAGGTATGAGCATGCAGGACTACCCCTACTCCCTTCAGGCTGTTATAAAACTACTTGTCATACCGTAGTACACCTGATCTTTGAATTGTGAGAGGATAAGGGCTAGAATCACCATGATTGTTTGCTCAGATGAGGTCAGGGCTCATTTTCTGCTGTCCCTCATCTCATTGAAGGCCAGCTGAAACCGATGCTCTGCAGTTAAAGACTGGACCTTTTGACAGAAGTCAGGTTTTGAAGCTGATGTGGAGACATTGGCTTAAGCTAGCTGAGTGTATGCCCTAGAGTTTGTATTTCAAAGTGAGAGAGACAAATGCAGTATTTTGCTTGAAAAAAAGTAAAATAAAGCTGCTTTTCAGGGCCTTGACTACTCCCAGGCTGCTCTGCTGCACAGTTAGTAAGAGCTTACTACCTTATGAAATTAAGAACATGAATCATATCCGAAATATCTCAACTTTAACACAAATCCTGCTGTTGCATTAGAGGAGTAGAGAGCATATAACCCACTCAGGATAAGCTGTGCTCACTTCATCCAGATGTCTGGATTTCTAAAAGGCTTATGCTATAGCCACTCCCATGGTCCATATGCACTGAGCACTGATTAATCTTTAGGGTATTTCACCAAATAAAAATGCAAGAGATCTGGATTAAGCTGATCTGATAGTCTGAGGAGCTGTTCCCCATGCCTGACCAATTGGGTTAATTCCTGAAAAATACTACCTGCCGGAAAAAGTGAACAGAGGGTGATGATGTTATCCCCTTCAGCAGCCATGCTGGGAAACACTGTATAATTCCTCTGTTTTCATCTTGACTGGCCCACTGATGGCCAGCTCTGCTATTCCACCTGCTGCAGAAATCCATATCTGTGGTTTCAAAATTAATAAAAAATAAAACAAAACCAGAGAACAAAGAGGAAATAAAGCCCCAAACTATTTTTCCTCACATCCATTTTCAGCACCCTGAGGCAAATTCCTTTCTGATCACTGTCACACTAGAAAGTGAACCTGCAAATACCCTTATTTAAGTATTTTTATTTTCTTCCGAAGCGTTGTTTTTCCTGGTCGATAAGGCATGTTCAATGCTGGTCTGCCCCATGACCAAGCTATCTCAGGCAGGATCTTGGCTGTGAGTTGTTTCATGATTTATGGCAGCTCAGCTAGGTCAACAATAAATGCTTTGAAAATTCACACCCTTTTCATGCTTGGTCTGCAGGTTCCTGACTAAAGTTCCTGTTTTAATTCAGTTGAATCATGACATTTAATTTCCTGTATGTTTACTGTTCTTTCTATCAAGCAAAAGGCAAATCCTAATACTGCTTGCTGATGGAAAGACCTTGCTTGCACTGGTTATCAGTTGTGGGCTATATGCTAGTTATGTTATTTTTTAAGGTCGTGCACAAGACTACTGTCTTGCCTTGTGTTTTTAGAGGTTTCAAAGAATGATTTATTGAGTAGCGTGCTAATGGAAAGCCAAGGTACAATTCCTCAGTTTTTCCAGAGTTATCTGTGACCTGTACCAATCTGCCTGTAATCGTGGGGCTGTTGCGCTGATGCACTGTTCTGCATCGCAGTGGCAATGGCAAAGTTGGTGACATACTAAGGCAGTACACTGACTGTAAAGCAACTTTGATTAATGGATAGTTTTACCTCCTGACTTGCAAACCAGCCCAGATTTTTTAAACTAGGAAGAATCTGGAGCTTTTCAGGGAATTATTGTGGTGCTATCCCTGTCACTACTGCATCTCTGGTTCCTCTGAAATGTGAACGGGTGCATTTAAGTGAATGCTGGCACAAGCAGTGCCACCCAGTGTCAAGACCAGAATTGCCTTGCTTATGTCCCAGCTTGCGCTGAGTAAATGGGCACCTGTCAGATCCCCAAAGCTGTTGGCTCCTTGGGGACCACCCCACACCAGGACTTCTGTGGTTTAAGTGGCTGTGTTGCCCAGCTTGCCCAGTAACCGTCCTTGCCAGCCTCCTTAGACGTCAAACAGCTGAAACTTTGCGTGGCTTGGGTTTTTGTTGTGCCCCCAAAGGGTGCCTGAACTTAAACACTGGCAAAGCAAGCACCAGGCTTGTACAAGAAATTAGGTCATTTGTAAGTGCACATTTACAACCTGCAAGGACAAGGCAGTCCACCATGACCTTCAGCCATTTCAAATAAAATGATCTTATGCGTAAAGCTCAAGTCTTATGATGGCTTGGTAAGTTTTAGGGGTGTATGGAATGGGCTCTTGGTGCAGAGACTGAAGTTTAGGTGGGAAGGGACTCTAATGCCAGAGTGACACAAATTAATTACAAGGAAGAAGGCTGTGTAGCTACAAATAAAGAAATGAAAGAAAATTCTTCGTAAAAATTATTTTTGTTGAAGTTGGAAAGTGTTTTGCATGGAAAAAGGGGCTGCATTCATATCTGGGGCCTCTTTATCAAATGACAAACCATCTTTGTTTCATGTCTTTCCCCTCTAGTATACATCTGCAGGTAAATACTAATCTGTATAGAATCACTGCACTACTGAATTTCATAACAAACCTTTGAGTTTTCAGCCTTTCAGATAAGGCATCTAACTGGCTGTCTACATATCTACATATGCACTTCTATTACTAGCACGCCATCACAAGAACTGGGGAAGTAAGTCTGTATGTGGTTCTGACCCTTGACATTTTAAATTTGGGCTGTTAATCTTATTCACTAAAACATTCAAGAATGTATTGGCCCACCTCATTATATTCACCAGTGAGTCCTATAATCTTTTCCATCCAGCTTTTACATCTTTGTCGTACTCAAAGATTATTCAAGAATGTATTTAACAATTTTTCTACTAGCAGAGATTATTTTTCTAAATTTCTAGCAGGCATGCCCTACCCAGTCGTAATACATGACCAGTCGTGCCCAATATATAGGCCATTGTACTAAGTAAGATTTATACATATGCATAATATTTTCTTAAATCAAATTCTGTATTTAAGGGGGAAAAGTTTTCTGTTCAGTCTGATTTCTTTTTATTTCAAGTTGTGAAGGAAATATTTCAAATGGCCGATTTCAATATCTTCTATGCTGAGCAGCAGTATTGTTGCAGCTAAAACAGAGCCAAAATATCTTTGAAAGAGGGCTGTTTTTCTGACCTTCTCAGTTGGTCTAATATTGCCCTATAAAACTTGCTGCATTTAAACCATTCTTAAGCTATCACCAATTCACCACCACTGTTGTTCAATTGTAATAAGCAGAAATTATTCAGAACTCTAACGCTTATTGTGGAAAGCCAAGAGCTGCTTCTAGATATCACTGAAATTTGTACAGGAACCAGTGCCCTTCTATCATCATAATTTCTGTCTTCACAGATAGTGAATAATTATTTGTTAGATACATAGAGTATTCATCTTCAACAGTAAAATATTCAGATTTGTTTTTACTAGTAGCGGATAACATATTTTTTGCCTGGCTGCCTCTCACCCTTAGAATTTATACCAAAGGAGACCACTTTTATAATTGGGAGCAACACATCGTCAGAAAAAAATAGATAAAAGTTAAAAGGTGATTATTTATTTTTTAATTTATGCTTAAATGCACAGCAATTATGCAAGGGATTCTCTTTTCTTTTGCCTTAACTCAGTAGTTTATTCTGTTACTAGGTGTCTTAAGACACAGAAGCAGAACTCGTGTCCTGTCTGCTGGCTCAGACCTTCTAACAGACACCTTTAAAAATTTATCCTTGATATGTTATAAAAATTATTTTTTGATTAATTTTTCTCTGCATGCCTTGTTTTAATGCATTGATAAAGAGATTTAAGGATTCATTTTAGACTGAGTCTTCGTCTTGCTAACATGGAAAACATTAAAAGCTTGAATGAAAAATAAATTTGCTAATGAGAGCTGATTATTTTGCCAAAGCCCACTTAAATAATTGCTCAGGATTATACAATGCATTCCTCATATGTCTCAAGAAAGGGTAAATGGACCAAATGGAGAGCAACTTTCTTCTTTATAATATTTTCTCTGGATGTTTGTCCTTCCTAGATTCACTGGTCTCCTCCACTTTTCACAGCATTATCACTGCACTGGAATAAGAGTCCTAAAATGGGATGCTTCCAAAACATCCACAGCATTGGCACCAGGTATACAGAAAGCTTTGCCTACTGACAGTGAGATGTGTCTGCAAGTGCTGTCATTCATATGTAGTAGTGCAAAGGGTACATAAGTGACTGAAAGGGTCAAGCATACTGATACATTGACTTATCAACATAACTCAAACCGTCCTCTTAGCATGCAGTACCTACCAAGACCAACATAATCACAATCACTATGACTCAAATTTAACTTTAGCTTTTCACCAAAATTCCTTGAAACAGTTGATGTGACAGTAGAGGAATTTGTGCTGTTCAGTGTTTTCTGTTGCATTCTACTGTGTTTAGAGCATTCCATTAGGCTATGATAGTATATATTTATCATATAATAAGTGACTTTCCTTACCAGAAATAATGGAGTCATTCAAAACTTCCTCATCCTGATAAAAAACAGAGTCTTCCTTGAGCTCTGAGTTCATGATCATGTTTTCTTTGTTCTCATCCGACTCTTTAACTGAGTTCCGCTTATTTTCTGAATCACTGGTGTAATTCAGTGAGTTCTCCTTTTCTTTGTTGCGCTCAGTGCTAGATGTTCTGGATGGACGGACATCCACTCTTTTTTTTGGAGAGCCTTTGCTTTCTCTTCCATGGAAGCTGTGGGTGGAAGGTGCACAGCCCAGTTTTTACAAAAGACAGTTTTATTGCCACCATAGGAACTTATCATTATATGAGAATGAGCAGCATGTCTCGTAGCTTGTAAAGGCCAGGGAAAAGAGTTCAACATGGGACAACATGCGATGGCATTCTCAAGACTGTATTGAGAATGGCTAACGTGGATCTACTTTCCTATCTCAGTCATAAAAATAAGGTACGGAAGGGTGGTGACTAATGTATTTCTTTGATATATAGCCACATGCTATACTGTACTGATTTAAAAAAAACCCACAGCACATCCTTCTAATGTAAAACATACATGGTATGAAATATTACCATTCTGATATTTTATGATAATGACAAAGGTTTAATAGGGCCTGGAAATAATATCGTATGCATCTATTCCCCATGACAATAGCTGTTATGAAATTGAGAAACGTTACCAACTTAACTCCAAAGCTATATGATGGAAAAGGTTATCTCTGTCCTCCTCTAATACACAGAAGGGCTTATAATGAAAACCAGGCCGTATATGCTCATGTATAAGCCAAGAGACATACACTGAAATAGTAGTATTTGTTGTATGTCGAGTACTGATATTTAGAGCAGGATATGCCTTAGCTACTCTAACTTGGTATCTTGTGGGGAGATTTTCTTTTGCAATAGGTCAAGGATTATCAAATGATTCTACCTGTTTGAAAAGCTATTTCCTTGTCACAGTAGCCTCCTTATAAAGGAAGAACATACTTCGAAGTAACTGCCAAATTAAGTACTTTAACCAGGGGTGGATGTTCAAAGTAGTGACATCAAGAGGGACATCAAGAGGAAGGTAAACCCAAGCTGTAGGAGTAAATAAAATGCTAATAACAGGGTAGGAACATTTACCAAGAAAAACAGTTTAGCGGAAGGACTCTCCTCATCCACCCATATAGCCAAGAGACTGTAGGTACCTGTCCTGACGGTGTTTGGTGGCCAGAGCCCTGTGGAGTTCTTCAATGACTCTGCTGGGAGGTAAAGGCAGGTGGACAGCAGCCAGGTGCGGGGAACCAGTTGGCGTTGTTACCTGTCCTCTGACATGGGGATCGGAACTTTTCTGGCCAGAGGGGTGGAAGAGGGCAGCTTGTCCTGAGATTTGGGAGGAACCAACAATGACATAATTCTTCAGGATGGTGGAAGGAGGAGATTTCATTTCTGGGTCATCTGTTTCGCTTCCTGCTGTCAAAACATAACGGTATGTTAACATAAGAGGTTGTGCAATGCTTATTTTTTTGCACACGCAGTCTGCACTGAAATTAATTTGTGGTGTTGAACAAAGGAAAATGGTGATGTTTTGTTCTTGCTAGGAGGTAACTGGTTAAGCTGAGTAACTATCTGAATTCAAAAGTCTTATATGACACAGATCCAAATCTTTGATCTAGCAGAATAGATGGCTCCCCCATTTCCCCTCTTTCCCACAGTATCAGATTCTCCTTTTCCCCAGCCCACCAGTGAAATCTTGGTTGCCAGTACTGTTCCTCCTAACCACCAATGCCTTGTACTGTGATGGCTTTCCAATCTAGCACTTTCTCTGCTGGACTCTGGCAGACTGTATTAAAATTTATGCACTGTGGTTCTCAGCCAGGACAGAATGTACCAGTGTCTATTATCTGCTATTCTGTGATTGCTGCACAGTTTAGACCTCTGTCTTTCATATGCCAGTTGAGGAAATGCCAAAATCATTATAGTATGAGGATAATGTTCACTTAACAAAACTTGCCAAATGAAATCCAAATGAAAGATGTTCTATTGAGCATTAAAAAGAAAAGAGTGGGGCAATCAAATCTTTTTTTACTCGCACATTCAGATATTTTTTATGCAATGTAAGCATTTTGTTGAGAATTAGACTTTGAGATATACATTTCTCTAGCACCTGAGTCCAAAACACATTGGACATTTCCCTGGTTGTAAATTTGGTAATTTCACACTCTCAAGATAACTGAGCATCTGACCTAAGAAAGATGCTTTTGCCTTTCCCTTATATCTTCATCCCAAGTCTCCAGCCTATGGCGTTGTTTACATCAATAGCTCAGTCTGGGTGTAAAAAGGCAATGCGAGTTATTAATACAAAAGAGTATTTCTTTTCTCTTGTTGCCACCTAGTGTTTTAAACGGGAATTTAAACTGATACAGCTTGTACAGCTTTTGTACAAACTTGTTTTCACAGATAATTGTTACTTTTTTCACTTACTTTTGAGATAAATACTTCAGCTCATAGCAGAGAAAAACTTCTGCTCGAGCCAGGATTTTCCTGAAATACCTATGTAAAAAGGATTTGGTTCCTATTAGCAGTGTAACTTACTAGAAAATTGGAGAGGACAAAAGTAGGTTTGAATATTAACTTCAGTTATTAAATACTTCCTCTCAGACCCAGCATCCTGCATAATAGTTACCAACTACATGCCTTTTCTTAACTTCCCTGCTGGAAATCTGGTACAGCTCCATAAGGGTAATGATGCAAACAGAGCTGGGCATCTGGAGGTTGGAGGGCAGAATTACTGAGGACAACAGCAAAAGTACTAGTAGGAAGAAGAGCTCCTGTAGGCATAACCAAAATCAAACATCAAATATTTGAGAGTTACAGCACTAAATCTGGTCTCTTTTCCACATTTGTGGCGTGAGGAGGAGAGCATCCTTCAATGAGGCGAATGGCATTCACAATAAAATCTTCTCTCTCATTCTAAGAAAGGTCTAGTGTTACTTTTTTTTTTTCAGTTTTGGAAAGCATTTTTGCCCCTTTCTGTCCCTCGAACCCAGAACCCTAACCACTGTCCAAGAGCTGCATTTGTCTCTCTGTGCATCCAGGAGACAGGGGTCAGGCTAGTCCAAAAGCTACCCTATTTAAAATCTGAAATGTCTGAAAGCAGAAGAGCGTTTCTTCAAGCGTCTAGGTGCCCAGTGTGCAATGGCTTGGCAAAGAGACACCATCCCACCCCAGAGCTCCTCCTGCACGGATAAGGATGGATTCTGCAGCCAGGAGACAGCCAACCTTTGCTAAGCAAAGATGTTTTTTTCAGCACTCGAGGGGATTTTGATTATGTGCTACTGTGGAGATGCACAGAGGACATTTACGATCGACCACTGCCCATTGAATCATGGCCTGAGGGGATGAAAAAAATCACCTCTTAAGTTACTTGATACTGCTGCACAGTGAGAGAGGGTGTCCGTGTTTTCTCAGAGCAAGAACCCCAGATTCAGCTTAACCCTAAAGTGGGAAGGGAGGAGACTTTTTTAATCTCTATACCTGCTTGTTCCTGGAACAGCTCAAGAACCGATTTTGTCCTCATTGGAGCTTGGGATAGTATTGAGAGTTGAGAGTTTCCTTAGATCACACCTTATTTGTCCTAATGACAGCTGTTCAGTGAATAATCTTGCAAAGCAATGTCTTGGCACCCTGCCTTGTTCCCCCCTCTCTCTGTGATTAATTGGTGCTTGGCTTATTCCTCACTAACAGCATCTCTAACATTGTTAAGGAGGAAAAACTAAACACATTTTTCAACCTCTTCATCTTCCTTTTCTTTCATAATTGCTCTTTCTCTCTCCCCATACATTTGTATTCCCTTTCACTCATGGACAGTATTTGTTTAGTCTTAAGTTACCACTGCCTCCACATCCACACAAAAATAAACAAATGTATAATCAGTATTGGAAAAGAGTCTATAGTTATTGGAGTTATTGAGAAAACAAAGAGTTGTTTTTGTGGAAAATTTAGATGTGAATGAAATACCAAAACTCAGTATATCTTAGATGTCGCAGGCAATACTTTGGTTAAGCAGTGAAATATCTAGACTCAAAATGCTGTGAAGTACCTGGTGGGGCTGTAATCTTGTTACCCACTATGGGTCAGGTTTTCCAAATAGCCTACATCTCCTGCAATGCATGGCCTTCCCGTCAGTTGAGCAAAGTCAAAGGGGTGTCCTGGTTGTGCTTGTTCATATTGCAAGGTGGAGAGGGCATTCTGTGACACATGACACAGAATGTTGAAGCAATCTGAACAGCCACTCTCAAGGAGCATTACGGTACCATTTTGAACCCAGCTCCCGTTGAAACCCTTATGGCTTTTAAGCATGGGCAAAATATGGATATTTTCCATGGGAAACAAATACTTGTAATTTTCCTCTGAAAGAATGAAAACCCCAGTATTTTCTATCAACCCCAGTGGTCAGATCACAACTCCCCTCTGATACTTTGTTTCCTGGTGACTTTGAAAACCCTGTTCATTGTGCCAGTAGATGAGTGTGGATGCAAATCAGGGCTGAGATAATGGCTGTCATTTAAAAGTCTAAATATCCAACAGGTCTGACATTTAGATGTCAGGACTTGATTCTAATTTGCAGTAAGGCCCTTTTAACTGCTTTTACCATATGTAGGGGCCCTAAAATTGGAACAAACTAAAATCGTATTCACTTTAATACCCTTTCTGCAGTGCCAGAATGTTGGAAAATGTAACAACATTGGCAATACGTTAGAAAATCAGGCCCAGAGGAATTGCACTTGAAACATTCAATGAAGTCTGGCACAGAGGATTGCTTTGTGGGAGCCAGGTGTATCACTTATGTGTGCTCTGTGTAACTAGACCAGATTTCATAGCTCCAGTTTAGACCTACCCTAGAGAGCAAACCCTTGACAGAAACCTCCACAGAAGCTATTGACTTGAACTTGATTTTGGCTGTTGTACTGTTATCCAGCGGGAGACTAGGTAATGAGAATATTTAAATCTTCCTGGTGTTTTGTAGCATATCGATATGAGCATCAGATTCAGCAGATGTTTGCAGTTGGTTTGATTTGCTTTACATGTATTTAGTGCAATAGACTCGCAACAGATAATCCCCTGAAAGACTCAGATAAATATGTGAAGTACAAAGATCAGTGCGTTGTTATCAGGCAACCGGACCGCTCAGTTCATGGAAAATGTTAGCATTCTGTTGACTCAATATAACTAGCCTGATTCACAGCAGTTTGTGGTGATAGGCTTAAAAAAGAATGTAAGAGAAAAATTATATACTGTGCTGTGTAGGCAAACAGTGCATAAAGGATGGGAAAGTCTTGACTGACCTGTTATGCTCTTTGTGATTTTGGAGATTGCCTTAGGTGGTGGAGCTGGGAGCAACGGAGGGCTGGGAAGCTGGGCTGGGTTTCTTTCCATCTGTTTCTGGGGGGAATCTGTGGATTCAGATAGAAGTAAGGCTTGTGGACTGTCTTCGGATGCTGGCAGGCTGGCATCTTCTAATTCTTCTGTGGGTGATGAAGGTTTCTTGGCTAGTACGAAGATGAGTAAAATTAAGGGAACATGAAGTTAATAATAATGATAGGCCAGGGGACAATGCCAGGAACATTCAGAAAAACAGAACACATGGCACACAGCTAGAAGCACTGCTTCTCCATAGTGAAAATAATTACTGTGTGAAATAACCAACCAGTGAATGCAGGTAAAGAATAAAATGTGTAAGGATATTGAAGAAATTTATTTTTTGATGTTCTTGAGGAAACTGCTAGACTTCCCTTACCTCCCTAAACCCTTTTTCCCTTTTCTTTTTTTTTTTTAATAACGAAGACAGCAAGGCAAAAAACTTTTTGGAACTGCAGTGAATTTTCTTACAGCATGCAGCTGCACAGTTATTGTATGAGTACTCTTCTCTGTTAGGAACACACAGCCAAAGGGCAAAGAGCATCAAACTGGTAATATTACATGAAGGCTGACTTTCCAATTGTTTGTTGTACACATTTGTTTTCACAATTAAATTTTTATCTTGTTTAATACATGACTTCAACTTGCATCCCAAGTCTTCTCTTACTGTGCCTGACTCCAGAACTGTTGAGTCTTTCCTGAGGTTAAAGTTGATAACCAAGAAAATCCTGCGATAAAAAAGATTTGCCATTGGATCTCAGCAGCTACGGTGGAACAGAGAATCAGTGAAGTACTTAAGAAAAACTTCAATCACAAAAGCCTTATTCTGAGGTGGTGAAGCAATGCTTGTTTCAGGATTATTTCCTGAAAGACGGCAAAAGCACTTAGCTCTTGAAGTTAGTGCAGGCTGAATCACTGAGGAGTTCTTCAAATTCACCTGGCTGTGATGAGGGCACAGGGGAATAGATCCAGAAAGGCATGAAACTGAAGCAGGACGTAGGTGGAATTTCAGTGATGAAGTCCAAAATTAACATCCTTCAATCCTACTCAGATACTAGCTGACTCTGGCAGTGCCTAAATTCACACAGTGCCTCACTGTTTGACTTTCACACTCTGTTACATGTCCTAATCTCTGCCTTGGCATACGTGGGGACCCACAGAGAAGCTTGAGGCTGACTCTGATCCTGGACCCCAGCCACGGCCAGACTCTCTCCAAACATCATATTCAGCCACTGCGTGCTCAGTAGTAGCCATGAGGGTTGTTCTTCCTACCCTGGCAGGTGGAAACACTCATCCAAATGTGGAGAACAGTGTTTAAGTTTCTCCTCAGAATAGAATCATAGAATAGTTGGGGTTGGAATGGACCTTTAATGGTCATCTAGTCCAACCCTCCCTGCAATAAGCAAGGATGCCTTCAACCAGATCTGGTTGCTCAGAGCCCCATCCAGCCTGACCTTGAATGTTTCCAGGTAGGGGGCATCCACCACCTCTCTGGGAAACCTGTGCCAGTGTTTCACCACCCTCATTGTAAAAAAACTCTTCCTTATATACAGTCTAAATCTCGCGTCTGTTAGTTTAAAACCGTTACCCCTTGTCCTATCACAACAGGTCCTGCTAAAAACGTTGTCCCCATCTTTCTTATAAGCCCCTTTAAGCACGGGAAGGCCGCTCTAAAGTCTCCCTGGAGCTTTCTCTTCTCCAGGCTGAACAACCCCAACTCTCTCAGCCTTTCCTCATAAGAGAGGTGTTCCAGCCCTCTTATAATTTTTGCGTAAACAAAGTACCTTTCCCTCCAAACCATTCTAGGACATCTCCTAAAAACTGACAGCAGTGGGCACCCACAGCTGCCACGTGACAAGTCTTTTCTTGGCTCAGTTTTATGTCTTGTTTGGAATACAAACTCTCTGTATTAATGAACATTCAATATCGTTGTCTTCAGAGTGCATGGGGAGGTACCAGAGCACTTAGGCAGTTGGAAACAATAGCATTGGCAAGATAATAGCATTTAATTTGTTGACAAACGGATTAATGAGTATGCCTAGAAGAGGAGGAATGTGTATTTTGTCATTCAAAAAAAGGCAGGAAAGTAGAATAAATATGCATCGTTAACAGGAATTCTTGGGAAATTTGGCTTGATAGGAAAGCTGCCATATGTGATAGTTGCCTGAATTATAGAAGGAAATAATTTTCTTTTAAGTATACTTCTAGGGAAATGCTTTATTTCAGGCTGACATAACTTTGTATTTTTTTTGCCTACTGTATAAAAGAAAAAATGTGGGATAAAGGAAAAGAAAAATAAAGTCACTAATGGGTTACATTACAGAAGGATCAAGAGCTCCAGTAGATGTTAGTAGCTTGATGGGAGAATTAGTCAGATTTGAATGTGTTCCCCTAAGTGGAGCAATACTTTCTTCTGACAGTAACTTCACTGAAATCAGTAGACCTCCCTGTGACATGAAGTGCTGTTTGGCACGGATGCAGAGCAGCCATAGTGGGATCTTTACTATAGAGAAGGTGGATCCGAAACACACTCGGCCTCGGTCAAACAGATCTTTTTGTTTCTGAACTCCATCCTGTTCTGAGAGTGGTATCATGAAAATAAACTGGCATTGTATGCTGCTGTTTAAAGAATGTCCATTTTGCATTCCCTGCAAACAACCGTTTACTTTTTTTTTTTCCTGTGGTTGTTTCTGGTAACAACAGCACATGTTTGACGTGGTCTGGAAGGCAGATCTGAGTCTTGAGTACACTAATCTATTAACAGATTTCATACAGCAGAGTGAATATTATCCTGCTGAAAATATTCCAAGTGCTCAGCACTAGACTCCTTGCCAGAGTAGCTAATTATTCAGAGTGTCACTTGTCAAAATGCCATCGCACCGCTAGGTAGAAATCCTCCCTTTGGGACTGCCCCCAAGCCCATTGGCTAGATTAGGTGGGAAAAACTGCCCTCTTTCCAAACATGAAGTCTACAAATGTTTCCTTTTGTTTCCTTCTGTTTTCCTCACTGGCCTGCATCCCACATCCTCAGGATGAAATATGACATATTGGGTATAAAGCAAATATATTCATTTTGCTTCTAGCTGGTCAAATATTCCTACGAATTTGTGGAAAGACACCTACTGCACTGGGCCTGGACTGAGTTCAAGGACGCACGTTATAATAAACTCAACATTATAATAAATTTAGTATTACACTCTGACAATTCTGAAGAGCTTTTCCTCCCAATGAATTCCTTAAGGAGGGCTTACTAGAGACAGGAATGCTAGAATGCACAGACAGGGATAAATTAGCACATAAAGACTAAATCAACAATAATTATTTTAAAAGTGAGAGGCCACCGATGAAAGAGGTAGGAAGATTTCCAACAAATAGGAGTGGAGTCTCACAGACCAGGGAGACAGAAGAAGGTAACCCCACTGTTATTTTTTGGAACCTGGAAAAATGACATCTCAAAAAATGGAGGAAAAGAAATATAGAAGAGAGGAAGGGGTGGTACCAGGAAGACAATAAAAGGAACTAGGATTAGAGAAAGAGACATAAGAAAGAGGGATGATTTTGAAAGCCTCAAACCACAATTTTGAATGCAGTGTAAGGTAAATTTTAAATCCTAGTACTAGGTTTTGCAGAGCCATAAGATTAAATACATGATACACTATTAGTGCCATCTTTCCAGGATAGACTGTCCCAATGATACGAATTAGAAGTTCAGAGAGAAATTTCCTTAGTGATATGGAATGAAACACCCTAGAAAAGAGTCAAAAAAAGACCTGACATTCTGGTCAAGATCTTGATCTGGGTGTTCTAAGAACAGGAAGATGAATGGGTTTTGCCTCAATTAATTTTTATGGTAATACAAAACCAAACACAGCCATAAAGGATAGAGTTTGAAGTGAAAGGAAAATAGCATTAAGGGCATGTATTAATAGAGACTGTCTATGTCCAATTCTCTATTTAGTCTCTATTTTAAGAGTCAAAAAAGAGAGAGGATAAATCTTTAGAAGCACACATACAGTGCTTTGGGATATTTCTTGATGAAATAACGTGTAGTTGAAATGAAGTTGATGGGTGATGGAAGGGTGTTGTTAAGCTTACAAAAAAATCATTGTGTTGAGCAAACATGAGGAGAGATACTTTTTGGGAGACAGAAAAGTTTCTGTTGTCAAAGCAATTAAGGGTGGAGTGGAGCTACAAATGGGCCAGAAAAGCAATATTATACAAAAACAAAACAGCAAGAGGGAACAAAATTGCAGGAGTTATGGACAGGAGGAAAAGGAAGTGGGAAAGGATAAAGCAAAGAAATGGAAAACACTTCAGAGAATGATTTCCATTCTGAGCTGCTGAAGCAGGTTGAGGGTGTAAGCAGGCAGCATTGCTTAGCAAGCCACAGTGGGGAGGGGTGGGCTTGGTGAAAGTGGCCAGATGCTGGGACGCCAGAGAAAGCAGGACACAAGGGGGTGGGATGGAGAACAAAAGGCAACCAAGGCAGATGGAGAAGGTGTAAAGATTGACCAGAGGGCAGGAAGATCTGTAATCACTACATGGCACTCCTCACAAACTAGGATAAAGTGTTATCTCTGCAGCTTTGCATTTCTTGGTTGTCAGGAAGTGAATGGAAACCCTCCAGCTGCTCAGGTTGTGGGTGGCTGCTCTGGTCCCAGGGATCTGCTGTCATGGATGAGCTGTGCTGGAGCACAGTTGCATGAAAGGAGCTTGGTTTAGCTTATCTGTGCTCCTGGTATTGAACTTTACTTGTATTTGCAGTGTGTTGTAGAGAGGGTGATGATATGGACAGTGTGGGCTGTGTATTGACATTGCTCTCCTGAGCCAGGACAAACAATTTCAGGCTTGGCACAGGAGTTTAAGAAATGTTTTTAAGAGAAGCTTGTTTCATCTCTGCACCAGTCACTGCTAATACCAAAAGGGTGTCATGCCAAGACTGGATTGTCTCATAATCCAACTAATCCCATTATGCCAAGCTTTGTGTGGTCCCTCGGTTTGCTAGCCATCTCAGAAATCACTGTACTTAAGTAGTAGTTGCTAACCTAGTAAGGCCTGAGCTGAACAAGGTGGTCTGACCCTTTAATGCACTGACATATTTTACTCTTCCTAAAGCATCTTAGCAGAAATATTTTTTTAATATTTTATAGTTTTTTGACAACATTTTATAGCCAATACCTGCATCTTCTTTCACCTCATCCAAATGCAGCTCCTCAGCAAACGAGGTCATATCCATTGTGGCTGCTCTTGTACTTTCTTGCTGCACCTCTTCTGAGGCAAGTGCCTGGCACACAGGAGCTGGAGGGTCACTCTGCGTTGCTCTCGTAGCATCGTCACCAGTGCAGGCTTTGCCTTCGGTATCTAAAACACCAAATCATTTAATCTTAACGAAACCATGAGCAGTGAAAGCTGAAACTCCCTGCTATCCTCTTGAGAAGAGTAAGTCTCAAAGCTGTTAGTGCTCAGCGGACTGAGATCTGCCTTTGAGCAGCACCTGATTCTAACAGTGCTGAGCATCTGTAATGCAAAACTGGTGGAGACCAGCCCATCTGGATACTAATATCCACCAGGTTTTCTCAACGGGGCATCCTTTTCTGCAGGCACCCAGCAGCTTGGTCAAATGGCCATTGTGCCTGTACAGGAAGGCCACTGTACTCTGGAAGCACCTGCTGTGTGGGAGGTGAGGACAATCATGGGAAAGAAGAGACCTGTCAGGAGGCAATTCCTTGCATGAGCAGAGCTCATGGTGCAGTGTGTGCACAGGTTGGTCTGATGTGTCTGAGTTGTGTCAGGCTCCGTGCATGACACGCTGCCATCCAGCTACCTCCACAGTAAAGCTGGAGCCTTACCGAAGCCAAGGCTGCAAATATTCCCTACCAAGCTGTAGGTTTTGAGTATAGTTTTAGTTACTCAGCTTTGAAATACATCTCCTGTCTCACTGAGCTGATCAGAAATTCAAATCCCTCTGCATGCAGACCTAGAAACTGCTCCCTTTGCTTACTCTGAAAGATTTTTGTGCCAGTGATCCCTGCAGCTGTACGCATCTTGATGACTGAAGCTTTTCTCGTATTCTCCTATTCAGGCAAGAGTCCTCAGAATACAAACTATCCTTTTACTTCACAACTA
>Ga0065711_1008500_pt1 | contig 21352 bp, 9 predicted proteins | sample Hoacrofraction12_FD_59098 | JGI IMG/M metagenome (GOLD analysis project Ga0065711, IMG submission 59098) | Hoatzin crop microbial communities from Cojedes, Venezuela - Epithelial fraction 12 v2 (version 2) | ecosystem: Host-associated > Birds > Digestive system > Esophagus > Crop | place... | reverse complement strand
AAAAATAAAAGTCTTCCTTTTATAAAATTGTATTCTGCCTAGTAAAAAATAATACCTTAACAATTAATCTGGTTTATATACATTAAGAAAGAATACACGTGTAGATTTTTTCGTTTAACACTTATCTTTACACAAAAAAATGTAGATGATGTGACTTGATAAAACTAATTCTGATCATGGTACCTTTGATCTGCTTCATCACAGTAGTTTCATGGATATCATATGCTGGCATGCAGGAATGAATTTTGAATACAGTTGAAAGCTTAGTTAGATAAATCTGATTATTGTGATGTTATGCTTCAGTACTATTCAGTGATGGTATTAAAACTGTGCTGTGCCAGCACTGTTATATGCCTTGAAATGAATTTGAGCTCTGTGTTGACACTAAATCAAGTGCCATTAATCAACATCCAGACCTTAAGTTTTATGCCATGTTGAAACCCTTTTAGGTTTCCACAATTCACTTTCACTACCTTATCTGCAGCAAGAACAGTGCAACAACACTGAAGACTTTTTTCCAAAGGTGTGGAATTTGTACTTTGTATGTATCGGAGAACTTCTCATTTTAGAAGGTCATGAGGGAGCCTTGTCATCAGCTTGCTGCAAAACAAGATATGAATTTAAATATGTACATTCTCAACCTAATTTTATAAAAGTTTATGCATGTATCTGTACCCTATATTAGAAATTTCCGGAGGACTTAACTGAATTTTGCATGTGAAGATAATGGTTTTAAGATATTTTCTGGAGTTAGCCCTAGATTTAAATACTAATTATTATTAGGAGAATGTATTTGTTGTAGCAAATTTAGGAAAGACTACATTAGTGCAAATATAAACATAAGTACATGTTAATGGAAGTCTGATAAACCTTTTCAGTAAAGCTACAGATCATTGAAAGCATAATTAGCATAGAGGATGTAACACGTGGATTTCCAGTCTTAAGGTAGAAATCTTTCATATAATAACTAAGAATTTATTTTAGGACCAGTTTATCAACTCCAGCTTTTAGACTATTTAACTTTTTAGCTAAGTTTTGGGAGGAAAAAAAAGCACTCCATTATAATCCTCCACTGAGTTACCACGTCTTTATCTATGCATGAAGACAAAGAGCAAGCAGGATAAATGCATCTCAAAAGTATAAGCCAATCATTTTTTTTAGCTAACATGCACAAAAGATAGCTAGGATTAATGTAAGAAAAATAATGGAAATTAAAAAAAAACTGGACAAAACGAAAGAAGGCTACAGCTCTAGCATATTCATAAGGATTGACCTTTTCTACGTAGAAAAGCAGTATCTAAAATAAATTCTATCTACACTAAATATCTATATTTCCACAGAGATTCAGGACCATCTGCATTCAGACTTCCACCACCTAGTCTGTCCTCAACACTTTCTACAAAAAAAATAGTTAAGGCAATAACTGGCTTTATTGCCTGGTGGTAAAGTCCTGAAACTGATCTTAACTCTCTGAAAGGGTTCCTATGAAAATTGAGATAACTGGGAAATCTGAAAGAATGATAGGAAGTCCTATGGGATGGATAACAAGATATGTTCGAAGGAATAGGTAAATTTTTGAAAGAAGTAAGCAAGGTTAGCAATTAATGTCATCAATGAAAGAAGGCTTATTACAGGTGAAGTTCCACAAGAATCTATTTGAGGTCCTGTCCTGAATCATAAATTACTGGGTATTGGAATAGTTTTCTGGAATTAACCAATTATATACTTACGGTTTTCTCTAGGTATCCGTTTTCAGTCTGTGTGGAAAAGCATGAACAATCTTGGTATTATTTGATATCATCATGAATAAGTGGTTAGCTCGCTTGAAGAATCTTCGTCAAAGGTATTTGCAAGAAGTGATTTTAATAGAAATTTATAAAAATACGATTTACCAAAGTTGGATGGCAAGGTTCACTTTACTGATTATTAAATAAATGGGAAATGAAATTGAGGTAGGACTGAGACAGAATGATTTATAAAGAGATCAAAGAAAAAGGTAAGAGATGATGGAGGCACTCCCATTGAGTGACAAGGTTCAGAATGGACCCTTTTGCTTTCTAAACTCCTTCTCAGAGAGGAGCCTAGGTGCAGCTGGATCCAGACTTAGCCTCAGACCACAACAATTTATGTCTAAAGGATATGGCTAGCAACAGTTTAAGTCTTGTCTTCAGAGAGAAAATCGCAGGAATTAGCAACAATTAATCATTGGTTAACTGAGCATTTGAAAAATGATTAAAAAATCTTCACTACAATTACAATATGATATAAATCAATTCACATACACACAATGAGAATATGCATATATAAAAGTACCTGTTAAAAATTCCCCTCAAGTTAAGTAAAATACTTACTTCATATTATTCTCTCAAGGGGCAAAGATTGAGCATCAAGGAGTGAGAGATCCCTGTACTTCAGTCCAGGTTCCATACACGATGGGAACTTCAAACTTAAGATTTCAAGAGCTCTGAGAGGCATCCCACTCAGAGGGAGATGCTGGGTACAGCCCGCTGCAGTCCAGGAGAGCTTAAAGGGCCTCACTTGGAACTGCTATTTATAGGGTCTCAAGATGATGGACTTTTTTCACACAGAATCACAGAATTGTAGGAGTTGGCAGTGACCTCTGGAGATCGTTATCTGGCCATCAGTAAACTGCATCCTGGCCACCGTCTGTATGAAGCAATTCTGGTATCTTGCCAACAATAGCACAATTCTGGTGCTCACCAAACTGTGCAGTTCTGACATTTATCAAGCAGGTATCAGGAGCTCCAGGTACGGTCAGAAGGTGCCTGGCTGTCCCAACTCACTGCTCTTGTACAAAGGCAAGAAAAATGTGGAGTTGTCCCAGCTCGTTGCTCGTTTTCAAAGGCAGTAACACAATGTCGGCTGGTTCTAAGACCATGAGGTGGTCTGATGAGCGAGGAGGGGGTACCACCACAGATATAGTTTGGTTTATGTATTTTATATTTAGTATAATATGGCACAATATTTTACAATATATTTTTATCAGTAGCCAGATAGAATATTATTTCAGCAAGTTAGTACTAAAAATGCTAGTTGTTCTCTTAAAGGGCCATGTACTGAAACTCTCAAAAATCACCATAAGCTCAGTTTCACATTCAATTATTTTAATCAACATGTAGAATATTTTTCTCTTTAAGACTGTAACACAGATGTAAAAACTTCTCATACTACAGGCACCTGCTAGTTATCTTGTTCCTATGTTCAAAAATTGAAGTGCAACATTAAGATAAAATTAGTCTAAAATAAATTGGTTTTGGATGTGCAAACCCTGACAAAAAGATGCTTTGTCAACTTTTATGAATGTTTTACCTGCAGATTATTGATAACTACAGAATTAAAATATCTCTCTGCTTATCTGTACTTTACATCAAGAATTTAATCTGCCTATAACTGTACAAATCTTTAGTTATGCAACATTATGCACTCTGGACAGTTGATATAAATCAAGACATGATAACCAGCTGATTAATTAATGGCTAGTGCTTTACTGAACAGCTGAACAGCTGAATATCCTGTTGTTGCTTGGCAGTCACAATTCACTCACTTAATTCTCTTCTTGCTTAATGCCTCAGTCCTTTACGGTGAAGAAGTGCTGCCTGAGTCACATCAGAAATAGAACTGGCACCCTGAGATAGTTCTTTCTTCATAGAGAAAATTAGGATGGGGAGAAGTGGAAAAAAAAATAATATATTCACAATTAGAAATTCTATCTCACATCACACAATGGACAAAATCTGTTGCAAGTTTTCATCTTATGCTGTTATGTTAAAATGTTATACTTGTGTATGAAAATAAAAACTACATACCAGAGAATAATGGAATATCTGTAAACTTGAGTGTCAATTTAGCTGTTAAATGTCCTAAGAATGCTAGTAACTAAAAATTGTAATTACAATGACTGTCATCATTACTAGGCAAAACAATGACACAGAGAATTTATCCCAGGCCTATAGCTTGTCACACAATTAGATTCATTACACTCTATGATCATCTATGAGTCTCAGTGATGGCCCTAGAATTAATAGCATAATGTATATACGTGTGTAAAGATCTGTTAGAAAGATAAATACAAATAGCCTGTAATGCAGCAGTGATGAATTATAAGGATTTATCTTATTGATTTTCCTTAACTGCTTCAGCCATACAACCTACGAGTGAGATGACACTGTTTCCCATTCCCTGTAGACTTTATTGGCTATTGCTTCTAGTAAACATAGAAGTCCAGCACTCTCAACTAGTCTATTGATTATGGATATAAATGATTGCAACAATCACTAAGTAGATAGTTGATGAGGTTTTATAATCTGGCATGACCTCATTTTTATTTATGATCAGCTCAGCATGGAAGCATATATAGTTGCAGCTAAATTTTAACGGCCTCCATTTTCTCATCCAATGGGACCAAAGGAACACACCTCATATGTAAAGACAAGAATTTACTAAAAGTCTGTTGAAATCTTAATAGCCTAATTATGTATACATATATATAATTTGCTTAAGACCCAATTATAACAGAAAAAGCAGAAAAGAAAAATCACTATTGTAGGAAAAAAAAATCTCAATAACAATAATGTTAAAATTGTTGTACTTGAGCTTCCTAATATCTACTCTTTTTCTCTGTTGTACTCACTCTACCAACATCTGTCTGCATACTTAGGTCAACATTTGAGTCTTCAAGAAGATTTGATGAGTGGATCATCAGTATACTGAGTCCTTCTCAGAGCAGAATGCAATAGTGATGGTGAGGCCTTCCTCCTTACTATACAATATGTTTGGGACTACTTTAATATATTTTCTGACACACTCTGCCTCTTGCTTGCTCTTCAGTGGTTTGCTGTTCCACCTAACATGCACATATATTATGCATGGTGTGCTTCTAGATGTGTTGGATATTTGTTCTTTGTTCTCTTTTTTACCTCTAAAATCATTTTTACCAAGCTCCACAGGCTGGATTCTTTTAGTGACCAGTAACTGACCACTAGTAGCTGTTCACAGCCCTGAGGCCTCAGGTATAATCCCATACCCCTACCTTGAAAGCCTTTGCTGTCATCATACACCTACACTCTCTAAGTTGCAATTTTATCCTAGCAGTGTAGGCAGTTTAGTAATTGAGAATAATTGGGTTTTATTACTATTAGCTTAAAATCTATGACAGAATTAGCATACGTTTGTAACTCCACAGTAAAAAACACACCAAAAACTAAAAGAAATAATGTAATGTTCAGGTGTCCATTGTGGAAGTAGCTGTTGCAACTAAACAGGCTAAAGCAAAGCTCCAAGGAAGCCCAGGCCAGCCTAAGTTCAGGAAAAGCAAGCCTGGTAAGTCCTAATTTTGAAGCCTTGAGGAGTTAGCATAAAGCTTGTTACAACAGTAATTCTGCCTTTGCTAGTCCAGTAGACTATAATACATTGCCTCTAAAGACCTTACAGAGTTTTGTTACCAATTCTGCGTATCATGAAAAATATACATGATCTCAAATATCTGTGACTAATATATGTAATCATTAACAAATTCCAGCATTCTGTGCAGGTATTAGTTGAAATTTTAAGTTACATGATGTTCAGCAACACCTTGTGTCACTGCTGCTTCAATATCAGAACAATTGAATTTGCAACTTGACATAACACATGATAAGAGATCAATACTGCTACAAAAGCACTGCTTATCTAGATGTAAATCATCACTCCAAAACTCTTGTTAAAGAAGACATTCTTGTTCAGATTGCCTGATCATTATGTCCATCTGATTTTTTACAGAAGGAGAGTAACAAATGTTTTGGAAAAAAGTAATCCAGAAATATCTCATGCTACTATGGTGAAATTTTCTGTTTAGACAATTTTCATGTTCAGACTCTTCTCAGAAAATGAACTATTTTGGATTCATTTAATTGTAAACCATAAGTGTCTTCTTTTGATTTATTAAAAATGAATATTCTTCCCACCGGTGTCAGAAACAGACTGCAGCTTTGACTGCTGCAAATCCTGTTACAAGTCCACCATTAAAGAAACCAACCAGAAATAGGGTAGCATAACTTAGAATGTGACAAGGTATTCTTCTTATTAGAAGGGATTTAATTTTTTATTTTGCATCCAGTGATCTTTTTTATTCCTTCTTTATATTTCCTTTTGACCATAGAATGATTTGATGCAGTTCCTTCAAAATCATCGGAACTTTCTGCTGGATTTTGGGATAGGGCATGTGGAGACAGTTAAGAGCGCTTTAGTGGGACTGAAAAATATGTCACTCTGAGGAGAGACTATAGATTATACCAGTTTACTGAAGTGTATTTGTATTGCAAAATTTTAAGCATTTAACTTGGATGTCTAAATTAGGATTTTGGACTTCCTACACACCCTGTGTAGGTAGGACAACGGCAAGTTTCACACTATTAGTCAGTGATTCAGAACATGTGTGTGGGCTCTGAGTAACCCTGTGAACTTATCTTTTCTTCCTACATATCCAGTCACAAAAAAGTAAAACCCAGAAACATTAAACTGTCATTAAAATGAGATTTTGAAAGTACAGACATAAGTCTTAGCCTTTTGTTGTGGCTCCCTGTTTTGGTTTCGGCTGCCGCCGGCAACAAAAGCGCCACGCGGCCGCCCCTCCCCCCACCGGGGTGTGGAGGAGAATGGAAATAAACAGGCAGAAAATTGGTGGGTCAGGATAAGGGCAGTTTAACAGAACAGCAAACAAAAGGGAACAGGAACAATAACGATACAGAAAAAGGAGAAAACATGACACGAACCGCACAACCCACAGAGCCGCTCTCCTGAACAGGACCAGCGCCGCGCGCTCCCGAGCCGCCCGAGAGTTCCCGCCGCGCCGCCCCCCCACTGGAACCCAGCATGACGGCACATGGTATGGAATGCCCGGCTCTGTTTGGCCAGGTTGGGGTTGGGTCAGCCCACCCGGCTGTGCCCCTTCCTGGAGTCCAGTGAAAATTAACCCTGTCCTGGTCAAACCCAGTACACTCCCAGACATCAGGTAGCAAGTTTCAATGTCAGAGTTGAAGAAGCAGAATATGGGATGATATAGGACAACCTCTATTTTCCCTGGTTGTTAAGTTGTGCATCCTTGCTTAGGCTGCTCTATTTTTGGCCCTACTTTGTTCAACTTAAGTGTTCTCTACACAACGTACAAACCGTGAATAACAACTTTACAATTCTGAAGTTCAATGAAGGGCCAGGTACCAAAGATTACCTAAACACATTAAGCATTTACCCTTTTATTTTTCTACATTCTGAAGAAAGAATTCTCTTTATATTTCAACATAGTCCTTCTCAATGACTTTGCTGGTGGTTATTATTTCACAGCTTCTCTTGAAACAAAACTGCTTCCTATAAAATATTAGCCATCCTTGGTTTATTGTCTTCCATAAAAAGATACATTACTATAAGTAAGAACAGATAATAACATTTTCAGTTAGAAAAGTAAAGAAAAAAAGAGCTAGTATTATCAAGATTTGGTTTGGTTTTATAGAGAACATTTTAAAAGACTCTGCACAGTAGAGTTGATTGATTAGAAAAATTACTATTTTCTGTGAAAAAAAATTGTAAAAAAAGACTTTTTGAAAGCTTAATTTTTCACCAGACAAATACCTGAGAAAGAAGAATCAGGTTTTTGTCTTTCACAATTAAATTTGCTGAAAGTGGTGTAGGAGATCTAAGTTTCACTTCTTCAAAGTCAGTGGGAAGGAGATGAGAAAACAGAAAATGAAATTACTATATAGGTGATATATATTAATATGTCACTATTAATTTATTTACACAGATATTAAATGTATTATTACAATTATCTCAAATACCGTTGCTTAGAGTAATAGGATGGGTTTTTTTTGTTCTAATCCTTGCTGCAACATAATTAATACTGTCAATTAATATATCCTTTCCAAATCTTCTAAATAATTTAAAAATTGAATACTAACCAAAACAATAGCTTAGATTCACATGACCCGTAAAAATAGAAAATACCTTAAAAATACTTTGGAATAACTCATATTCTATTACATGTTTTAAAAAAAAAAAATAGTTAAGTCAAGTCCTATATACCATGCTTTGAGGCTTCTTTACCTATCTGGAGCTGCATAAATGATGAGACTGTTGCCAGACAGTGTTTAAATATCGTCTGTTCATTTGGCAGCAGGTCACATTTTCTAATGAGCATGCATATTATAAATAGGTTCAAAAATAATTCTTAACATGACAAAATTTCCAAACAAAAAAAAAAAATCTGAAAACCAAAACTCAGATTTTAACGGCTTTAGTAAATTTTGAAATTGATAAGGCAGTTAACCAAAGTACTGATTACAAATTATTGAGGCAGCAAAAAATTTTGTTTCTGAAATAAACTGAAGCAACCCAAAGTAAATCCCTATTGCCTGTTTGGTGAATTTGAAGAGAGTAACAGAGAAGAGAGACAGAAAGAGTGCATATTTTGGGTGTGTGGGAAGGAAAGCAGGAAGAGAAAGAAAAATTGCTGGAATTAAAGAACTGAGTAGGAAGAGATAAGTGTAGAATGAGTGCCAGTTATGCAGTATTTGCACCAAATGGGTTTTATTCAGAGGCAAATGACAGCTGCAGCAGCAAAGTAAAACCAAAAATCTCTCTAGGAGCTGAGGCAAGTATTAGCAAAAGTAGCTGTTGATATCTTTGAATTCCTTAGCTAGGAAAAAAGGATGTCATAGAATGAGTCAACAACATACATAGGAGCTGGAGTGAATAAAAAAGAACATTAAGTTCAGCCTGTTTAATTACTTTTAACTGAAGATTACATGAACATAAAGTAGAAACTAGTAAAGATCTTCATCTCTTTAAAGAATGTTATCTATTGAGTTTAGATTATGCATTTGAAACCATAATTTTCATTCCCTTAGGAAATATCGTTATTTTCAATAAGCAATAAAATATTGTAAAAAAAATGAAGCAATCTAAACCCTGTTCTGCTCTGTTATTCTCTAGTCTTTCTGGGAAATGTTGTAAAATATATGATATGAATCTGACAAATGAAAATCATTAGAAGCAACAGAAAATGGAAAAGTACTCTTTCACTTCTGAATAACTCAATACTCTCCTGGTGGAAAGAAGTTGTGTCAAATACATCCCTTGTCCTGTTATATCCATTATCCTTTCTACTTCCTCACAACAGACAGATTAAAAAAAAAAGGGAAAATATTTTCTTAAGAATTTGGCATGAAATATTTTTTAAGGAAATTAAAAATTCTGCTATACCATCTTTTTCACCAGATAACTTCCCATCAGTCACCACTTATCATGCCTCACATTTTATCAGTTTAATATGAAAAGATTTTTTTTTTTTGAGACCTCTGGAAACAGCTAAGATTTCAAGGTGAAAGTTAGCCACTAAGCAATCTTCTGCCCAATATGATCTATATAAGGTACTGTAACTTATTAAAAATAGAAATAAAATTTGATTGCTATTTTATACTTAATTTAAACATTTAATGTCTGCAAAATTCTGTCAGAGAATAATCTTTCAGTACTTATGTACATTAATTTTTTTGGTCAGATTTCTGTCATAAACTTATCTCCTGGATTTTTTCAGAAATTTTGTGATCCACCTCACTTCTGAATAATGTTCTGGGCAAGCTCTTCTGAAAACACAGTTTTTTAATCTACCATCGAGGAACTGACATGTATCCCTTTTTTATTTTTTAATGAGTTGTCAGAAAAAGTCAAATGTTATTGGAAAGTTGAAAAACTGGATAGAAAAACATGAGATGGAAAATGTTCTCTGAACAATACAACTTATAAACTCCAAACTCTGCATGAAAATCTTTAATCAGTAAAAAAATGATCTAGAGTTTCATTCATTTGGAGGAACTTTTGAATCAGAGGTTTTAAACTTTTTATTCTTTTAAAAGGCATTAAACTGCCTTTCAACTATTAGCCAGATTTTAGACTTTAATCTAGGCATTCAGAAGTATTATAACATTTCATTGTTTAAAAAGACTGTTATAGACCTTGTCTGTCTTCTTGCATGTGATTCAGATAGACAAACTATCTGTTGTAGGTTCTTTCTGAATTCTTTTGTTGTTTTCATTCGTTTATTTAAAATATCTTATCCTTTACACTAGTTAGCACAGAATTAAGCCAAACCAATGATCTTTTGACTCAATCATTTTTCATTCTGTGGATGCAGATGCGAAGTTAATATTATTATTTTCTCTCGGTTATGTTTTAGATTCTTTTTAAATAGAAGTAACCCATAAATTCTGTGCTTCACAGACATAGAGCTTCGTGTATCCACGTAAACCTAACTGTTGCCACACCCACAAAGACCCCACAGAAAGCTGCTCTGCAACTAGTAACAGTATTTCTGAGAAATGTTTTCTCCTTTAAAAATTTATTTATTTTAAAATAAAATCTGTGTGGTAAGATTATGATTCACAATTGGAAGGAAAAACAGATGTTTACTAAAACAAAACCTTTTTAACCTGTATGATAGCATATATATATTTATAAAAAAAATATAAATACCAATATTTCTTTCTGAAGAAACTTACAGTTGTGCATGCATTGTACTGGAAGCAGTTTAATACAAAAGATATGGAAGAGAAAAGAAGTAATTTCATTACAGAGTCACATTACAAGAAGGAAGATCTCTGGAAATCAGTTTTGTTTTGTTTTGTTTTGTTTTGTTTCTTCTATGAAAAAACTAAACTTCCACTAACTTCAGGTAAATGTGGCTTTGTTTGCAATGTTGGAATTTCGTGATCCCAAAACATCTGGATTATTGGTCACAGTTTCTGTTTAGATTTGGCCAATTAACTTTCTTTATCATTAACAGAAGTTGAATGTAACAGAATCAAAACTGATTTCTACCTCCTAAAAATATTCTTGCTACAAATTTCTGAAATCTTGTTCAAACTGAAACTGCAAGGTAATAAAAATTACACTGCAAAAAATGGAAAATAAGTAGCAAAAGTATATAAAATAAGAAGACAATAGGAAAATGCATACAGCCTAAAGGAAAGTGGACTGAATTTCACTAAGAACTACTAAATGTTTAGCACAAATATCTGTCTATTTTTTATATTTTTGCATAACTTTTTTTTTTATTTAGTGACAAATGCAGATTTATTTGGAAATCTGTCCTTGTACAAAGGGATTATCATGAATTTCATTTTAACAATATTGCAAGCACTTTTGTGCATCATAATGATGATTTACATTAATATTCTCCCTGGAGGACGTTGAAGATAAAAGTTGATATCATCTTATTCTATTAATTACTAAATCAAACAAAATCAATTTCATATAAAAAACTCTTCCTTTATACTCTTCCACATCGAAATGCTGAGCTGCACTTGCTCTTGCAAATGAACTTCTTTAAATGAAAATAAATATCCCTGAGATTAAATGTGGCTGGTAATTGGTTCATTATCTAGGATGATGCTTAACAGAAAAAAGTGTTTCAAACTGTATACTCCTACCAAAAATATTAAAAATATTACACACTTAACTTTAACCAAATTTCATTGCATAATTCAGGAATGTTCTTTCTCATGAATGTTCAGTCATTAAAAATCACTATAGTTAAAGAAGGAATACTTTATAGTATGCAATACTTCATATAGCATAATCAAACCTACACGTCTCTACTTTTTGGAAGTATTCAGAAGCATGGATTGAGAAGAGTTCCTGATCATCCTAAATTGCAGACACCATGTCAAGAATCCTAACAGCTGAAAAAGAGATGTTTCTGATAGAAATTTTCATCAAGTGAAGTTTGAAGGCAGAACTATAGTATCATAGCATCATAGAATGGTAAGGGTTGGAAGGGACCTGAAAGATCATCTGGTTCCAATCCCCCTGCCATGAGTAGGGACATCTTCCACTAGACCAAGTTACTCAGAGCTCTATCCAACCTGTCCTTGGACACTTCCAGGGAGGGGGCATCCACAGCTTCTCTGGGCAACCTGTTCCAGTGCTTCATCACCCTCATGGTGAAGAATTTCCTCCTAATGTCTCATCTAAATCCGCTCTCTTTTAGTTTACAGCCATTCCCCCTTGTTCTATCACTACACAACCTTGTGAAAAGTCCCTCTCCATCCTTCCTGTAGGCTCCCTTCAGGTACTGGAAGGCTGCTAGAAGCTCACCCTGGAGCCTTCTCTTCTCCAGGTTGAACAGACCCAACTCCCTCAGCCTGTCCTCATAGGAGAGGTACTCTGGCCCTCGGATCATCTTCATGGCCATCCTCTGGACCTGCTCCAACATGTCCATGTCTCTCTTATGTTGGGGACTCCAGAGCTGGACGCAGTACTCCAGGTGGGGTCTCACCAGAGTGGAGTCAATGGGCAGAATTACCTCCCTCAACCTGCTGGCCACGTTTCTCTTGATGCAGTCCAGGATATTGTTGGCTTTCTGGGCTGCAAGCGCACATTGCTGGCTCATGTTGAGCTTCTCATCCACCGGTATCCCCAAGTCCTTCTCCTCAGGGCTGCTCTCGAGCCACTCTCCACCCAGCCTTTACTTGTGTTTGGGATTGCCCCGACCCATGTGCGGGACTTTGCACTTGGCCTTGTTGAACTTCATGCGGTTCACGCAGGCCCACCTCTGCAGCCTGTCAAGGTCCCTCTGAATGGCATCCCTTCCCTCCAGCGTGTCAACCACACCACACAGCTTGGTGTCATTGGCAAACTTGTTGAGGATGCACTCAGTCCCACTGTCCATGTCGCCGACAAAGATATTAAACAGCACCTGCCCCAATATCAACCCCTGAGGCACACCACTCATCACTGGTCTCCACCTGGACATCGAGCCATTGACTGCAAGTCTTTGATTGCGTCCACCGAACCAGTTTCTTATCCAACGAGTGGTCCATCTGTCAAATCCATGTCCTTCCAATTTAGTGACAAGGACATAATTCATCTTACCCTTTATTGTTATCTTTGTTAACAAAGCTGTTTGTAGAAAATAATCTATAGTGAAACTTTGTCCATAGTGAAATAGTATTTTATAGTGCCTAGTTGAATTTTGTGGAAAGAACATGTCAACAACTGAACTATTAAAATAAACTTGGGTAAATGTAAGTTCTCAGATGTGTGTATGTTACATGTCAAAAACAAGATTTCACTGTCCCACCAGCTATTGCTGAGAACAGCTCTTGCACAAAATGCTTGATTCTGTTGCATAATGCAGTTACAGTAACTTGTAGATTTAGTAACAGAGGTTCTAAAAATATTTTTTTAATATAAGTTGCTTGTGTTCAACAAAAAAACTTTAAAATCATAGCTGACATTGAAAATGATTTCTCGAATTCATCCAGTCCATACATTTGTCAAACAAACATAAACTTCAAAGTTGTATCATGCAGGGCCTTGTCCAATAAAAGTCTGAATATCTCCAAGCAGGTAAAATACCTAACTTCTCTAGGAAGCCTGTTCCACTCTCTTTGTGTTTCCCCCCATGTTTCTTCTGATCTTCCCTTACCGTGCAAGTGATTTTCCTCCCTCTGTTTCTGTCTTGCGGTCCATCCACTCGAGAGGTATGCAGAGATTGCCAGTGAAGACTGAGGCAAAAATGTTGTTGAGCATCTCAGCCTTCTCTTTGTCTATTGTTACCAGCTTGCCAGTCTTGATCATTGAGGGGTGGTATGCTTTCTTTGATCTTTGTTTTCTGGCTGACTTAACTGTAGAAGCACTTCTTATTATTCTTTGTGTCCCTTGCCAAGTTCAGATCCAGCTGTGCCTTGGCCTTCCTGACGCCATTGCTACAAAACCAGGCAGTGTCCCTATGCTCTTCCCAGAATACCTGTCCCTGCTTTCACTGCTTGTGCAGTTCCCTCTTGACCTGTAGTTTGACCACCAAGTCTCAACTCGGCCTTCCTTTCCTGACGTCTTACACATGGGGATCAAGAGCTCCTGCGCTCCATGGAAAGTGTCCTTAAAGATCTGCTGACTGTGTTCTGCTCCCTCTATTCATGAGGGCAGTTTCCCAGGGGGTAATATTGACTAACTCCTTGAAGAGCTGAAAGCTTGCTTTCCTACAATTCAGGGCCTTGATACTCTTCATCTGACCCTTATTCCTCAGGACTGCGAACTCCACCAGTGCAGGACCACTGCAGCCCAGGCTGCTTCCAAATTTCACATTACCAGTTAGCTCACTCAAAAGGTCCGTATCACATCTCCTGTGCTAGGGTGTCTATTACCTGGCTTAAGAAGTTAGCCTCAGTGCACTCCAGGAGTCTCCTGGATTGCCTGCATCTTGTAGTGCTAGTTTTCCAGCAGATGTCAGGAGGGTTGAAGTGCCCCTGTAGGGTGGGAGCCTGCGAGCATGATGCCTCCTGTAGCTGGAGTAAGGAGGCTTCGTCAATAGGCTTCCCTTGGTCGGGTGGCCTGTAGTAGGCACCAACCACGAGGTTCCCTTGGTTGCCTTGGTCTTTGATTCTCACCCATAAACTTTCAACCTGCTCGTGGCTATTCTTCAGAGACAGCTCTTCACATTTTATCCTTTTCCTGAAGTAGAGACCAAAGCCTTTGCCCCTCCTTCCTTGCCTGTCCCTTCTGAACAGCCTGTAGCCATCAATAACCACGCTCCAGTCATGGGATTCATCCCACCAAGTTTCAGTAATGGCAACTAGGTCGTAGCTTTCTAGCAGCACAGTGGTTTCCAGTTCCTCCTGTTTGTTCCCCATGCTGTGTGCATTGGTGTAGAGGCACTTCAGCTGGGCTGTCAGCCATGACACCTTCCTAAAGGAAACCACCTGAATTTTTTTGAGGTATTTCATTGATGTTTGCCTGTCGGCCCCTATTAGCTTAGGAGCCCCTCGCTCATCTCAGTAAGACTTCAAGTGTGCTGCAGTGTAGGCAGCACATCTCAGAGCAACAGGCTGAGGGCCCTCACTACCACCCCGTCCCTCTAACCTTGGTGTATCATCCCACAGCTGGTCAAGGGCAAGCCTGATATTATCCCCCACCCCTAGTCCAGTCTAGATCCCCTTTGTTTTCTCCCTCCAGGCAGAACACTCCCACTGCTCTCTGCCTCTCTTTACACATCTTGAGTAAGCCCCCAACTGCCTCAGTGTAGGTAACTCCTTCAGGGCAAGATGAGTATCTCTTATACTGGCTTTCCAATACCTATAGTGAGAGTTTATATACTCCGATTCTTGAGTGACTTAAACTCTGTAGGCATCTTAAATTAAGACTGGAATCTAGCCTAGGTCATGAGCGCAGGAGGAGCAAAAGAGAGAAACAAACAAATAAAAAACCCAAAATATGAATACTAGCAACATTACATCTTTATGTACTGCTACGTGTAGAAAATTCCCTGGTTAATAATGTTCGGTCTGATGATTCAGTCGCAGGCAGAGGGTCACTGAAAACTTACATGAATTGTTCAAAACTAGCTGAAGATTCACTCTTTCCTCAATCAACAAAAGCACTCTGCAGATTAAAAGATAAATTTTGCTTTCGTCTAGCTTCTAGATAGCTTATATTCTATCAGAAATTTATTTCTGGTATGCTATTTGCACAGTCTTGTGAATTTTGCACATACTTAGGTCTTAAATATGTGTTTCCAGCTGCACAATGTATTTTCACAAATCAATTAAAACTATTGTGTACCTTGAAAAAAATGAGCACAAGTTTGTGATGACTGAAAGAACAATGGGAGGAAAATTACCATAGTTTTTACAGTTACTGTTTAAAACACAGTTTGCTTTTTGGTTAAATTCACTAACATGAAGGTCATGTTTTACAGCAGGCAGAAGAGTCACTAGTGACAGAAGCTACAAAATGATGCATAACTGGTCAACAGCTGTACCAGCATAAAAGCTGAGGATGGCTGTACGAGGATGTACCTGACAGTCTTGCTTTCAGATCCATCCTCTTGTTGTTGCTAGAAACCCACTCCAAACACACATATCAGTTAATCGCATTTTAGAATGTTTTTGCAAGCACCTTCTTCTCTCTGCTTCCTAATAAAAAATAATTAGTTTTTTTAATATCTTGTAATGAGCCTATGAACAATCTCATCATTTATGGCCTTACTTCAACCTATTAAACTAATGCAAAGCTTTTTGTCTTACATAGAATGATGTCACTAATAGAAACCTGATAGATATGACTAATAAAACTCAAATTCTGCTAAAGTCTGAAATTTGCCAGGTGACTGAACACTAGACTTGAAGGGTCAAAACAGAATATTCTTGATTGTCTAGAGAAAAACTTGGCCAGCCTGCTTAGTCAGAAGCAGTTATATAAAGGATATAAAGATTCTTCTAGATCATCTTCAGAAGGTAGAAAACAGAAGTCAACAAATGACACGTTGAGGAAGTTGGCTGTATTTCTTGCATCAGTCCAGAATCTGATGTACTTTCAACAGATGACAGAGGTTTGGTGTATGGAGGGTCAAAATGACCAAATAGTAGAATCCAACAGGAAGAAAAGGTTCTCAGCTTCTAGTTGTACACACATATTTTATCTGTTGAGCAAGAAAAAGTCTTATGGTATGTGTTTAGAGGCCCGCTGATAATTTGTGTAGGACTTTTTCAGTCCTGATGTCAACAGTAGTCAGCAATGTAAGACTTAAGAGAAAAAACATCACACAAGTTTATGTTGATCAAAACACCGCAGAAAACTCTATATGTTCAAGAAACTGTGACAGTTCTCATATTCCCTTTTATATTTTCCATACATCTTTTCACTAACAGATTCTTGTGACAGATTCAAGTCCTGAAGGAAGTCCTGCATGAAATAGTATTCCAAAGCTAAACTGGAAATAGAGAGAAAATTGTTCAGCAAAATTAGGTTTTAAACTCAGGACTCACAATATAAAGTTCAAATAAACATTTAGACCACCAAATTTACTAATCATTAGTGGGCAAAAAAAGAATATAGATTATTAGGTAATAGCAGTGACCGTTAAATTAAAGTACTAGGTTTGACAAGGTCAGAGGGGTTCAGCTTAAAGTAGAATAAGAGCTCTTGAAAGGTACTTTATTATTATTTTTTTCCACCTTAGTTTGCTGCATATTTCTGAGGTGAGATTAAATTCATGCATACTTTGGTTTCATTCTGTCTATACATTGGAGTTAATTAATGTTGGTTGATGTCTTTTATTTTTCATTTGAATGGAAATGTGATTTAGAATATGTGTGATGCACTAAGCCCTGTACACATGTTGAACAGCTATGTCACTTCCACTGAAAACACTGCTGCTTTGGAAAGAGGCTCTTTCACTTTGATTCTTCTGTAGTCTTTATTTTAGTCTGCATATAGCATAGTTTTTACCCTGCTTTGAAATTTTATTTGCCAGTCAGGATTTTAAGTTTAAGACAAAACTTCTCTGCTAGAAAATCCCTTGCCCTCATAATACTTAGACTTTCTCAGGCACAAAAAGTAGTGCATTAATAGTTCCCTTGCCAGCTGTGTCAGTTGCCTTTCTGTTCTGATATTGACAGTTAGACACCTCCCTGGAGGTGTTCAAAAAATGTGTTGATATTGCACTTCAGGGCACGGTTTAGCAGGCATAGTGGCATTGGATTGATGGTTGGACTTGATGATCTTAAGGGTATCTTCCAACCTTAATGATTCCATGATTCTATTGTCCTAATAATATGCAAAAACATATTTGAGCTGAAGGTTGTATATAGAAGTCAGGGTCATGTGCTAATATTTTTTTATTTCTTATATTACAGGCAAGTTGCTATCATGAAAAAAGATTTTTTTAAAATATCCCCTCATGCAATATCCCTCACGTTCTGTTTGGTCATTACGTCTATCACTGTCCCTCCTATTAGCTAAAAAATGAATTCTCCTCTTAGCTTAAAAAGCAGTCCTAAGTTTTTCATTTAAAAATTATATTACTAGGAAAAATGTTAGATGTCCCATGGTTGTCAAATATTTAATTTTAAATCCTTCTTCTACTTGGGGATTAACGTAGAGAATCATGGCATCACATAAACAAAAGAAGCTTTGCATCTTTTGCAGATAGTTCCCTCTGCAGATAGCTCTTTTCTGAGGTGCGCAGAAGAAAACTGTGAAGCTTGTTTCCCACTTTCTAATTGTATAAAATTTCTGTGATCATTCCTGAATGTTTGTAGGCTCTCACTGGATCTTTCGAGATTAAATTTTCACTCTCAGTTAATGTCTTTCTGAAAACCAAATAGTTTTTAGGGAATAAGAAGAGATGCAGCATGATACTTATTTCATCTAGTAGATAAGATATTTCAGCTCTTTATTTTGTGAACCATTTTTTAAAAAATCTAATCCAAATATCATTTCTGAGATAAACACTCAGGAAGTAAAATAGACACGAGTCAGTCAGTTGGGTTTATTTGTACATTTGGCCAGCATATTATCACATTTCTGAAAGGCAAAGATACTAAAGGAAGGGGCAGGTGGTTCTTCAGATGTGCTATTATTTTAGAGTGACTGGGTATCACTTCACTAATCTTCAAGGTAATAAATAATGTGTTGTATGCATTAACTTAATATGTTTTCTAATTTTTCTATAACAGTATTATCGAGTTACATAAGCATAAAGAAAAAGCTAGTGGTGAACATTGCTTAGAACTAATGCTGTGAAAAGCCGGAATTGAAAACTCATGACTTTTCCAAGAACAAATTAGCATATGTTAATGTCTTTCATGCATGTCTGTTAGTGTCCTTGGGTGGTCTTTGGGGATCTCAAGATGAAGGCTTATACTCCTCATCACGGTGTCTGCTGGCTGACCTTTGTTTCTGCGCAAACTCAGTTCTAAGATCAGTATACCGGGTCCTTCCAGGTTATTTTGCTCCAGTCTTGTTGCCCTCTCGGTGCCTCTTTATATCTGTAGCTTGGTGCATCTGCCCTCCCAAGGCTGAGCTGTCCAAATAACATTATTTAGGAGTGTTTCGACCTTAGAGCTTTCTTATCCCTCCCCAAAACAGCAAGTCAGGTTTGTCTAAGTAGTGTTATTTAGGAGTCTCTTTATCTTAGCACTTTCCTGTCTTCTCAAAACAACAAGGGTCTACTTTAGTTTAATCAGAATCACTCTAGTAAGTGGAAATTTTACATTTACAGGTATCAGATCAGAGGAGAAAATTCTGAGGCATTACAATGAATTAACAAATTAAAAGATTTAGGAGACTAGTCATTAAGGGTCTCTGTTTACTATCTGGGCAGATGAGCCATGCATCAGCAATATCAGCGTTTTCAAACTGGGAGAAATGCAATGGTGAGAGGAGAGGCTGTATCATTTTTACTAGTAGCTTTAAGGTCACCTGATTTTTTAGTCTCAAAAAGTTAAATGCATAAATCTAACTTAGTCATCCTAAGATCTCTCTATATTTAATAAGATCTGAGACAGAAGATGAATTCCTCTCTGAAAAATACCTGTTCTCTTTATCAGCAATACAGACAGTGAGCATAGGCACTATTAGTCTCCAGCATAAATCTCCTAGGCACTTAGATTAGGGCAGATGCATTCCACCCTTCCTGTTTTAATTCTTCAATTATAAAATAAGATAATCATCGAGATATGAAGAATCAGGGAAACGGAATAATACAGACTATTGAATTCCAGATTATCTTGTGGACACAAGAGAATGTCAAGTTGAGTGAGAATCAAATATTTCAGTCTTAAAAGTTGTCAGATCTATATTGATTTAGTAGTTTGACCATACAGAATCTGTAAGAAGCCTTAGGAATTAAGTTATTTTCTTCGTAGACATTGTCTTTTTTCTATTTCTGTTCACCAATTACTATAGTAAGTGGGATTCATGTCACTCAACTTCAGCATCTCATAGCAAACCTAAATTGTTATTCGTGTTTCTTTGTAGTCAATGTAGAGAAAAGATTCTCTCTGAAGGTAAGTCAATCCACAGGGTGGATCAGCCTTTCTCAATCACTGTCGAGTTAGTTGGGAGAGAAGCTTGAGACTTATTAGAAAGTCACGGGAGAAAGATAGCTAGCTCTCAGTGGCTCCATATATTATTCAGATTGTGTTGGATCCCATTCTGAGATGTTTAATTTTACATCTGAATCATACATGAATTATGTATTTGCAACTGCAGGTTTTCAGCTCTACCTGGGGGGGACAGGTAGCTAAAGATGCGCATTACCAGGTCAAGTTTTTAAAACACTTCAGTTTCTAGATTTTGTTGGAGACATATGATGCTAAGGACAATTAATCTCATACGCACAAAGACTGTTCCTAAAATGTCCTGAAATTTTTGTATCTTATAATTCATGCTTGGTGTGTGAAGTGAGACATATTTTATATGCTTAATATGAGATGAACTACATTAGTAATCTATGACTTTGTCAAGAGTGAGCTATGTGACTATGTTCAACTTGCATGAATAAATCTTTATATAACACTACAACAAAATCTACCTAATTTGTATTAAAAGTCTACTAGAAACTATATTGCTATTGCTGTTTTTGTAAATCTCATTCCAAATACTTAGTGGCACGAAAGCTTAACATTAATATAGAAGGTATTTAGTCTTGTGTACTGCCACATGTTTAGCAAGATGCATTAGCTATCAGTAAAACTTGTTTTCATTTTGAGAAATGCCAGCATGAACAGCTTTTCTGCCCCTTGAGCACCACTCTTGTCAGTCAAGACTATCAGCTGGTATGTAGCCTACTATCTTCCTTAATGCTTCTCTAGAGACTCCTCTGTTGTTGCAATCTCTTCAAAACTGTTGCTGACAGTTAGACAATTGGTGACCTATGATTACTGTGTAGGATATAGATTAATAACTGTTTTGGTGTTTGCTTGGTTCTTTTTTTAATCTACTCAGTTTTCTCTCTTTATACGTTAGTTATGGATTGTCTTTGGGTCTTTTTGCTGTCTGTCTGCATGATACAAAATACTGTGGTGACTGTCATGGTTTGGGCCTGGTTGGCAACAAAGGACCACGTGGTCATTTTATCACGCCTCCCTCTGCTGGGGTGTGGAGGAGAAAGGAAACAAAAAGGCAAAACTCTTGGGTCGGGATAAGGATAGTTTAACAGAACAGCAAAGGAAGTGAACAGTAACAATGCTGCTGCAAGGAAGAATATACAAAAAACAATGGAATACACAGAGCAGCTCTCACCACGCGATGCCCAGCATGATCAGAGCCACGATTAACCTCCCCTCTGGCCAAATTCCCCACCCAGAACTGATCATGATCATAGAAATCATAGAAATCATAGAAAGTTTTGGGTCAGAAGGGCCCCCTAGAGATCATCTAGTTAAACCCCCCCACAGCGAACAGGGACACCGCTAACCAGATCAGGTTGCTCAGAGCCCTGTCCAACCTGGTCTTGAATGTTTCCAGGGATGGGGCCTCCACTACCTCTCTGGGCAACCCGTTCCACTGTTTCACCACC
>Ga0065711_1036170_pt1 | contig 21354 bp, 12 predicted proteins | sample Hoacrofraction12_FD_59098 | JGI IMG/M metagenome (GOLD analysis project Ga0065711, IMG submission 59098) | Hoatzin crop microbial communities from Cojedes, Venezuela - Epithelial fraction 12 v2 (version 2) | ecosystem: Host-associated > Birds > Digestive system > Esophagus > Crop | place... | reverse complement strand
AAAAAAAAAAAAAAAAAAAAAAAAAAAAAAAAAAAAAAAAAACAGAAGGGAAAACTAATGTTCACCACATGCACTGCCCTGAGAATTCAGATGAACTTTCTGTGCTTCTCTTCTTTTGCTTCGGAAAAATGTGTAAGCCATGATTTTAAATCATTTGCAAACTCCCCTGCTTTAATTTATTAGCATAGGCTGACTGCATGAGAGCACTATTTTAACCTTAAACTGGAATACTAATAAAATCCCTACACAATACCAGATATGTTTAATTTCAGCTTTTATTGCACTATTATTCCAGTGGATCCCAAGAACATCTGATTGAAGTTACCTTAAAAGTTGTGCATTTAAATTGGATACGGAACCAAATAAACTCCGCTGATCACAACAACCTTGAACTAGCGGAAATTCAGATCTAGATCCAGGTTTTGCAGCTGGATTCCATCCTGAGTTTGAATGTAACTCAGAATCAAAGAGTGTTGTGGCTGCACACACAGTTTACAGGAAACATTCGATTCAACATTTTTGGTAGGTGTTCTATCCTTTTACTCCCAAATTTCCGCCTAACTCTTCATACTGATACCTAAAATCATACTCTTTCTTTCTTTCTGAACCAACTAAAGCCTTAGCAGACACATCACTTCATTACAGAATAATCACCGTGGCACTGATGTGAATCCAAAACTCGCTGAATGACTGTTTCACATCTAAGTAACTGCACCAGCAGTAGTGGGGTCGCCTCCCTGTTTATAGAGAGGGGCGGGGGGCAGCTGGAATCGCAGCCCATGACTTTACATACAACATGAAAAGCCTTTGGGCCATCCTCTCAGCTGGGATAAATAAGCAGAGCTCTATTGGTTTCTGGGTGAATGAGTTTATAATTCAAATCAGAAGCGTGGTGTTTGTTTATACCATAACAAAGTATCACAGAAGTGTGTATCATAAGCCTTAAAGCACTGCACTCAAGGACGGCAAAACCCATGAGCCGAAGCTTAGGTTTCAGTGACTCCAGTGAAGCTATGCCTATTTATTTCAGGATAGCAGTGCTGATGTGCACCAGCTGAGAATCTGGCTCTTTAACTCCTAGATGACAGCAGAAACCATCTATAGGGGAAGGGAGAGGGGGCAGGGGTGGGAATTGGTTGGAGTACAGAGCTGTACCGCTGATTAATGGGTATCAGCCATCTCTTAAACAGGCAGACCTGTTTCTTCCTAAAGCAAAAACTAGGGAATTAATAAAAACATGTGAAAGAATAATACAAAGGATATATTTCCTTAAGGAACTTCAAATGTGTATGCTATACTAAGCATTCCAGTACAAAGGACTTTGATCTTGAGTGACACTTAACCAGTTACTCATTTTACGTGCTTGCACGTACAGCCCTTGTGATTCAGAACAAACTCCTGTACAGAATGCCTTTCAGAACAACCCGTCCATTCAGTTACCTTGACAGCCTATGCTCAGCTAAAAACAAAACTATCCTCTCTTCCACGCACCCATAAAAACCCCCAACCAGCCAGCAGAAATAGACTCAAAGGACAGTTTCTCCTGGTACCACATCCACACTGCTCATCCCAGTGGGAGATGATATGGTGTGTAACACTGCTATGTTTCACAATAATTACGCAAGAGAAGTCACATGTGGCATAAACAGAATTTGTAACAAAAAGCAACAGTATATGTTCAAATAAACCACTGGTTATGTCAAAACTAATAACTCATTTACTGTAGTGGACTCAGTAAGTAAACAGGTCCAATGAGCCTAATGACTTTATTATCCACTCTGCTTTTTTTGCTCTTCATTGAGGCTGGAGCTGATTATTTTCAGGAATCATTATGTTTATGCAATCCAAGCATAGTGTTATTTGCTACTTTCTGCACGATCATTTTGGAATTCTTATGAGAGGAGATGATGATGGTTCTGTCTCAATGTTGGGGGGGTATTACCACTGACACGGGAAGTTATTAGGTTTGATGCAATACAGAGAACATTCACAGTCAGAAAACAGCATCTTTCATTTTTAGGAATGGAGGTAATTGTGCTTTGTGACAGTGCACATCCTTAAGATGTTATGTATCATTGCGTACTTAAAAAAGCAGTACACTTTTCATTGATCTTTCAATTTCATTTAGATTTAAAATGCAGATCTTTCCCTCCATTGAAATCTTAGCATTTTTATTTTAAAATGCATTGGGAAAAAAATCCATTTCAGACATATGCAGCACCATAAATTACTTTTTGTGGTTGAAACAGTATTCGCTTATGTCATGGGTTGAACATCCTCCTTTATTAGAATGCTATTTATTGCCACCAGCTGCAGTGCTTAGCTAGGAAAGTTCTTGACACCAGCGATTGCTTTTCAGCACCAATGCTTCCGGCTGCTAACGGGGGCTTCTATTGCCAAATGCAGCCACCCCTCTTAAACTGTTCCTTCTGGTATACAGACAGCTCCTGTCATTGTTACCCAGTGCAGGAGCTGGGGGAGAGGGATCAGATCTGAACCCACTGCTATGTAATCTCTTTAGTTATAAATCTCCTATAACTTTAAAAGGCCTTGCCAAGTACCGCTAGCTTGAAAGCTGTCAAATGTGCTCAGGAAATCTACCCCTCAGTAATGGATTTCTTCAGAATTAAGATATGAGTTCAGCTCATGAGTGAAGGACGTTTTATGTAACTAGCCTCAGATTTCATAAAAGCAACAGGACTTCAGCCACCGTTCTCTGTTTTATCAGATTTTAGAGCAGGGAGAAACCAGACAAAGGTAATTATTCTTCTTCTGTTAAGGGCTATTATTACTCCTGCATGAACAGTTAGCACTGCTATTTTCTTTTGCCTATGCCTATGGCAGCCAGGAAAATGAAGCAGGAGGAGTATAAAAGTGGCAGTGTCAACAGATGTCCTGCCGAACAGTAAGTGTACCTTACACGGTAAATCTTCAAAGCAGTAGCGTGTGTGCTGCTGCTGTGTATGCAAATCCTGTTATTTTATTGATATCATTTGCACACATGCCTTCTTCACAGCTGAACCCTTGAAAAGCCGTTCCATATAATTGGGCTCAACTAAGCAACAGAGGCAATCAGTGACAGGAGGAGACTGAACTCTTTTAACATGGAAAGAATTCCTTTCCTCCCTCAGAAGAGAAACACCCAGTAGGTCAAAGAGGAAGGTTTCTCTGCAGTGTAGCACAGCCAAGCCTGTTATACAGATGCCTGAACCACTGGAATCTAGAATTAAAAAAAAAAAAAGCCAGGCCTCACAAACACAGTTTTTCCCTTTGACTAAATAAAAGAATGAGCAAATATATGTATAGACAAAAATGTGTATATTTAAAAACCCTAAAGCATTCAAAGTAGAATCTTTGCAGACTTAGGCTCTGCACATAAGATAACTTAAGTAGCAAACATTCTGATTTTTTTTTTTTACTCACTGTGAAAACTCATAAAAGTAGGTGTCCTATTCATCTTACAGACAGAATACAAAAAAAAAAGTCATTCCTTTGCCCATAATGCAATTCCTTTACATATTCAGAGGGTACAAGAGACATCTAAAAGCTGGAGTTATTTATGGCTCAAAATACAATTACTCTTTATTACTTATCTTGTCCCTGCAAATAACCTGAAACAGTTGTTAGCAAATTACTTTCTCCTTCATATCTATAACTGCAGATAAGTATATGTTTCCTCTAAACGACTCATAAAAATAAACTGGCACAACAGTTTGACTGTAAGTGTTATGTGCGACTGAGCAGCCTTCATAAAAAATACTGATTTCTTTGTATTTGTATTCTCCTTGGGCCACAGTGTGGGCCATACTCTGCCCTTCACTCTACATCCTACTATAAAGCCACTATCTGCTTCCTCACCACTGGAGGAGGTCTGCTCCATTACACCGATCCCATTCTAGCCTTTTCTTTCGGAAGTAGGAGACGAGAGATATGATAATGTAACATCATGAAGAACGGGTCACTTAAACAGCTCCTCTCCTGTGTTCCAGCTGGAGTTCTGCCAATTCAAATGGATGAGTGAGGGCCAACAGACATATTAGTGCAACCCAGTATTTAAAGCTAAATTATCCCCTGGATGACCCTAGAGTCAATTTATGGGTGCAGAGACTAATGTACAATAGAGTTCAGAAAGACTCTGAAGCCTAGCTTTGGGAATGCCTTGCTACATGCCACTGGGGGGACACCCTGAGGGGAGGAAGGGGTAAAAATATATATGTGCTCATTTTCTGTGTTTGTGCAGTGTCCTATTTGTGATTTTTTTTTTCATTTTTTTTGTGCCCCTTTGTGACAAAAAAAAAAAAAGCAGCCAGAGAAAGCCCCTCAGTTCCCATTATACCAATGAAAATGAAGTCTCCTGATTTTAATTCTTACAACTGTTTAGAAGAGCAATTTATCTCTGCAGAAAAGTTGTCCCCCAAGGAGTTCAGTAGTTCAGCAGTGTAACTCTTCGTCGTCCCTACAGATGCAAGAAACACCAGCTTGCATGGTGTACAAGCATCCTCCGTGTTAGCAATGGTGAACAGTAGCCCTCTCGGTTCCCCTTCTCCTGCACGAAGACACCACCAGCTTCCTTATAAATGATTTTTTGTGTTGTGGGGCAAGCAAGCCAACAGAAAGAAAATATGTATGAGTATTCATTCCCTATTCCTTTCTTGCACCTGGGATCTTAAAAGAATGGGCAGAAGAGGTGTCCAAAATGCAGATCACACAGATTCTGTTCAGTTGGCTGCCAGGTTACCTGGCAGTAAACTCTGCAGGATGTTACTCCTGGTTTCCACAGAAGTTGCTTTGCTGGAAGATCTGGGTGATTTTTGTAATCCTTTCTCAATATTTGATCGGGACTGGGCTTAGCCGAGTTGCCCTGCCTAATATAAGGTTTCATTCTCACTGCTTTACTTTTTATCTCACTTTATAATTATCAGTTGACTTAAACTACCACGGAAACCTGATAAGCTTTAATCAGTTCTCCTGACTCTCCCCAAAAAGTAATTTCAGAAACAACTCAGATTTTCAGACCAATTATAAAAACAAGCCTACCAAAAACTTTTGAGTAACTAAAAAGTCATGCAGATACAGCAACAACCTCATTTTATGGTGTTTGTTTTTTCTTTCGGACAAGTAGAACCATGGATGTCATTTTTATGCCCAAGTCTCTTCAATGCATCTTGAAACAAAAGTTGTTTAAGACGACAAACATGTAGCCCAGAGCAGACAGCAAGTAACTATTGTAACTGGGAGGAGGGAGGAAGAAAAAGAAAAAAAAGAAAAAAGCATCAAAGTGAGTTTAGTATATTTTACTGAAATTTTAGTAAGTTTAGTTATGATCATAGAAATTATAGTTATGACAATCACAGAGCTCTCTGTTGTCTGGCCATTAATGCTACTTGCTTTCTTGCGGAAGAGTTCACAATTATCCACAGCTTTCCTTTCCGTGTAACGCCATTTCCCGTATAAACATACTGCCTTAGTGTTTTATTGCTCGAGGCTGTTACTGTGTGTTAGAGTAGGTGTCTGTACCTACTCTGTCGGAGTAGAAGTCACACAGACACCAGCACAAGATTCTGGGAAGGCAACGCACGTGGTCAGGCAACGACTTTTATGCCACTAACTGAAAGAGGGTAAGGTAGCAACAGCAGTCTCCAGAGCGGATGATTTAGAAACCAAAACTCCTCAATGATCTCAGTGTTAAATGCAAGCAAGAGAGGGATGAGAAGCCATTGCGGGTGCTTCCCCATATGCAGCCGGCAGGCAGGACCACCTTCTTTCATTTGCTCGCTTGAACACCAGTATTCCCACCAGCAGAAACAATCAAGGACAGCACCTGACCACTGTATAAGAAAACGTCTGTCCCATTCATACCACCAGATCACTTGCTCCAGGTATCCAAACGAAATCCTTACAACACCCACACCACCAGTTTTCATACTGAGCAGTACACAGCTCTGAAGCAGCAGCACGTTCAGCTACCTTACACAGGTCATTTTTATGCTGGTGTTTCCAAAAGCAGAGAATTAGGGCAAGCTTTTCAAACTCAGCTGCCTGAAGCATTCTGTCTGTCCACCTGTCTGAGAAGCTTAACCGAGCAGCCTGATTTTTAGATGCAAGCATTCAAATCTCCCATTGAGTCACTGTCAGAGACTTTCCAGAATCTATTCCACTGGCTTATATTTAGGGCATCTATAACTAGCCCTAAGAACGAAGTACATGGGCAATTTAAAACCAATGGCCAGATTTTCAATAGTCACACAGAAGGATGTACCTCTGGTTTTGGTTGCCTAACTTGAGAGAGTAAAAGGGTCACATTTTCATAAGTGCTCAACATTAGCACTTGAAAAATATTATTATCTGAGTGCTTTAACCACCAAAAAGACACATTGAACCAAAATTAGTTCCTGCTTACTATAAAGACCTTTGATCATTTCATCTGGGGGTGGCACTTTTTTTAAGTTGCTTTGTGACAAGCACACGAAAGTGGCACACAGACTGCAGTCACGTGTTGTTAAAACCTCATGGTTACAGACATGCTAATAAAGGCAAGAGCAGTCCAAGACTTAAGTTACCCAAACCAAATAAAACCTTAGAACATCCAGGTAGGACCTATTCTTTCACACTGTAGAATCCAAAACAAAATTTTCCACCAGTGGGATCTAATAAACTTCCATACTTAGGCAATCTGGACAACTGCCTGAGTGGATGATCAGTCATCATCAGAAGAAAATCATCCTGCAAAGGTTATTTTGCATAGAGTGGAGAAAGAAATAAAAAGGGAGGTGAAAAAAAAAAAAAAAGATGTCAAGCAAACGGTGGGACTTGAGAAGAAAACACAGTTTTGCTATCTTTATAAAAGACCTAAATAAACTAGGGCAACAGATACTTCCAGACACTACTCAGGAATTGCAAGATGTTTTTGCCAGAGAAGCATGTAGATGTTTTACTTGGATGCAACTGGAAACTGAAAAATAAATGCGTGCAATAATACAACAGAGCATCTGAATACTCTCTGGGACTGTCAACTTACCTATTGAAAAACTTCTGTTCAAAAAGCATTCCACAAAAATGAACCACAGCATCAAAGTAGGAACACTGCGTAGGATTTAATGTGAAGAAAGACAAGTCAGTGTTAATGGGAAAGAGACACCATATTACAGATGCCAGTAGCCAAAACCAACAAGCTTGCTTTCACTAGATCTCAAATAATAATTTCTAATTTAAGTACTGGCATTATAGAAAGCCACAAAAAGAATGAAACTCCCAGGGCTGGAAGTGAGAACATATTTCATCTCCAGCCAGAATACTAAGTCCATTCCAAAGCTGAGTTACTGGAAGTCTTCCATCGTCTCCAATAAATTTTTTCACATTTTATTTCCCTCCTATTTTCAAAATGGGTGAGCAGGTATCTGCCGTGTAATTCCAAGCACCAGAAACACACAATATATACATTTATTAATTTAATAAATACAAAATTCAATGCTCTCTAAAGAACTATATGTAATGCACACCACACTGCTGAGGTAAATTAAGCATGGTTTCAATAAATGCCTACATTTTAATTCCACCTCTCCACTATTCCAATACTTTCCCAGGAAAGAAAACAAAAGGAAAAATGCTTTTACAATCTCTCCAAATGCTATACCCGCATTCTAGTAATCAAATACCATTATAATTGTTATTTTGAGAATATTACTGTAGTGCAAGAAAAGCATGGCGGACATTAAGCATTAACCTGGTCTTCTATTAGCTGAACCAGAAACAGAGCTAGATGCAGTACCTTAGTAATACAAATATGACATAAGATTTTAGGTCTTGTGACAAACTTGTGCTACATCTTCGTTTAAACAAAATGATTTGTTGATCATTCTGGGAATGCAGATGGTTCTTTAGAGAGCAAAGTACCATTGGTGTACTTGAAAATGTCCATTAACAATCATAAGCTGGAAGCAGTTACCAAATAACCATGGCCACAGAAGAAAGTTGTGTACTGTGCCCACCAGGCTTAATTAGAGTTGCAAATGGCAAGCCACAGTCTGATTCCCATTTATTGTTTCTACATACTTTAGAAAAAACAAAGAGCTGAAGGTAATAATGAAATACAGCCATACGCTCCAAGTCAAGCCTTTTCAGTACCGTATCTCAATTCAAAGATACAAGGAACACATTAGCAACAGCAAAACAAGTTCATTTTCAGCATATAAATGTACACTTTAAGCCAAGTAAGAAATGGAGAAGCCCTTTTAATTTGTCTCAGACAGATATTTCCTGCCTTTCCTGATGTGGTGAATACTCCAAGTGCAGTATCGTGCAGTTCACAAGTTTGTATATCCATGAGTACTGCAGTAATTAAAAGACTTCCTTCAGACTGACCCAGACAACTTCTGTGGCTTACTAGTAGAGCAGCTTATCCCAATGGTTTACCCAAGTCCCAACCAGGGACACCACTAAAGATGTCTCTGTAGAAGGAACAGCAAACCAGTGGCCTCACACCAAAGCCCCAGCATGCTCCAGCCAATTCCCAGAACACAGCTGATGGATGTTTTCCACCTCACACCCTGCAGGCCATGCTCACCTTGGAGCAGAGACCAGCTGAAAGCTGCTTGGCAGCAGGAAGCCTGCATGGGATCTCCTCTTGGCCTTTAAAGCCAATTGCCTGCTGCACTTCCAGGTTATTTACTGCTGCTGCAGGGAGAAATCAGGTTTCCTTGTAGAAGTCCTCCTCTGTAAGAACCAAGACCTGCAGGGCTATCAACTGTCTGCCGAGAGCTGCACACAGTCATGTGTTAATTGCTTAATTGCGTGCCCTGATATTACTGGGGGAAGGTTGCCCTGGGTTAGCATTTTATAGAATCAGGCCCAAAAGCTGCTGCAATAATTAAGAATAAAGGGAGTCTGTAAGAAAACCCTCTTCAGCCAGAGCAAAGAGCTATTTAGCTCAGCCCCTCTCTGAGTGGCTAATAGAGCGTATTTGAGGGAAAAGCATAGGAACAGGAGAAGCACCTGATCAAACATCTTCCAGTACAGCCCCCTCAGGCTCTCTGCAGCTTAGGAACCTCCTGAGCTAGAAGGAATAGACTCTTCTCCATGCTTAAGTCTTCAAGGTTAAAAAGCAGGAGGTAGCAGACCTGCTTCCAATAAGACTAGTGCGCAAAGGCTTGTATCCGCTGGGTGCTGTGAACCTGACAGCTCTCTACAGCCATTTAGAAGGATGAGTGAGTCTATTGCCAATACGTGCTAGAAGAGCGTGTGATAAATGCAGAGGAAAATTCAACATTTCGATTTAGATTATTAGAGAAAACAGTACTTCATCCATCAGATTTACATGTGTCCTATCTGGGAATTTATCAGCATAGTTCCGTGCTATGTAAGCAGAACAACAAAGGCGGCGGCAGTAGCTCCGGGAGCTTTGCGATAAGTTTCCGTGTGTCTGTATGTGCGTAGGTGTGCTTATCACAGAGGAGATTTTACTCCAGCTAGTCCTAAGCTTCTATCAGGCATGACAAGTTACTGCATAAGATCAGGTTGTTCTTGCTAGTGCACGTTTCCATGAGCGTGAGAACTTCACCATTGCTGAAAGAACCAAATGACTGGGATGGAGCTACGGTGGGTGAGAGTGCAGCCTGCTGTCCTCTCTGGTACGTGGTGTGCTCTGACGTGCGCTTGGCTCCCTGCGATACGCTCATATGAACATTAAGATCACTATTTTTTTAGTAAGAATCCTTTAGGAGCACTGTGTTATACCCTATTCGAAAGCAAAACCATTGTAGTTAACCATGAATATGCTAGGGAGTTAATTTAAAATTCCCTTACTGTATGCATCACATGTTATTTTTTTCAATTAAACTGATTCAGTGTTGGAATACAGCATAACTATGTTTCCTTGAGTACTGTCATAGGCAGTTGAACATCTGGAGCTAAAAAAAACAACAATAGAAAAGAAGAGATGCCACACAGTTTCTTCATACCAAGCTGAACAAAATTCCATAGTAGCTACATACTGCTTGAAAGTGGATATAAAATATCTCCAAGAAAGGAGCTGTAGACATTCAGACTATGAAGATAGAACAAGGGGTTATGAAAATGTATAAATATATTCAGACGGACTTCTAGGGTGCCATTGCTGCCATCTGCAAGATGTGTTTCTCTTCTGGGTTCCAACTTCTGTTGCTCTTAGTCTAAAGTGAATATTACACTTTTGCTGCTGCTTACACCGCATGCATCAAAAAAGTTTACTTATTCTTAATTGAAATTAGATTAATGAAATTCCTCTTCAGAATTTTTAGTGTCTCCAAAAACTTTCTGTTTTCAGGAAGAGGCCTACACCAGGACAGAAGTGGAAAAGAGTGTAGGGAATATAGGGAAGCAGGGAGAAAGAAAACAAAACAGGAGTTATCTAAATAGGCTTCATGTCCTGCCAGCCCAAAGGCAATGAAGCATTTTTCAGTTATTCCTGTGGTCCACAATCACTTCCCAAAGCTGTAACTTGCATTCCTTTTTTATATATTTGGTGGATAAAGCTGCCTCAAGCACTGTTGACTTGTACGAGTTGGTCTTGCTCAGCACATCACAGAGGGTCTCAGCGACCTTGGTTTAATTGCAGGGGTGAAGTTTTAACGCTGATGAACTGCCTTGGAAGGAAACAAGAGTCACGAGCGAGCATTTTTGCACTGTCCCACACCATTCTGTCCCTGCTCATCTTCCTTTCCTAGTGGGGATGGTTAGCGCAGTCAGACTTACGGCTGTTACTTCCTGCGCACGTACCTATACGTAGGTGCCTGCATATAAATGTAAATAAACCTGAGGCCTGCTCTTACCTGAGTGTTTGGGAGTGTTTTTAGAATCAAAATAGTGTGGGAAATGCAGGAGGTTGCTTCTTCCTTAAAAGTTCCCTGCAGAATTGCCACAGTACAGCAGCCAGTGTACAGTGTTCATAGACCCGACACTCTCGTTGTATTTCATGAACATTAACGAATTAAGTTTCAGGAAGGAACCGTGTAAAGACTGTAATGATTAGTGTCATTTAAGGGACAATTTGTGTGAAAAAGAGGCTAATGATGTAGCCAAGTTCATTCAGCTGTCAGTGGCCAAATGAGACACAAAACCTCTGAGCCCCAGCTCACAGGTGATCACTCAGATCACAAGCCACTCGGTGCTGTTTCAGAAGTGTCACCTCGTTGCCCGGTTTTCTGTAATATATTTAGGCATACATACATTTAAATTAAGCACTTTCATGCTGGTTTCAATCTTGATATTTCATTTCCAAGATTCAAACCAAGCAGTTACCCATGTCTTCTGAACGTCTATATTGGCATCAGTATCTGAAGATGAATTAGCACACAATCATTAACGAGCAGCAGAAAGATATGAATGCCAGAAGAGAACACCAGTTTGCAATTGTTCCCATATATCCAGATGTTTTCTATGCCTCGCACACTGAGACTAATTGTGACAAAATTCTGAGAATGTCTGCCCAAATTCTGCTGTGATGTGAAGTGACACGGTTTGCACCTTTATGTCAAAGCTAAACTCACTTTTGATGTAGGGGTGACACTGTACCTTTGTGTCATTAACAAATGGGAGCTTCCTACACCCTGTTCTTGTATATATGATATACACATATATATATACACACATTACAGAAATGGCTGAAGCCCCACATTTATAAAGAGGGACAGTGTAAAATAAATTTAGATAACACCTCACCACCACCTCATCAGCCTTCTGGAATGCAGAAAACCCATGACAAAAGAAGCAATAAGTGTTAACTGAGGGGTACCTAGGGAGCAATGTTACCTTACGGTCGGCTCCTCTAGTAGCCGTTGTCCAGCGAGTGGATTGTTTGCGCTGCTGCATCCGTGAAAGAGATGGTTGGTTCAGCTGTGCAACTCCTCTCTCACCCTTCAAATTCTGCAGCCTTGAAAGGCAGTTGGTCCTCGGTGTAAAAATACAGTGCTTGGCTCTGTTTATTATTTTAACTTAAGTGGACTCGGGAGGTGTATTATCTCCTTGGACAGAGACACAGTGGCTGATGAGAGTGAATGGCTCAGTTTCTTTAAAGTCCTTCTGCAGGTGGGTGTCTTGGTTTTGGCTGGGATAGAGTTCATTTTCTTCTCAGTAGCTGCTGTGTTTTGGCTTCAGCACGAATGTTGAGAACACTGATGTGTTTAGTTGTTGCTAAGAAATCAAGGACTTTTCTCAGTCTCCCATGTTCAGCTAATGGGCAGGTGTGCAGGAGCTGGGAGGGAGCACGGCCAGGCAGTGAGCCCCCGCTGGCCAATGGAAATATTCCATACCATGGGTGTCATGCTCAGTTTAGGAATGGGGGTTGGCCGAGGGGCAGGCGGGAATCTGCTGTTCTCTTTTCTCTAAGTTCAAATGCTCTCCTGGCTGGGAGTTCAAGCTTTTCTGGGGGTTTGGTCTTTTCTGGGAGTTTTGCAAATTCGAGAAATCCGCCATTTCCGGGTTCCGCAATTGCCACTCAGGGACTGGCTGCAAATCAGTTATCAGGTGGTGAGAAAAAATGTATTGTAAATAGTTTGGTTTGCATATTCTTTATTATCAGTAGTAGTAGTAGTAGTAGTAGTAATACTTCCTTTGTTGTCTTATTAAACTGTCTTTATCTCAACCCACAAGTTTTACCTTTTGTCCATTTCTCCTGCCCATCCCTCGGAGGGGGAAGGGGAGGGGTGAGCGAGTGGCTGTCGGGTCCTAGTTGTAGGCTGCCGGGTTAACCCACAACGATGGGGTACAGTTGCCGTCCTTTGATTGCCATGAGAGAAATGAGGGCTTTGGCTCCTAGACTCAGGGCAGCACCCGCATTGTGTATGGATAACGGGAGAATTTGCTGGAGCCCTGTTTCATACCAGCTCTTCAGATGTTTTTATTCGGTTCACGTGCACTTCTCAGCAGCATTATCCCTAGTCCCCAAGACAAGAAGCGTGTGGAAGCCTGGAGGAAATGTATATGTTCTTCCCAGCCCTCCGTTGGACAGAGCCCAAATTCCTTGGGGTAGGAGGGCTATGAGGTTCAGAACTGGAAGAAGGGATTCTGGCAGACACAGCCAACTGGAAAGAGAGTGATCCACATGCAGAGTCCCTTCCAAAGACGAATCTGGGTGAAATGATTTTACATGTTCTTTCATTGTCCTTCCCACCTTGTAAACATTCCTAAAGCCTGTCTTTAAGCCCTGCATAAAGAAGTGCTAATATCCATATGTCAGTACTGGAAATGGTTTCTCCCACACCTAAAGAGCCAAGTTCATCCTGTATGTCATTCCACTCACTTTAATAGCCTTGCAGGAGAAAGGATACTGGCCCGGTAAGTCTGCTCAAAAGCTGCAGATTCTGCTGAAAACAGCTGCCTGCCTTGTGAGTAGGATGAATCGCCACAGACCTCAATTGCTCAGGCCTTTGCAATAGATTCCTTTTCACTTCCGTATGCAGTTCTGCCTGCAAATCTCTAAATTATCTGGACACCAGCTGCTTGAAAGTCTTGAAAGGCCCATTATAGGAGATAAGGACAGCAGAGCAGCTCTTGCTCTCAGTTATGAAACTACATCCATCGAATGTGTATCTGTGCTGTATTTATATTGTGTTTATCCCACTGCACAGCATTTCTTGATCAGCTGCAATATCCAGGAAGGATTTTTATTTTTTTCTGATACATTTCTTGGTTTTCAGAGGGAGGGGATGAGTATTCCCCGTTCTTTGCTCAGTCAGTCAACAGCTAGAACTAGGATGTAGGTCAGGGTGAACCAATGCATCTAGAGGTATTAAATTGCTTCCGTGTCTGGTCAGTAAATCTTGATCTTACGGTCAGAAAAAGCTGAATGTCAGTTTTACAGTAAAAATAGACCAGCAGGAAGTTTCAGAGAAGCTAGGGGGAAAATTTTCATCATGTGGGAATGTTATTTAACAAATTCTCTTCTATTACAATGATGCTGTGACCCTGGTGGTGCCTTCCAGTCTTATGTTCCTATAAATACCTTGCTTAAGAACTAATTCCTCTTGACAACCTGACAGAGCTTCAGCTTGCAACAGAGCATGCCACCAGTTAGTTTATCTTATGGCTAACCTTAGCATTTGCTTTTTGTTTTCTGTTACTGTGTTATTCTGGACAGTAAGATACTGTTTTTAATATTACCTGTTGAGAATTTTTTGTTAATAACTAAATAAACTTTCAGCTCCTTCAACAACAGATGCTCTAAATTAAAAGACTTGAAAGTAACATTCATATTCTTTAAACAAATGATGTATTCTAGGATCCTAAACTATAAATGTAATTTTAAATCTGTACAAAGGCCAGTTAGAAGAATCTGCTTGGGACAGAAGTTCACCCTTACAAAAAGTATAACATCAGACATTGCAATTACTCTTAACTAAAAAAATAGCAGAGGAAAGGTCTTCAGAATAAATGTGGATTAGTGATTTTAATCACACTAGACCTTTTTTAAATTTGCTTTTATGATGGAATAAAACATGAGACAACATAGTTGTATGAAAATGAGTTTCCATGAGCTGTGCTGAGAAAAGAGATAAACAAGATAAACCTGACATGCTCTTGAATATTGAAATATATACACAAAACTTCTGCTATTTCCTAAGGGGGGGGTAGGGGAGGGGGGAGCACAGGGAGGGACTGAAAGAAAAGTTAAGCTGAAAATGTCTCTTACTAATTTCCCTGTGCCCAAATAGGGGAAAAGTTATTTTATAGCCAGCCTTTCTCATACTACTTAAGGAGTAACACCTCTCTCTTCCAGTGTCTGTTGCACGGTACTCTGTGTGGGGTGAGATTGGGGCGTCTTGAAGATGTTCTTTGTTCTTCCCATTTTGCTTAACACAACAAGGTAAGGGCTTGTCAGGATTTTACCAGGCAACAATAGAACTATTGTTTTGCCCTAAACGCAAATGCCTCCTTCTCTGCATGTTGTCCCACAAATCTCTTAGCAAAAATTTGATTTCATTTTGCTTTGGCTTAGCTGTCTAAAAGGCATCCTAAGCACCTGGAATCCTAGTCCAAAGGTCACCTCTCCTAATTTAGGCTCCTAAACTTGTTCTGTAATGAATGCATCCCCACCTGTCATGTCTAGCCTACCATACGTTTGTCTCACGATCCTCCTTCTCAGCATATTTCATCTGGTTGTAAGATAAATGAATTAAATGAGTGGATATGGAGTAAAAGAAGATGACCAGTACGGACTAGATGTCTGACATTTAGAAAACTAAAATTAAAAGAGATCAAGCCCCTGCTTCATTCAATTTTCTTCTGTGCAAGACTTGACACATGATTATCTCTATGAAGTATTTTAGATCCTAAACTGGAAGATCTTTTTCAGCACAGAATCTATAGGTAACAGCAGCAGATGTGGCACTTTGCACGTTTCACCAAGGATTCCTTGCAGTCTGCTTCAGTCATTTATTCTAAAATAGGAGTAGATTTGCTCTGGGCTTGCTCCCTAGCCAGCAAAGAAAGGCAAGTACCTTCAGAGAAGCATCTCTGGGCATGCTTGCCTTTCTCCATGGACAACAGAGGAAACCTCAAGCTGCTACAGTCCCACTTTGGGTACTTCAGTTAAACGATGGGATGAATCCACGTATATCAGCTGCAATTCTGGGGCTTGTAATAAATTTTAAATCCACTGTAAAATCTTGCAAGTGTAATATAAATCATATGTCACATTACATATAGTGCCAGTGATGTGTTTGTGTGGTGGTATGCATACACACGCATGCACGCACAGTTTCTCTATGCTTACACTACAACAAAGAAAAACAACCTGGTAAAGTAGCATGCGAAATAACAAAGCCAATTTTCAGAAAGATGTGGAAAACCTTTATGTACAGATCTCTGGACAAATTATTTTTAAGAAGTGAGCTTTATCCTGTTGTACAAAGTGGAATAATACTTCCAAAGCCAGTCAAATACAATATTGCGTTGTTGTGGTTGAGTATGATTATATTTTGACCCGATAGAATAATAATAATAAAAAACGCCTAGTGGTAACAAGCGAAACTTTACTACTGACCTCTGCAAAGACTTATTGCCAAGACTCATATTGTCAGTGACATCCAGGATCAACAATGCTTGCAAGCAGTGGACTCACAATGAAGTTGTCTGCTTTTGGCAACAAAATATTCTGCATTTAGCAAAGGCATATGTTTCAAACTCAAATTACTTCACTTCAAATTAAAGCAAAAAAAATGTTTTCAAGTGTAGTGATTTGATAATCATTTGCTTTAAAATAAGCAACATATTTCTATCTAATGGGATCCACATCTTTAACAAGTGAACCAACAGTGTGACAAACAAAAAAACAACCTGCTCTTAAATATAATTCCAAAATAAATTACATCTAGCTCTTTTGTTGTTGTTGTTGTGCTCTGTTTTTCATTTTTGGCCGCCTGTAGAACTCCCACAATTTTTTCATTGCTGCAATGACAAATGCTATGAGAAAAGACCTGGTCCACTGCCAGAAATCTACTCTAGACTTCGGTATATGTTTCTGCTTTCAAGAGTCAATTGTTTTCCTTCTCTCCCAGGGGCCACTAGCTACCTTATTACCAGAAAGAATGACCCCTTGACAGCGCAATTGAGATCCAGAAACTCAACAGAACTGTAACCCCTCCAGTGGCATCAGAATTCTAATCAACAGCAGAGGGTCTGGAAGACAAATGTACTTGTATATGAGGCCACCATATTAGAAAGTGGCTTCTCTACTTGCAAAGAAACCTATTTCTATTTGGTTTCTTTTGATATTTTTATTACCCCCTTTCCTGTAACCTTTTCATTGCTAGTGCTCTCAAGGCAGAAGGGTTTTCACAGCATGGGAATTATCTGTGCTCGGTTTACACAGTTTGCCGCCTATTCCTTCTCTTGCAACCTATTTCACCAAGCGTACAACTAGACATGGGAGCCTCCCAGTCATTACTGATTTTTTCTCTTATTCAGCTTAACTCGCTAGCAGAACAATCATTTCATCGGTGCCTTTATTGCCACGTGGGAAACGCGGGTACAGAGTCTCCAGCCCTGAAACTGCAATGAAGAGCGAGCTCGGTATATTAGAGTGAACTTTACAGAAAATACGCCTTGCAACTTGCAAAGGCATGCACTGAAATAGTGTCATACAATAATATATCTCAAGTATAACTATTACTAAATGCATTCAACTTGTTTGCTGGATCCTTTTGCATACCCACGATCTGAGAAACTAACCTTGTTTCAAATAAATACACACAAAGATGTTTTGGAGCACAAGACCCTAGTCTCGTTGTCACATTTGTGCACGTGGAGCCCTGCCCCAGAGTCTTCAGGTTACCAAAATCTGTGCCTCCACATTGCACAAATGTTTTTTGAAAATGTTAGCATACTTTCAGAATATCTCAGCATGAGTTTAAAAATTTGAAAATTGTCTTTTTCTTAGCATTTTATTGCAAGGATTACCTAACACGTGTTAGAATGATTTTTTTTAGGAACATCCAACCAAAGGGTGGAAAACAAGGTACCCGTGCACCAAAACATTGCTCCCAGAGATCCTGCCATCTGACTACCATTAAGCAGAAACTGGGAAATACTTAAGATGATTGTAGGAGAAACTTTCTCAAGCTACAGAATGATAAACATATCTTAAAAAACAGTCAGAAGCAGTTAGCATGACAGAACTCAAGCACGCAAAACCCCATCACCTTTAACAGAGATTTGGGGGAGCAGAGGAACTTGCGGAGACAGGAGTCTTCAACCGGCATCACAGCCTGAGGTGAGAAAAAACCAGCAGCAGCGTTGTGCTGAGCAGGCACTGGGAAGAAGGACATGAGAATGACAAGAAAGCGTGAAGTCAAAGAAAGAAACAGTTTTGTTACCTTTCTCAGACGAAAGTCCTCACATTTTACAAACCGCAAAATAAAAGGTACTACACCCCTGCATGGTCCCTGGAAGGAGCGGCAGATGGCCAGCCTCGCACCCCCAGAACAGGAGCAGCAGAAATAGCAGTAGTGTGTTTTTTCCTGCGCTGTCCTACCAGCGGGACGGCGCAGTAATGCCGAGCAAGTGCCGGATGCTCGCCTGGCTTTCCCTGCTGAGCACGACGGCTCTGCTACGGCAGGCGCGAGGGAGGAGGCTGTGGCAAGGGCTCTTCTGCCCAAGAAACCAGGCTGCGATCCCTGGCAAGGGCAGCTGAAGTAATGTTTTGATTTTTAGGTCACTGCCTTGCAGTAAGCTCTGCGTGACCGAGCTCTTCCCTTGTCAACAGTCGTACTATGGGGAGAGCTGCTCTGCTCGTGTGCTTTGCCCCTGCAAACCTAATCACAGGATCGAGGCCTTAATTAATAATCAAAAGGGGAAAACGGACAAGTCCAGCTTTTGGCGCTTGTATCCAAAGTCGTACGGCCTCTTATTGTCTTACATGTTAGGTCACATCTTTTTAATTTCTATTCAAAAGCCCAGAAGCAAGTTACACAGATTGCTTACATGTAGAAGTACCATATATTAAAAACAACAGGCTGAAATAATGCTGTCAAAGTACAAGACCTACCTGATTGATGGAATATTCATCTAAAAAAGAGCAGCTCTGAGTTTCCCTCAAACAGAATAAAGGAAAATCTAAAGATAATAACGAACAAGAAAGTAGCTTCTTCTGCCAGACCCATCAAGTTAAATGGCTCTTTGTATTGTTCAAAGCGTGTACACTATTGTGTTCTGTGGCAGAGGGTAAAGAGAGGGAACTTTCAGTGACGTTTTGATGAGACAACAAACAAAAATAATATTTTGACAGAGAGCTCATCCTATAAAAAAAAAAAAGCATTTCTCCAGCTCAAACAGAAATCCCCTTAACTTGAAGAATACCGAGGTTGTATGTGGAGCCTTCCGGTAATACTTGAGGGAAATGTGCCATTCGCAACAGAACATGCGGCACGACTAAAGACCCTAAGTGCTTGGCATCATTTGAGCTTAGTTTTAAATACCTATGATAGACATTTTTGGAATATGTTTCCTGAAAATAGTGTCAAGGATTTACTTCAGCATTAGCTTGCGCATGCTGAGAGGTTGAACTGGTGCTCACATACCCAACAAATACAAAAAGGATTAGTTTCTGTGCATGTATAAAGTTGGGGGTGTTGTTTTTTTTTTGTGCTGGTATTGGGATTTATTTGCCCTGCTGATAAAACGTTTACCTCACTCTGCCTCATCAATATTAGCCTCACAGATCAACAGATCTTCATATAGACAGAATAGAGAAGTCAATATCTCCTTATTATTATTTAATAAGTATTTCATTGTCAGTAACTGAGTGAGAACAAACATCTGTGCAGTATAATGGCATGCACTTTAATTTTGCAAGGTTACTGTCTTGCATATGTTTGACAGAAGAAAGCTAACCCATAGTATAAATCCCCCAGTAATATCGGTGTATAAAATGACATGTTGAAGGACATTTAAATTGAACAAAACAGGGTGGTTTTTTAGTCCCAGTTTTGATATACAAATGTTGGATGTGTTTTACTGTGGCTTACGACTATGATTGATAGGAGATGCATCAATTTCAAGGTTTGTGAATTTAAGTAAATTGTTGTCAGTGGTATCGCTGCTTCTTTTTTGCGTTTTTCTTTTCAAATTATCTCCTTACAGAGAATAGCGTATTACAAAATAAGACAGGATATACATAAAGCATCAATTTAACTTGAATATCCACTTACAACAGTAAAAAGAAAATAGTTATGATAAGAATGTGAGTACATCAGAGTTGTTCAGAAAACTCCGGAGTATTTAAAAAAAGAACGCTTATGGGTTTTCTTCTGTTTCTGTTTGGAAAATACTTTGCTTGCCTCTCCATTCAAAGGAAAAATATAGTATTTATTAAAAAAAAAAAAAAGAGTAGTATTAGATTTTAGAGACTGCGTCTATCCTTGTCCTCAGAATATAATTCCATTAAATTATACATGAGCAAGACAAACCCTAAACCTGTACCAACTGTGTGCAGTCTGTGGGTAGTTCGTCAGCCCTTCATTGCTTAGTGGTAACGCTTTATTTGACTGAAAAGCCTGAAGAGTTTCCTTTAAAACTCACGGTGATTAAACATCATACAGCAAAGCTTGCTACAGTTCCAATACATTCAGAAATTAGCTGTGTCTGATTTTAAACTGATTTCCCCTAGACCACTGCTTATCTGATGACGTCTGACTTCGGATCTGATGAAACGCACAGATACTTTTTATTCTGTTCTCCAACACAGGGTCATGACTTGTTTCCATGTAGAAGTGTGTTGTGTCTGTGTATCTACATGCCTGTCTGTATGCATAAAGCGATGTATATGCTATTTGTGTGTGGTTTGGGTTTTAACATCAGATTCTATAAATGAATAAAGATACTATCTTCATTTTACTGTTCTCTAAAAGGGACAACGTGGAATGGATTCCGTAAATCTGGCTATACATGTTGCTGATTAAAAGCTGATGGTAACAGTTAATATACAAGGGGACAGACTAGTTTTTCTTCTAACATTTTTTTGAGGGGAAAAAAATGAAAATTAGACAGAAAAGAGCATTTCCAGATGTGACTGTGTAGAGCTTGATTTGAAGCACTTTTGTTATCTCCTTAATAATGCATGTAAGAATGCTCATGTGAAACGTTATGTTAAAACTCAGTCCTAGTAGATATTTGCACTTATGAATTGATTCCTTATCCATATTTTATGGAGAAATAGCTCGGCACTGGATTACAGCACATTCTTTTCCAAACTCCTTATTAGACTCTGGGTATCTCTCTACGGTGCCTCCAGGCTTAAATTAAAAACAAAACTTAAGTAAAATTTGAAGAGACAACATTCAGAAACTTCTTTTTTTACAAAGCTCCTGAAAGTTCGTAATTATTTTTGCTCCTAATAGGCCTGCCTTTGAAATAATTTGATGGCTAGGTTTGTAAATCCGCTTGGAAAGATCTGGCATCCCATAACCATTAAAGGGAGTATATATCACAAAAATGATTTTGCATATAAATAACGGTGTACAGGATTTGGCTTAAATTGTCTGCTTTCATTCGATTTTTTTTTTTTTCCCCTCTAAGATAATTTGGAGGGAGGCGGGAAGACGGAATTGAACACAATTTGGAAATGAAACTTGGCTGATTGCGCTAAGTAGGTTGAACTTGCCGGTCCCCGTGACCTCGCTGCGCGCCACGTCCAACGGCCGGAGTGGGGGGGCCTGGGCAGGGCGGCACAGCGCAAGCGGAGCGGGGGGTGGGGGATCCCTCCGGGACCGCGTTGTCCCCCCGCACCGGCTCGCTCCGGTTTGGTTTCAGACGAAGGGAGCGGAGCGCGGGGCAGCGGTGCCGTGGGGCGGGGGGGGCACTGCGGGGGGCCCGCTGTGCCGGGGG
>Ga0065711_1036169_pt1 | contig 21357 bp, 8 predicted proteins | sample Hoacrofraction12_FD_59098 | JGI IMG/M metagenome (GOLD analysis project Ga0065711, IMG submission 59098) | Hoatzin crop microbial communities from Cojedes, Venezuela - Epithelial fraction 12 v2 (version 2) | ecosystem: Host-associated > Birds > Digestive system > Esophagus > Crop | place... | reverse complement strand
ATATTGTTAGATCACTATGCATGCAGAAATACAAGTTACAGTACTAAAGACTACTAAAAACTAGAAAATATTAAGGCTTTTTGTTATAGTTTCACATTTCTTACAATCCCCTCTATCAGTACTCCTTTAAGAGAGAAGAAGAATCATTTTCCTCAGCCTGCTGACTGCACACCTGCTAATACAGCCCAGGATGCAGTTGCTTGCCTCTGCTGCGAGGGCACATTGCTAACTCCTGTTCAGTTGGTTTTCTAGCAGGAGCCCCAGGTACTTTCTGCAAATGTGCTTTCTCCCCAGTTGGCCCCCATGCAACCCATAGTGCTGCCTGGCGTTATTTCACCCCGGATGTCTTTACTGAATGTCATGAGTTCCCTGTCAGCCCATTTCTCCAGCTTGTCAAGGTCACTCTGAATAGCAGCTCTGCCCTCAAGATTATTGACTGTTCTTCCTACAAGTTGCTATCATTTGCAGAGCTGCTGAAGGTGCAGTTCATCCCATCATTCAGGTCATTCACAGAATTGCCCGCAGTCTTGATCCTTGAGGGATGACGTAATTAACCAGCCACCACCTCTGCTTTATAGTACTGATCACAATCTGTTGACCCAATTTTCCTCCCAAGAGTCCTCTTGTCCTGTCCATGTGTCCTCACTTTGGCTATAAAGATATTATGGCAGACCATGCCAAAGGCCTTTTTGAGGTACTCAGTGGTCATTACTCTTTCAACTCCTACTAAGCCAATCATCTCATCATAGAAAGTAATCAAGCATGGTCAGACATGATTTGCCCTTGGAAAAGCCAAGCTGGCTGTTCCTAATGACTGGAGCTCTTCATGCACTTGGAAAGAGTTTCCAGGAGGATTTTCCTGTAATATTCCAAGAGTGTAAGGTGAGCCTGACCACCCTGTAGTTCCCCATACTCTCCTTCTTGTCCTTTTTGAAGATGAGTGTGATGTTTGTTTCTCAGCTGCTATCAGGAATGTCCCCAAATGCCATAACCTTTTGAAGATGATAGAAGGTGGCTGCTCAGTCATATCAGCTAGGTCCAGATGAATCCATGGACTTGTGAATGTCCAACTTGTTGAAGCAGTCTAGCTTCCTGTACCATGCATTATTCTCCCCTCCCTCAAGACCTTCCTACTAGGCTAAAGGACCTGAGATTGCTGAGGACAAACATTGCCTGTAAATACAGAGTACCTCAGCATTTCCATGACTTTCGTCACTAGAACCTCCACCCCACTGAGCAACGGGCGTACATGATGGCAGGGAAGTGCCTCCTTCCCTCCAAAAGCTACATTTTCAGAAATACAGAGTACTTGTCAGTGTGAAGTAGCTTCTGCAGATACACAAATTCTTCTATTCAGTCCAAGTCCGATGGTTCTTCACTAGTCTAGTGCAGTAAATTGCATCCAAATCTAATAAACACCTATTCATGTTTCAATGGCTTGTTACACTTAAAATAATTACTTATGCACCCCCCTGTTTTAAAAGGATGTTAAGGATGGACAAGTATTCTAGTACACGTGGAGAGTAAGGTACTCCTGCAGAGTAATTCATCCTACTTTTCCTGGGTAGGTACTATAGAATGACATCCTCTAGAACTACTTTTAATTTTCTGGTTTGAGTGGGAGCCTAGTTGCACTAGCTTATAGTTTCTACAACTTGAAATGGATAACACTAGAATAACTGGATCCCACTTTAAAATTATATAGTCAGGAATTCAGAACACCCCAAATAAAGTCACATATGGAATCTGAATTTGTTCCTAATGTATCTGTATTATGATATTGTTGTTAATTATATGCTCACATACTGGCTTTCCACAGTTGGCTAAAATCCAAATTCTGTAAAAATATACTGGGGCTTGTACCCAAATATTATTTTAGGTTGAATAGAAGCAGCTCCTGTTGTCCTCAGTGACAATTTTGCATGCCTGAGTGAGATGAAAATGGGCTTCAGTATGGAAGAAAACAGTACACAATACCTACCAACACCTGCCATTAACATTCACAATAAAATGTACAGATTGGCTGCTAAAATCTCCAGAAAGCACACAGATAAGTAGGTAATAGACATGTATGTTTCTGTGCAAGATTTCATATAAAATTGGCAAAACTGCTGGTGCTTAACAAGAATAACTATAAAAATATCACTATTAATATAATATTTAGTAAAAAAGGAAAAAGAAAGAATAGAGGAGAAAATGTGTAGGATGGAAAATTAATTTTTCTTTTTGCAATGTTTTCAGATAAGAAAATGGAAACAAGTATTTGTTTGCCAATTAGTGCAATTCTGTTAGGTAGACACTAGAGGACATAGGGAGCTTAAGAATAATACAGGACATAGAAAAATAAACAGAAGATTTACAGAATGCCATAATATACACATCTTATACATAGTCCACACTTTAAAGCCTGTTGAACAAGTCTGAAAGTGATATAGCCGTGTAGCACTGCACTGTCAGAGAAAATGATGTTCAGAAATGGTCTGCTTCAAAGGAATAACATGGGAAACAACTCACGGTAGCTGTGTTACACTCATTACCTTATTGAGCTTTATCCAGTTCAGCTACTTTAGAAGTCGTATCACCAAAATTAGGAGATGTCCCTAAAGGGATTATTGGTGTGAGAGTGCAGGGGGAAACATAACTGCGTAAATTCCCCCTACACAAATCAGTACAGAGAGGAAACAGAGACTGTGGTTACACCATTGCTTTCATGTGTCCTAAAAGCACTCTGCTGCTAAAGAGATGGCTCCACTGTCTTCATGTTCTTAGCCTTGCTCCCATCCCTGGCTGGGCACTGGCACTGGTACCCATGCAGCTTTGTGGGGAACTGGTCCAACACCCTAACCGACCTAAAAAATAATCCTACAGAAAAAATAAAAGTGATGTGTCTAGGATACTAGCAGTTAGGACACTATCATCCATCAACAAACAAAAAAAGGAACACCTAGCATGAAAATGTAAAAGAAAAAAGTAAGGTGTGAACAGCGTTTTTTTAGAGTGAGTCAGAGTTGCTAGCTCTTTGATTAATCACTAGCCAAACTCCTGTTCTCCTTTCTTATAAAAATATTTAGAATTCCAAAAAGAGTACAGTAAATAATATACTTTTGGCTTTAACAAATGTAATGACATTAACATATGATCCCAGTGTTCTAATGATATTTCAAAATGAAAGGTGACCTTTCTTTCTTTAAAGAACGTTCTTAAGCCTCAATTATGTTAAATACACGCACAGGCAGTCCTGCACAATGCTTTGATCACAGAACTTATGGAATTTATCCCTTATGACAATAAGGTGATTAGAATGATCTGTATATTTCATATTTTGTAAAACAAAGCTTCCAAGATAGATTCCCATCATGTATTTTCCCTTGGAAGTAATACATGATTATATTTCAATTTTCCCCAGTCTGAACTATTTTTAAATAAATCGAGTTTGTTTAATATTGACTCAAAGAGTTTCCAAAGACAAAGGATCAATATTTAATTCCAGATCAACTGGATAAAGCATTTCAATACCCCGAAAAGATAAAAATTTTTTACCCCTGCAAATTACTGAAATTTGGGGCTCCTTAAATGATCGTTTAAAATACTTATTTCTGCAAATAAAAATCAGTGTTCTTGTACATTGGCAGTTTCAAAATCTTGAACTATTGGAAAGTAACTATAAAATTAGCTTGCAATAAGTGTTGTCTTCTATGTAAATGCATTTAACACTTTGACTTTAATTAAGGCTTTTGATAGTCTTAGAGTGTGCTGATTCTTAGAGTTTGTTAAATATGAGATAGTGCTTGATTTATTTCTTAAAATTCTAGATTCTCATGTGAGAAGAGTGGCTTTCATTAAAAGTTCCATGTCTAGTCATCCTGGCTAAAAAGAAAAGCTTACAATAAAACAGACGGGCCTATAGAAAGGCTAGGGGGAGGTGAGCCAGACTGATTTTTTTCAAAAAAATCATAAAAATTGATCAAATCTCATATTTTTGGGGCACTTGTCTTGGCTGGAGTTGGCAATACTGCATGTCTTGGGGCTTTGGCCTAGCTGCAGCTGGTTTAAATTCGTATTACTGTTTGTGTTCCGAACTGCATCTGAATGTTTTGCAGGCACAACCCAACTCATTACTGCAAAACCCAACAGGGCACTTATTGTTGATCAGCTGTAAGTTCAAATCCAGCAAATGAAAATGAAAGCTGTGAGACAGATCAAAGGTAACACATGCCCCTTTGTCAGTAAACGCTGTATTGGGATTATCACACAGATTGTATAGTTCTACCCAAATTCAGTTCCATTCCAGTGTGCCCAGAGATTATGAAGTGCAGGGGGAACTTAGAGGGCCTTTCAGGGTAGCAAAGGACATAACAACTGTGGAGGAACAGACTGCTAGTATTAGACACTTATGATGCCCACGGGAAGTGCAGGGAACATGAGATAATTCCTGTCTCTCCGCTTTTTGTTGAGTGTAGGATAAAGAATACAATGATATCCCAAATGGCTGGGTGGTGCAACCGCTGCCCTCTCCACTGTATGAAATAAATGCAGATGGTTTACTGTTTCTTGAGTACCTAGATCTCTGCCTGTAGTTCCATGCATTCCCAGTGCTGGGAAAGCCACAGGTTTACTATCTGGCTATCTGATCTATTTTAATATAGGTTGCAGATGTCAACCTAAAGTATTGAACTCTAGTATAGCACATGATTCTTAGATACTATATTATTTGTAAACACCATGAATTGACAGTGAGTGTATGATCTTGGACAATATCATTCTAGTTTGATTGGGGATGGCAACATCCATATTTTTGAATGGCTATGTTGAAACTGCTTGTGGTTCTTCAAAGTCTTCAGCACAGCTTGGCAAAGCACTGTTTCATTTAATAACTGTAGTTTCAGGACCAAAATATTGTTGCAGAATGTAAATGAAGTATTTCCCAATGGCTCTTGAGTCTGAATCAGGATTCAGTGCTGAATTATTTGATGAACATGACTGTTAGAACCTTCACTACCTTCACCTCCATCACTCCTGGGCTGGTAGCTGTTCTCATATCACATTCATTATGCTCGTATTTACAAGTGACACCATTCATCAGTCATTATCAGAGTGATGTTTCATATATATACGCAGATTAGATACACTTTTAACGTTTCTGTGAAACCATATTGCTTCCTTTGCTAATTCGAACACAGATACGTTATCATTCATTGAGCAGCTCAAAGGAATGGGATAAAAACTTTTGTTAAGTTTCATTCACCACAGAAAGTAAGGGCAAGAAGCAGAACAATTTAAATGTCCCTAGCCTCAATCTTGCATGCATTTTGCTACTCCTAAGCAAGCCCTAGTTGGAGTTTTTCTTGTGCTTAGGCATTCTGACTATTTCTTTTCTGTATAATGTCTTATGTTACTAATCAAGGGTATGTTTATGTAGCAGCCCTTCCTCCAAGAGGCTTTTTTCTATCTTCAGTCAGTTTTCATAACTATAGTAGGAACCTTAGTATTTTTAAACCTCTCAAACCTTCCTCTGGCAAATCTGGTAGAGAGTGGCAACAGATGTAAAAGATATGGGGAAGGAAAGACATATGGACACTCAGGCAATGGTGTGTCTGCATATCCCTGTATACTCACTTGTAGCCACGTGTGCTGTCACAGGCATACCGTTACAGCATGGCTATGCAATCAGGACTCATCTTCCTAAGAACTGCTGCTGAAGAGTTAGACTGTAAGCACACTTTCTAAATCTGCTGCCCTATAGCGCTGTATGACATGATCTACACAGTCATTGCACTGGGTTATGACTGCATGTAAATAGCTTGAAATACTAATAATATTTTCTTTACCAGAAGGGAAACTATTCTTTTTCATTACTTCTGACAGACAGTTGTGTGTGCTAATAATTTTCAAATCCTCATCATAACCCCAGTAAGTTCAATCATCTATGGGACTTCACACTAGCTAAGGGCTTGATCTATATGTTAGAAAGTAGTTATGTTTTAGAGAAATTAAAATAAAAGTAACAGAGGTAGTCCGATATTTTAAAAGCAAATAGCAGAGTCACTGGTAAACTCTTTCCAAAGTGCTGTGTCATGCACTGCTAAAGATCATAGATTTCTTAGTGATTCTTGCTTCTGTGCACTAGCTCAAAACCTCCAGGTGGTGATTATTATTTTTTTTTTCCTTCAAAAATATATTATGTTTTGCAGAAATAATAAATACAAATGAAAAATGTAAGAGCAAACACATGCAGAATGTTGGCACGGCTCTGCAAACACAAAGGGGAAAAAGGCCACTGGAATATTTCTCCATATTTATTTATAGACTTTTCAATTTCCTCCCCCTCAAAGCCATACTGATTTTAAGTGCATCGTGAATATATATATATATGTATCTTTCAAATATTGCTGTAATTGGCTTCTTTGCATTACACACATTTCATTGTGTCCTGTATAGCTGTAAAAACCAAAGAGGAATTCTTCAGGAAGAGAAACGCCAGGTTCTTCTTTGCCTCTCACCAGTTCACATGGGTCTAACTCCACCACCTTTAGTAGTGGTCCTCAAGATGAATAACGGTGTGAGCAAGAACAAAGCCTGAATCACAACACTTTCTCCAGCTTTTTTGGAGAAGAGAGGAATGTTTAAAGAATTGAAGGTATGTGTTACCTTTGCTGCCTTTGTAACAATAGATGAATATTTGTTCATGTATCGAAATGGGATGAGAACTCCTTTAGACTGTATTTTCTATAAAATATATCATGTAATATACTGAATGGGTTATGTATTGATAGAATAAACTATTGTGAGGATTATTAGAAATACAAATAGAAAGGAGAGGTTTAAGCTAAACAAGTTATTAGAGACCACCCTTAGCTGGATCTTGATTTAGAAATGTTGAAATGAGCTTTGAAGCAGTATACTTAGGGCAATAGACAGAGACTCAGAAATTCTTGATTCTTTTTTCTTCTCTGCCATTGACACTTTGGGTTGTTGTAGGCAAATCTTTTAATCTCTTATTATTCCAAATCTGCTTCTGTAAAATGGAATAAGAACACTTCCTTTTTGTCTTCATTTGTCTGACTTTTTAATATTTTATGCCTTTTGGATATAGGGCTTGCTTTTTAACTCTATTTAATGGTCTTTGTTGGGAGTCACTGGGCACTACTGTAATAAATAATAGTTCCACTGTTACCAATAAGGTTACTTGGTTCGGGTTCTTCAATGGTAAATGTCAAAATTCACATGCTAGGATCACAATAAACTCATTTATAAAATTGAAGTGAAGCTGCTTAAAGTCCAGCCATCAGCAGGCTATATCTGCTCCTATTAGCAACAATCAGCGCTTCTGCTCTCTATCAGTGAGAAAGGTGTTCAGCTCTTTTGTTGAAGCCAGTTAAATCCAGACAAGGGCCAGACAGCTTCATCCACAGATTTGCAGAAAGCTTATACCATCAGTAGTAAATCCAGTCTAAAAAGTCACAAGTTTGGACAGCATTTCTGTTTATATTACCAAAAAATTTTCACTGAATGCATTTCAGTAGTGTATTGTTAGGGGAAATGTCTGTAGACATTTTCATTAGTATCTGGCAGGGAAAAGCAAGGAGTTTATGAAAGTACAGAAAACAAAATTCTTCTAAAGTGTGTACTGTCAGATGATAGTACAGTGGAGTAAATGTTGAGATTTTTTTTTTTTTTTTAATGTTTCCTGGTTGGAATCTCCAGTATTTTTAGCTGTTTACTTTTGCTTTGTTATGCAAAATGCTTTTAAAGATCTTTTGGAATAAAGAGATTATTGATTGCAATATCCCCATGCTGACAGTGGATTCTGGTGGATGAGGTCATTTGAATGTTACACTAACGTGCTTGTGACTAACGTGCTTGTGGTGGGTAAAATCCAGATCAGTTTCTTATTGAATTTAGCCCTTAAGCAATGACCAGGAGGAAAGCTTGACATAAGAAGACACAGTTTTATAGTTTGTGATTCAAAAAAATATTTACTTTACAAGATATCAAATGATACATAATCAGTTGGTCTTCTTATGAATTTTGACATCCAATAACAGCAAGGGAGAGGGAGTTTCAAGGTTAAATCTGAATTCTTGCTTTTTCACAGTTGAAGTCAGACTTCTGACCTTATGTTTCATAGAAATTATGAATATTCTTGACAAATTCACCTCAAAGGCTGGAGAACTGCGTCAACTAAGCTGTCCAAAATACAAATTTTTAAGATCATCATAACTAATCAGGTTTACAGAATTTTTCTAGACAGCTCCTTAGTCACAAGAACTCCTTGGGAAGCGTGAACAGTGACAAGCTGGGAAATAATTTATTTTATATACATTAGCTAACCCTGTTAGGATGATTCCATTAACAGTGGCCAGATTTGGTTCAAATCAGAAAAGCTTTGACCCCGTCTTTCAAGTTAGCTGGACTTTTTTTCCTTCTTAAACAGATTTTTTCCTCCACAGACAAAGAAATGCGTAATCTCAGAAGGCCCTCACACCAACAGTTACTTTTCAGTTTTCCTCCTGTTCTCCCCCTGTTTCATAAATGAAATGGTAACCTGCAACACAGGTCTGCCACTTTAGAGGCAAAAATCACCAACACTTCTTTTTTGCTTCCTACGTATCCCATCCAAGGTGAAGGAAAAGCAAGCACTCAAGACGTAACTAAGAGACATAGGATCTGTAATCCTGTTGAAATGTTACTGTTAGAACCTGCTTATTGCTATAATCTCAGGTCTGAGTCTTGATATAGCTAATGGAGTGCTATAAACTTACTTACATACTTTTTGCCTCCCTTACTTGAGTGCCAAGCGGCACGTCAGGAGAACTATTTCTCAAATCAAAGGTGCATTAGTATTCTGTTTCCTAGCCCTGTAGTTTCAAGGTCTTTACTGTAATTCATGGCATGACTGTTTTTTAAATTTTTTTAATTCTAGTACTTAAGAAATGGAGACATCAATTTTTAATGTCTTCTGACATTTAAATGCACTTAAACATGTTGTTTCATAGAATAAATAAATGTATTTAAACCCCAAACTCTTACTTCATGCGATATGGAAGAAGACATCTGTGACATCTGTATGAAACAGAGCTTCTAAATGTGAGAAAAGCCATCAGTCAGCAACTAACTCAACACCATAGTTTACTGAGTTGTGGTGGGAGGTCAGCCCGGCTAAGCACTCAATAGTCATCTATGAAGACCAACCTTGCAGACAAATTATACACATAATAACAAAAGTTTCCCTGCACTCCTTGATGATTATGAACTGTTGTTCAAAGAGTGTCAATGATTTCTGTCAGCTCACACGCAGAGGGTCAGGCCATGGGTACAAGTTATGCAAGAGCGTGTGCAGCTGGCAGAGCACAGCAAGCAACGTGGCGGCAAGAACAAGCAGGTTTGAACAGGGAGTGAAGTGAGATTCAGACCATCCCTACTAAGAGGTTGCTCCCTAACCTACACTTTAATGGCAGTGAAAGGAATTATAACCTAAATCTAATGATTTTGAGTTTATACTTAATCCACTTGGCCATGATTGTAGGCCGGTACTGTGCCTGAGAGGGTGTGTTCGTAAAAGCAGAGAGATTTGCCTATGACACAAAAATGAGGTACTGGACTGCTTCATGCATTAATGAAAAAAGTTTTTATGTGGTTTCTAATGAGTTATAACCTGTTGAAATAACATCAAATAATAGTTTAACATATCTTGTAATTGTCTTCAATAATTATAAACTAGCCTTAAGGGCAGCTGACTAACAGCAGCTCCCAACAATTTGCGTGCATCAGCAGCTGCAGAAATAAATTCAAACCCTAGGAAGAGAAGGTCAAATCCACTGAAATAGATGAGGCCACATTCAGCCCAGGTTTCATACTTAACAAAGAAGCATCTCTTTGTTTCCACTCTACCTTCAAGTCTGTTTCCTAAACAGGACACAGTCTTTCTTCCACTCTCAGTAATGTAGAGTTACAGAATTCTCACCTGATTTCTCTTCACATAGCAGATTCGCCACAGTGCTGTTGGATTCTTTGCCATTGAAGTCAACATTAATAATTATAAGGTTTGCTAGAAATTACTTTGAAAGGAATTTGCACTATACCTCTCCTGTGCCTAAACACAAGACTGGGTCTCTGCTACATTTTGTTGAAACTGAGTATATGACTTACCCATCCTGTGGTGCAGTGAGGCCCTTCGATCCTGACATTTTTAAATGGCTGATGGAAACAAGATTTTTCCCCCAGAAACTGCTTAGCCATTAAACCAGCAAGTTTCAGTTACCTCTGAATATCTACTGAAAATTTTTAAATCCTCAAGATCCCTGAAATACAGAATAATAAGCTGCATTTCTCCCAGTGAGTCCAAGAAGTTCTAATAACCCTTCAGGTGTTTGTAAAACACATCTGAAATCAGGTATGCGTGGACATTACTCTCTGGATCCTGCTGCCAGAGTCCTGGACTCCGTTATCCATCAAGGGGTCAACAACAAACTTCCTAATTTTTAAGAAGTTAAAGCTGAAAAATTATGCTTACCTAAAAACGTAATAGATAAGGCAATAAATAGCTGAGCAGGGAATCACAGCCTTTATTTAGTTGGGAGAGAGTGCTGCTTTTGATCTGAGTAAAGCTACATATTTTAAATGGAATTGAAACAAGTGAAAATCCAGAAATTATGCTGTCTTATGGAGAAAAATTCTGAGAAGTAAAACTGAAAACAAAATCATGAAAACATCTACCATCAACTTGCCCGTTCTAAACTACTTTTCTAAATTCCTCCAGAAAGTTATTTTCAACTGATTTAGGAGCTCAAAACAAATATCAGATTGATTTCTGAATGTCAAAAGGGAGCTCATAGCTTTAGTAGCTGATTTTATTCATATTCTTCAAGGAATGAATGACAGCATGCATCTTGTATTTGTATTGCATTTTCTAGCCTTTTATAAATGGTGTTGTGCGAGCCTCTTCATATCTATACTTGCAGTAGCTTGATGAGACTTAATTATCATTCAAATAGTTTCAGTTATAAAGAACGAGGACTAGCAAATGCAATTTATTTGTAAAACAATAACCAGGCTTACAGGATCAGCTGAGTTCCCTCAGGTTAGCAAACATGATAATCCAAACTTTAAACAAATAAAAGAATCTATATTTAACTAAAATTAAGATCAGAAAAAAAAAAGCAGACATAGACGCTATAGAAAACCAAAGACATGGGTCTGAAAAACCATTAGATTTTTCTTGCTTTCTTTTGTTTAACTGTGTCTTGAGGTGCATCCATCTCCATAACCAAAGCTCAGATGGTTGCTTGTCTCTAAGCCTGGTCGGAATTCACCAGCTAGGTCTTGTCCATTGAGGGGCTCAGCCCAGCCAGTGTCCTCAAAGCTCACTGACCATGTGGGGCTCCAGCCAGGCAAATTTGTGGGTGCCACTGCACACTCACCCAACTGGTGGAGGACTTGTGGGTGCTTGCAAACTGGATATGGTAGAGACAGGACCAGGGAGTGGAGTTCTGCAGAATGGGACAGAGCAAAGTAGTGGGGTCATGGGTTTGTTTTGTGACAAATAGGCAACCTTCCCCTTTGTCTCTGCTCTTACCATGACAGAGTGGCATCAAAAACGGAAGGGAAGGAATAATCCCAGACTGAACTCAGAGACAGGGACATGCAGGCCAAGAGCAGCAGAGTTCAACTAGGGGAAGGCAATGATAAAAAGGATGATCAATCTCATTTTCAGCTGAAGTTTGAACACTTTCAGTGGTAATTTTGTACTTCCTCACTATGAGAGAGAGGAGGAGAAGAGCAGCAGAAGTTTGCTATGTGACTGAGCACACAGAGGTGGTTTCGAACTTCTGGAATAAGACGCAGCAGTAGGTAGAAGTAAATAAGTAGGTTTAACAGCCCATTTAAGAACTCGCTTACTCCTGGGAGAATGTCCCAATAACTAGATGAGACAGTCAAGCTTTCACTTGCTGGCTGTTTGTGCTCCACTGAATCCAGTGTTATTTTCTTCCAAAGCATTGCTATTCCAAAGGCAGAGGTGAAGTTTGCCCTCTTGCACACTCTCTTGGAAACTTAGAGTGGTGGGCAGGGCCCAGATGCAGCTGGAGGATTGCTACATTATAAGACAGCCCTCAGGCATGTAAGCATAAGTGCTCTAACCACTGAATTATCACCATCTACAGCTGGGCTTTAGGAGGAAGGAAAAGTCTGTTCCATCTTTGGGAGATGGACAGAGATAATGACCTTTAGGAAAGGATTCAGGAGCTCTGTCTCCAAAGAGGAAGAAAGTGCATTCCAATAGTGTTAAATAAGATGAAAACATAGCCACTCAGACTCCTGACTTTGGCCATTTCACTTTCCTGCATGGTGTTTTTGAGACTTAACTGTGAGGGGCTCTGAAATGTGTCCTGGCACTGGGCCTAGAACCTGCACCCATGTCTGGATCTGGGCTGACTCATTCTTCATGCATGTCAGACAAGCTTGATAATAACACACATTATAAAAACTAGCCTCAGAGAGGGTGTCTCTACCATGGAAGGACCAGCACTGGAAGACACCAAAATAGATTCCTAATAGACACTGCAATAATAATTAATGCTTCAGACTGCTTTCTATGTGCAGACTGCAGTTTTAATTTTGCTTCAAGTTATCTTCGTGTGCTTGACAACAAAATCTTTTTCACAGTTGTCACAGAGATATGTAAAAACAAGATACAGAAAGCTGAAGTAGAATTCTCGTACGTTTAAAGTTAAGTAAATAGGCAAATGCTTTCTGAGTAAGAAAATATGCAGTTTCCCCATGTTAGTAACAGGAGGTTCTGACAGAGCACAGACATTCTAGAGTGAAAACCTGAGCCCTAGAAACCAGTAGTAAAGCTTTCTTTGACTTCAGCATACTTCAGCTTTCACCAAACATCTTTTAATGCCCGGTATTTTGCCTTGATCACCTCATCTCTCTCTGCACGTGTGAGAATGAAGCATGTTTTTATGCCTATGAGCTTGGTTTATAATTTTTTTTAAAATGTATATAGAAATTTTAACATGTACAAAGTTAGTGAGGTAAAAAAACTAGCTAGCATTAGAAGTTTTTGATTTTTTATGTATTCACAAATGTGTCATATTAAATCATTCCTTTAAAGGTAATCTCTTGGATTTCTCTCCAGCCAGTGAATGTTCACAAGACAGTGCTTCTCTCTACAGAAGTGATGCTGTTGCCATGCTATAAATTTCCCTTGAGGATGATCTAAAGCTTATAGTGACTTCCACTCCCAAGGAAATGCATACAGCAGAATTAGTGACAAAGTTATTTGTCCTGAGCTGCAGAGCCTGACAATAGAGCAAGCAATGACACCCATGTAGTCCTTATTGGTCAGCTATCATATACATGCATGCAGTTTATGTTTCTGATGAAAAATACTAAGCCAGAGCTATTCAGAATCTCTTCATGCATTGTTTTTCAAGGGGTGCTCTCTGTTTTTCAGAAATAAATGCAGTGATTTAACTGTTCAGTCTCTCCTGACGTTGACTGGATTTCTGTATTTCAGACTCATGTATCACTTTTGAGTTACAGGAACAAATTTTAGCTTTGATACAGGTTTTTATCTTTAAAGTATGTCTGAGGAAGAGCTATTATTTGCTAAGAAAGTATAGTATAGACTCATCTAGTTTCTGAGGCAGGAGCTGTTCCTGTAAAGATAAGAAGGCAGTAATGTTCAACAGTTTGAAGAAGAATTTTCTGCTGAACTGTTTTCCCTCTCTGTGCTCAGGTTTTAGAGGTAGTTTCCATTTTAGGAGATTTGTACCCAGATTCCCTTGGATCAGGAAAAGACGTTCGACTGCATGTTGGCCCTGCAAGGTAACACGTATAATCCTGGGTCCTGAAGGTAACGGTAGCAATTTACCTGCTTCTCCCTTGTGCTGCTGATGCAGCTGGTCAGGAAGTGGATGCGTAGCAAAGGAGGTTAATTTTACTGTCTCCAAGCATGTGAGAATCATGAGTAAGGCCTGAAAATGCCATTTGTCTGACTTGACGCTCACAGGATTAAAAAAAAAAAAAAAAGGAAAAGGAAAGAAACAGTTTTAATTTCTTTTTGATTTATGATTTCTGAGCCTCCAGACTACACACAGGTTACATGTTCAAGCTTTTTTCCACATATGGTAGGATTAGAGCAGTATACTCTTAGAAGGCAAAGCTTAAATTCTCATCTAATCATATCATTTTGGAGCAAGAACTTAAAAAGTAGCAAATATCATGAAGTTTGCAACGAGGCAATGGGAACCAACAACATGGAAAGGAGGGAGCGACAGGCTGCTAGCCAAGCTAAAATGTCAAGAAAAGGCAGCACTTTGTCACCACTACAAAATGTTACTATCTCTCAGAAAAAGGGAAAAGTGAAAAGCTATGCTTGTCGCTCTCAGAGGAAATTCTGCAAGATCAGAAGAAAAATCTCTGCTTTCACAGCAGTTTGCTCTTACAAGGTAGCTCCCAGAGGCTCACCCCTGTCCTCTGCCATGAACTCTTTCCACCATGGCTGCAGCAGCAGAAAACAGATCAGACATCATCACATTCGTGCTGGGGTTACTGAAGCATAGGCAGATGTCCCATGGTCTGCTGCACCTGCCTGTCCTCGTAGCAGACACAGCAGAGAGCGGGATGTGGAATCTGAGACCAGCACACATCCCGCTCCGCTTCAAAGGCTGTCCTGTCCACTTCAGCTGGAGCAGCAAGCAGAGAATCACAACTGCATCTCTAACACAGTAGAGAAGATGTATGCCTTATTCTCTGCTACCCTAATTACTGGAGTAATTACTTTCAGCAGCACAACTGAACAGACTACATCTTAAATCAGTGAAATTGATCTGGGGTAGAATTTACATGTTCTTTTTGTGATGTATTCTTCCTCATCTTAACAGGAAAAATGTATGAGAAAACATTATTCATTATCCTAATTTGAAAACTCTTCTTTAAGTGATGAATTACTAGAAAAATATATAGTGGCAAAATTTCCTTTTCCTGATAAAAGCTTTCTTAAACCAGCACTATCAAAATGGCTAGGGGTTTATTTTCAATTAACCCATTATATCTTCATTTCTCTCACAAAAGATTTTTTATTGAAGGAGTCAAAGATTTCTTTGAGTGTGTTCAAAGTAAAATAAAAGTAATGTTTACAAAATTACTTCTTTGCATACACAACTGCAGAAAAATCTTATGTAAATGCAGATACTCTTCTGCAAGGACTGGAATTATATCCAACAGCATATATTATCAAGTGCCTCATCACCCCTAGCAGAATTTTGGATCTGGCTGAGCTGTGAGTTTGTGTTACAAAAAACACAGGAAGACATGGTTCTTAGTCCAAAGGATTCATAAAGTGATGATAGGTTGAATATTTAGCTCCAGCCCTTAATGAGAGAGAACATATATTTATTTGATCTGAAATATTAATGTTTGGATTACATTGTAATTCATATTCATGTCTCTCTTTCCTGCAGGAGGAAGTATATCGCACAAGTGTATATGTTTGGTGATGCATATTTACCCCTTTTAAGCTATAGCGGCTGGGGTGTTAGATCGGAGAAGAATCAAATTTCTCTTACATCCTGCTTGTACCTGCAAATGGAAGTTGATGTCTTCTCTGTGTGAGACAGGGGATGGTCATAACAGGTGGTCATAACAGGGGATGGACTCATTAGGGCTGAAAAATAAAATTAGGGATTTCATTCCATGTAAAAAAAGATAAAAATTGTAGTTATACCCAGGGGATGACATAAATAGCCCGAAAAGTCCATTCCAGGAATATATCCTATGTATTTGCAAATGGACACTACGAAGATGGAAAGCGCAGCATAGATAAGAAATAAAAAGAGCTATGGGAAAGCAACAATATTCAAAGCTAGAAGTACTGTTCTCAGAAAAGGTTCATACTAGGTTTCTACAGTAAGCCACTAATATCTAATAAGTGACTTTGCCTGAGGCATTTCTGAAGCCCTTCTATAAAAAGAAAATAGCAAATGTTTATCTCGAACTGAAAATTATCTAAAATTAATCCTTAACTTGAAATAAATTGTGTCTTAGGAGGGGTTTAGGCTAGCAATTTGCATCTGAATTACAGACTGATTGAATTTGTGTTATGAATCTAAACCCATGGTTCTAAACACACTTCAAGTTTTGGAGAAGCCCCATAGACTGTTCTAAAACAGTATTGCACCTATATTACAATTATCTTCTTAATTTCATGAAATAATGGCTGTAATAATGACTGGAAAAATACAGTCTATTGTCTTACAGAGAAGCTTAAAATTAGAAAGATCAGACTTAATAGATATCTTTTCCATTTTTTGTCATAATAACCTGAATCACAAAAAATTGCATTACAAAAACACAGTATCTTACTGAAAAAGAAAGAATAAAATCTAAAACCTGTAGCTTCTTAAAGATTCAGCAACATAAGCTTCAAGCTTCCGAACATGTAAGTGGTGGTGGGGCCATGACATTTTTAGTTGTATCTGTAGTGCTGGCAGATGAGTTAGGTACTGCTTTGGACTGGGTGAGTGACTTCACATCGTATTTCCTAGACTGCTTCATCCTTCCCACAGGTCCAAAGGGTTTTTGTCAACTTCACCCTTCCCAGCCACCACTAATTTGTGCTAGTGTTGTGGACTGAAACCTCCCCAAGCCTGAATTGTTTTCATGTTGTCCCAAGAATATTCCCAGCATAGATCATGATCTCTCTTCAGGGGTTTTCTTTAGAGCACTTCATGAGCCATCATCTTTTGTCCCATGATGTGCTCTTCCATTGAAATCTCTTAGCTCACTATTAGTAAGGCAAGAAGCGCCTCTGGAGAACTAGAGTAACGGAGTGGAGCAGTGGGGCAGGGAAACCAAGTATAACCGTCTCAGATATTACTCACCAGTTGTCTTCATCAGATACACAAATCACTAAATGGACTGAGCAGGGTGTCCCCATGTTTGTGCCAATACACTGCGATCATATTGTGTTTTGTGTATCTGCAGTGTTTTTTTCTACAGAATTATTTAATTTTCAGTGCAATTCATGGAATTTCAGTCAATTTTAGCTATTGACCCTCAATAGAGAATTATATTTTTGTTAATCCTGGACATTGTGTGAGGACTTCAGCCCTTGATACTTTGACTGAGGAGGTCCTTTAAAATTTTACATAGTTTGCATTTATGTTGTGAGCCACTATAGCTCAGATTATGAACTGATTAAGACTTCTCAAGTCTTAAACCTGCATGAAACCTAATAGTCACTTTCTACAAAGCAATCTCTTTGCCAGTCCTCTGGTTTTCTTCCCAAGAGTTGCTCTTATTTCTCTAATAGGATTATAATTTACAACATATTATCTGAATTTTTAACTACTATGACCCTTGAAAATGTCTGTGTTCATCAACATTGTCAAATCTACTTAGTACCAATTACTGAGTAAGATGAGGGGGCTTGACCAGTTAGTTGTGTAATCGCTAATATAAACATTCAAGCGTGGTGTAAGTGTGGGTGTCTGCGGATCACAAGAATACAATGTGGTTTTTGAACTGGAATCTTAAGGATACTGAGTATCTTTAGTCATTGCTGTACTTGGTGAGATTTGAGAGTGCAGAGAAACAGCTTGCTATACTTCAGGGTCAGACCTTTTAGTTTCTAAATTGCCAGTTTCTTAGGTTCATTGATCTAATTTAGCGATTCAAATTTGAACAGTGATTGTCAGCTTGATCTTTACAAGGATCTTCACAGAATTTGTTAAAACTTCATCTCCTTATTCACATGGATAAATCATTCTTAAATGTAGTACTCTTCACATGGGTAACAAATAAAGCTGCAGCTGTATACACCTTACGTACTAAAGCATTGTAGAAGAAACATTAACTGTGCAGGCACTAGTCAGTTACCCCAACTGCACCATTTGATTTCGTTTTGTCATTCATTGTATTGGCATAACAGTCTTTCTCCAATATTTAGGTTTACTGGAAGTTTATAAATTTAAGATATTTTAAATGAGGACAAATTTTAATACCTCTTCTTTTTTTCTTTGGCCAGCAAGTTGAGAGAAGTGATTCTGGCCCTCTACTCCCCACCTGGAGTCTTGCATCCAGCTCTGGAGCCCTCAGCACAGGAAAGACATGGACCTATTGGAGCGGGTCCAGAGGAGGGCCACAAAGATGATCAGAGGGATGGAGCACCTCTCCTATGAGGAAAGGCTGAGAGAGTTAGGACCATTCAACCTGGAAAAGAGAAGGCTGTGGGGAGACCTCATAACAGCCTTCCAGTATCTGAAGGGGGCCTATAGGAAAGATGGGTAAAATATTTTCAGCAGGTCTTGTTGTGATAGGACAAGGAGTAACTAAGGGAGGGTAGATTTAGACTACATATAAGGAAGAAATTATTTACAATAAGGGTCATGAAACACTGGAACAGATTGCCCAGAGAGGTAGTGGAGGCCCCATCCCTGGAAACATTCAAGGCCAGGTTGGACAGGGCTCTGAGCAACCTGGTCTAGTTGAAGATGTCCCTGCTCACTGCAGAGGGGTTGGACTAGATGACCTCTAAAGGTCCCTTCCAACCCAAAGCATTCTATGATTCTATGATTCTCTTCATTGGTAACAGAAAACAAAAGAAGATTTTTAAAGAATTTTAAAGAATTTAAAAGGTTGTAAAATATTTTTTGGATTTTTTTTTTAAATGGTATATGGATTCTTACAGTGTGTTACACTGCAGAAAATGTTTCTTGGTCAAAAGAGTAAATCCTCTTTTAACCCGAAGGTTAAAAGTGTAATCCTTTGGATACATCTTCTATAGGATCTTGACCTATACATCTTTAAGGCAATAAAGACACATACACATGTGTATATATACATAAACTGCTTTTATTTCCTGGACTAGCCATGTTATGTCTATTCTGTCACTCATGAATCAGCTATAGCATATTTCTAAGAGCAAACAAACACTGATTAAATATGTTCTCTGTCAGCATATCTGCTGCTGTTCAAGGAAGCCATAGATCTTATTTTGGTCCATATTAAAACTAGACAAATTCTTTGCTTCTACTGCTGTATTTGGAAAATTGTTGCAGAAACTTCTCTCTGCTGGACATCCAACATTTATTCCTGGTTGTTGGTCTTATGCCAACGTGCTTTAAATAACCAAAAAGACCACTAGGCTCTCACTGTATTGGAAAAAATTTAACAGGTAAGTATAATGAACCCCAATTTTTTTTTCCTTATTTTCTGAACTGTTTTTTTTTTTTTTTTTCCTAAAAATAAAGTATTCCTGAAAAGGAAACTGGACTAAGGGAAGCCAAGTGTTATATGAAGAAGCATAATTTTCTATATATTTTTTTTTCTTTTCACATAGCACAGAACTAGGACTTTTCAATGAAACCAACTAAAATAGGATTTAGGACCTGAAAGGCCAGTGGAACTACTTTTGTGTTTGAAGTCAGACAATTCAGAGCAACTACTTATGTCTTTAAAATTAAACACTGCAGAGCTAGGTTGAATTGGTGCTTTAATTATGTTTACTGACCAGAGGTACTTGAACTGGTTTACTAAAAATGTTGGAAAACCAAAGCCATCTATGGTGAAACAAAGCTGCTTCGGTCAAACATTGGAACATGCTGTCTGAGAAGTTGTGAGATCTCCAGTCTTGGAGATTTTCAGAACTCAGCTGGACTAGGTCCTGAACAACCCGCACCAACAGTGACGTTAGCCTTGCTTTGGGAGGTGCTGTGAACCTCCTGTGGTCCCTTCCAGACAAAGTTGTCTTTTGATTCTATGAAATCTGTGAAGCAGTTTGAAGGAGGGTAAGCAACATTACTATTCAAAGGTGTCTCAAACAATTTCCTGTGTTTTTAAAGGATATAACAGCTATGACATATTTTAAAGATCCATTTAAATGAGTGCATGAATCTGTGTGACCAAGTAAACACACAACCAGACATTTCTTGTATGCATAATTTTTCAGGAAATCTGAGATCTTCAGAGTTTTGCATAGGAAAATGCTAATTGTATATCTTACATCTTAATCACGCTTTTCTCTCATGGACATCGTTCATGCAATGAAAGATGTTTCATATGCAGAATGAACTTGAAAATATAAATAAAAAATAAATTTATTTCTCTAAATTAAAAGTGATCAGGGAATTTTCTAATACGCTTGACATTTTAAACAACATTTTTTATTTGAAGTTTATTGAAAATGATTCCTAAGAATCAACTTCTAGTTTACATCCAAATACCCATGTGGATGGAAACAGAATGGATGAACTCCCAACCTCCTTCACTGGAAGAAACCCCTAGTAATAACCCAGCCATTTATTCTGAGAACTCTCTGTATATTTTTAACTGCCTAAATAAAGGTTGACATTTCACATGAAATCCATTTCATAAAGAAAAACATAACTACGCCTTTTGGAGACTTATGATTCAATTCATTGCACAAATGGTCAGAGAAATTCTTTCAGTTTTTTCTGCTCTCTGCTGTATCAGAAGAATTTATAGATTAATACTTCGCTGTACATAGGAGAAAAAATATGCAAAGTGCAGCCAGTAATCTAATAAACAGTTCATTCATCAATAAATAACTGTTCTTCCGGAACTCAGCTTGCCAGTCATCTACAAAACACCAGTACTGTGATTCCCTGCCCAGCCCCAGCCATGCTCGAGATGCAGTCCCAGGGTAACACAGCTGTTGAGGGCCAGTCACCAGCAGAGTCCAGCACCTGTGCACTCTTGCAGCATTTTATTTCTACATTTCCCTGGTGCCCTGCAGACTGAATGGAGAGTATAGTAACCAGCGATGCCTCTTTTGGAGACATCACCTTGGTGAGGAAATTCACACCTACAGTGAGTCCCCCACTCCTGGTCTCCTTGGGTGACTTTCAGGGAAAAAAAACCCAACTCTTGGTCCTCCTGACAGCCATGTATGTATACTCTAAATCTCCCAGTATCAAACTCCCCAGGACTGCATGGGACAACATGGAGCTTGTCCTGGGTTCGGCCAGGACAGGGTTAATTTTCACCAGAATCCAGGAAGGGGCACAGCTGGGTAGGCTGACCCAACCCCAACCTGGCCAAACAGAGCTGGGTATGCCATACCCTGTGCTGTCACGCTGGGTTCCGGGGGTGGGGTGGGGGCGGTGCGGCAGGAACTCTCTCGCGGCTCAGGAGGGCTCAGCGGCGGTTCGGTCCGAGAGAGCGGGTCTGTTCTGCGAGCTCTGTTCTGCGGGTTTGTTCTGTGTAATCCCCTTTTCTGTATCATTGTTGTTCCTGTTCCCTCTGTTTGCTGTTCTGTTAAACTGCCCTTATCCCGACCCACCAGTTTCTGCCTCTTTCTTTCCATTCTCCTCCGCACCTCGGCGGGGG
>Ga0065711_1036168_pt1 | contig 21358 bp, 12 predicted proteins | sample Hoacrofraction12_FD_59098 | JGI IMG/M metagenome (GOLD analysis project Ga0065711, IMG submission 59098) | Hoatzin crop microbial communities from Cojedes, Venezuela - Epithelial fraction 12 v2 (version 2) | ecosystem: Host-associated > Birds > Digestive system > Esophagus > Crop | place... | reverse complement strand
AGGAGATTAAGGAGATTAAGGAGATTAAGGAGATTAAGGAGATTAAGGAGATTAAGGAGATTAAGGAGATTAAGGAGATTAAGGAGATTAAGGAAATTAAGGAAATTAAGGAAAAGGAAAGAAAAACAGTTTCACACTAACCTGTTATTTTAACTAAGTGCATGCATTGTAAATAGTAATTCATCCTAAATGGCCAAAACCTGCGGTTGTACTCATTTAAGTTTTTTTTCATTCCTGTATGCCTTTCATCTGATTCCATCGTTTTAGAAGAACTAACACAGGCTGAAGTATGCAGTGAGTTTGTAAAGACTTCCAGTTGGCTCCAAGAGCATTTCCTGACTGACATTATTTTTCTGTAGCTTCTGGATCTTAGGCAAACATTTAAACTTGGCTTTAGGTTTATGCCAGGAAAAGTATTGGCCCAGATACCAAGTTGAGAGACACATCACTTCCCCTCTTACTTCTTTCTCTTCTCTTCCTAATACAAAAACAATAAACTCCTAATAAAATGGTGTGTTATTTTAGTTCTTCAGAAATAATATTGTTTTAGGAGGAAAAACAGTTTGCAGATGGGCATTAAATTTGGCTGTAAAGACCTCTCACTCCTAAAGCTGCTACCAGTATCTGGCTGTCTGAAGAAAGGGCAGATAACACAGAGAAAATTATGGTAATAAAACCTTCTATTCCCGTGTAATATAAGAGTTATTTATTCTCTTGGGTGAATCTTAACAGTTTGGTGAGATTTTCTGAGGTCAATATTACTGTGAATATTACCGTGAATATTACAGAGTCTGGAAATCACCAACTATATTCTCCTGATCACTTAGTGCTGTGAAATTCCACCTTCCTTACCCAATTCAGACTTTCGCAGGACTCAGTAGTCCTTTGTTCAGACTCCAGTTTTTAAATAAAAGTTAATTTTCTGCATCATTTATCACACAATAGTACAGTTTTAAGGCTATGAGAAAAAAATATTTCTGAGTTAATGTATTAAACGTCAACAGTGGTCAGTACTGAAAGAGAAATTCAGCTCACCATATTTCTTCTATTCTAAGCTGTAGGTCTATCACAGAATGAGAAAACAGCACAGAAAAAGTGGTTGGCCAATTTCTAAACACGAATAATTCTTAGTTTTGTTTACACTTTCACACAGGATCAATTAGATTTTTAATGAACAACATGTGGAATATCACACAGTTCAAGATATTGCCCTTCTATGCAAATCTATCGATGTTCTTACCTTGCACAACTGGACCTTTACAGATTGTTTTGTTAGAGAGGAGGAGACAAATTTTTCAATGTTTCTTCCTCTCTTACCTGAAAACTTTGCTTTATCCAAAGGAAACTGAAAGAAGTCCAAGTACAGCTGTCTTCACAGGATTTCCATTCTATTCTGTTCTTGTTTCGACTTGTCAGAACTGCAGTGTCACTTCATTTTAGCACTTCTGTTTCCTGCCTTGGCTGCAGACACTAACTGAAAGAAAAAGAAGCACAATTTGGATACCTGTTTTTTAAAAGAGGGTATATAAAATGGAAAGATTTGGAATAGTCCCTTTGTTGTCTTCAGTGACATTTATCTGAACAAGTTCCCTCTTTCTTAATCTGTCTTTAAACAAAAATCCCTTAAGCTGCATAGCCAGCAGTGATTTATTTAGTGTGAGCTGGATTTACCTCTAAACATGCTGCATCAAATCCCTTTCCCAGAGATAATTGCAGTCTAGGTGGGTAAGTGCAGTTTCTGCATGACTGTATGCATGACTGGCAACAAAATCAGGTAGCTGTCATTGAAAGCTCTTCTGTGGAGGTATTCCTCTTGCCATTATTGCACTATTTCCTTGATTTCCTAGAAGGATGTGAATTTAATGTTGCTTGCTAATGATTCTAGGTGCTTGTGTGTTAAAAACTCCCAACGATCATTTTCCAGATGTCTAGAAGGGTCATTACATTGTATTTGTTATTGCTATGGCAGTGATTCAAGCTCAGTTCCATATATGCTGTAAGTAGCTTTGGGAATTAGATTAAATAATTATTATATGGAGCTACTGTCAGAATTATCTTTTGTTTGGTGCATTTTTGGCCGTCTGGACTCCTTCATGCTGAAATCACAACAGAAGTTAAGTCCAAGCAAAAAGTCCAACTTACCTCCTACACCATGGGGACATTTGCATGAAAGGGGAAAATCATCTTATTTATCATATGTAAAATAAGGAAATATGTTATGAAAGTTGCTGGGATGCAAAAAATTCTCGATCTTCTGTTAGAGATGTCAAAAAATTTCCAGTACCAGAAGGGCATTACTGCTGTAGTACAAAGCTTTGCAAGATCTCACCTGGAATGCCAAACTACTACCCCGTGTTCAAAATCAATAAATTCAGCTTGAAAAGGGTCAGTTAAGATGGCCACAGGATGAAGAGCTTCTTTGGGAGAGAAAGACTAAAACTTGCAGAGCTTAGTGGAGAGGCGGTGTAAAGAGGATGCGATTACTCCAAATAATATAAATGAAAGAATGTGTATGTGGAAATACACAGTAGAGAGGGAGAAGAATTCTTTAGACTAACGAAAAACATTAAGTAAAAGAAAGTCCTGATACTAAAGTGAGGTTCTGGTATAGCTTTGAAAGGTTATTCCAGCAGAAACGACAGAATACCTTAAGTAGACAGCTGGGGAGCAGACTTGATGACGCACAAAATCCCCTCTGGTGTTCCATTCTTATGCTTTTCGAAAGCTTTCTGTCTAACATACATGCATTTCAGGAGCTTTTTTTCTGTGTGTTCAGTTTTACCTAGTGGTGACCTACTAGGGCCAGCATAAGGAAATAGGTTGACACATAATGTTTGACCTTTGTTTCATCTTCATGTAGTAAAACGATGTTTTATTTCATATGAATAATATTGTCTTCTTCACATTAAACATGAACTAAATCATAGCAAGGGAAAAGTCTATTTTTTTACGTCTTGCTACAAATCAGCAACTGCCAACACGTATACTGCGTGAGTTCCTTACAAAAACATTTGTGTACTTTAATTTTTCCCCCAGAGTTGGATGTTGTTCACAATCCCTTGAAAAATCCACCCAATGAGTAGGAGGAAACTTCCAGTGAGGAGTTTCAGTTTCACTGGTACTGTTCTGCTGTTTTAAAACAGTGAACCAGAAGAGTACGCAGTTAAATCTACAGAAATAATGACAGCTTAGTGTTGAAAAGATCTGTCTTTCCTTCCTTTATTTTAATTAGGCAAACTAACATTGTATTTTACTGTTTTGAAGAGAAGGATAGTCTATGGTTCTCTTATTTTTTTTCTGATCATGAGTGGTGTTGTGACAGGCTTTACCTGTGTTTAGACAGGAACTAGATTTTACTCTTTTATTTTGCACATTTAGATGCCCAGATCTCCAGGGCAGACAAGTACTTTTTGTGTACAACTCTAACCACAAAAAATCCTCATAGTTCAAATGAAGTCCATAATGATCTAAATTGTAATTCTGGCTGAGATTTTTCCAGAACATTCACATTATTAAAGCCTTTTCATTAAATGCATAGATTACTTTTTTCTTAAATCTTCAGTACAAAAAGCAGGCACTGTGCTCTCGAACTTTCTCTACAGATTAATGTCATCAGTATACATAAATTTAAACTAAATTTATCTCAATATTTATTTTATTACTAGTTGATAGGTCCATGGGCTGAAATGCCATTCACAGCACAGGGGTGCTTCATAATAGACTAATTTGCATAAGTACTAAATAATTTACATATATAAATTATATATCAAAATGCTCTCTAGAATCTATTCAATTCAATGATATTGTTGTTTTGTAGCCTTTAATACTGTTGAGTCTTTAATATTTAAATCCAACACCTCTTCCAAATCAAACCCACAGGAATTTTTTAATTTTTTTTTTTAAGAACTGTACTGACTGTTATTAAGACAACAACTTGAACTGCACAAAGAGAGATAGATATGACACCATCAGAAGTCTGGGCTCACGAAAAAGCTTCACATGAAGATTATCTAACTATTCAAATAAACCTTAATCATCTAGAGAATTGCAGTTGTTCAGTCAGTAAGGTAATTAGGTGGGCATGGAGGTACTGCCTCACTGACTCAAAGAACCTTCTCTATTCAGTGAGCAATGAAATCTTTACACTCAGAAAAGTAAGCAAGAAAAGAAAAGCAGGCAGCCAGAAGAAAGGCTGGACTATTTTCCCATCTAGGTCTACAAAACTTATAAAATACCAGCAGAAAATCAAGTACAACTGAGTGGATTAGAGGTTTCCCCAGTGGCTTTTTGGAGTTAAGGTTGAGTGGGTCTCCAGAATACGCAACATGAAGCTTTCATTTGCCAACACAAACTGCCAGATAAGAACTATTTGTATCAGGTGCTTAGGTACACACTGTGTATTAATGATGCATTGAACCTATAAAGCAAATCCTGTTTCTAAAGCAGTATTCAAAATTGTTCTACAGATATAGATATGTATATATATTTCTAGCCGTCACAGTTAATCTGTTAAAACATTTGGTCAGAGCTGTCACAATGTTATTAGCAAATCTGTTTATTAATATGTAAGTCAAGACTAGATCAAAAGAGTTGCCCTCCTCAGGATGAGCACATAGTTCTCTAGACTCTGCACTCTATTGACTGGATAGGATATGATTGCCTAAATACAAGTATCTACCACAATCAGGGATGGTTTAAAATGCACAAGACATTGTCCATCAGATGTAATGTGGGTCTGCAGAAGATCTTCATCCACAGGAGGTGGGATATGGTACTTCATGCTATCTATAAATTGAGCTGTAGATTCCATCCACCACTGCAAGAGCTTTCACACCTGTCTCAGATGTGGACACCTATCTACATTTTGTTCTTAGATATCTGCAGTCTGGTGCTGAATCCTTTTTCCAAAGTTACAGGGAATTAATCCCACTTCTAGTAAACTTGTAAAAAAAATCTGTCATTTTAGCAAGTTTTACAGATGATGGTCTGCTATGGGGTTAGATAGCTGAGCTACCTGTTTATTTTATTTTTGACCTACTGAACTGCATAATATTTAATATATTGCTTAGCCCTCAGCACAGGTAAAGCATCGCAAAAAAAATACCCCTTTGCTTCAGAAATTTATCTTACTAAAAATGCTACTAAATTCAAGTCTGGTAGCAAAGGTTCTTTAAAACAGTAAAAGAAGCAGACAACGAATCAAGAGGAGATGTGCAACACACGTTATTTTAATAATCTTTTGCAGGCCTTGGGAGGGATTCAGTAGCTCGAACATATGCATCTAGTGCTATTTGATATGCCCCAGGACAGCCAAGACATCTGCATGGGGCTGACAGGTATGTCACAGGACTTACAAGAGACCTGTGTCCTCCTAGACAGGCAGCTGGAGACCAGGTGGGGTCGCCTGAGATGTCTCAAGTGGCAACAGATGCCAATGTTTAAGCAATTGAATCCCGTTCTTTGTGTACAATACAAGCCGGACCACCGTATGTGTTGCCTTGTCAGACACAATGCAGTTAGCATGAAAGCTTTCTCTCTGACAGGAATCAGCATCAATGATTTGTCGTTTAAACCATGCTTAATAAATTATTAAGAAATAAAACCACATGCATTAAAGAAGGTTAGGGCTGAGTTCTGAGCTAATATAAATTATTGCAGCTGCACTGACTTCAGTGAATTGACTCCTTTCTTTTAATCAGCTGAGGATTCAGCTCCTAATAGAGCTTATGCATGACTTTTACATTTCTCATCCACTGACATGGGATTTCCTGGAGTCAAGAACAAGTGTGCTGCTTGGCACAGTGTGCTGGGACATGGTTGCTGTCATTTGGATGGGTTCGGATATTGTCCCTTCCCTAGGCAGCACGAGCGTGACTTGCAATTGCTCTTTCCAGTCCTGAAGAATAAAATTAAACAACAAAAAAATTCCTCTTATTCTTTAGCTGTGCATGACAGCACATGTCCTTCAGCCATTGTATTATTTTTGGTAGCATTTGGGTCAGCTTCCTGAGGACCTGATCTTTCAGGAGGATGCCGGTGGTGGCTGTACTCCTTATTCCTGTGAGTGACTCCTGGCACACCTGGGGAAAGGTGGCTGGCTCTGATGCTGAGACCGCCCTATGGCGCAGCCTTCTCTTTGGAAATTAATTCCTCTTGTGGTCTGTGGCCTGTATTAATGCTGCCCGTTTTCCAGTGAAAGACTGCAAAATTTTGGGTTGAAAACAAACACCTATCACAAAAACACTGGTGCACCAATTACAGGAACACTGATTCTCCTATTTGTAATTGCAAGATGAGCAGGATGTTGAGACTGAAGGGAATTTTTCCCTTTGCTTGATCTTAGTGTTTTCTAAATATAATACTAAAGTAGTCCTTGGCTTTATAACTCCCAAACAATTCCCCAAACACGTCCTAGGTTGCTTCCAAGCTCAGAGAAGTGCAGATGCGATAATATGATGAAAAACTTAAGGATGAAATCCAGTCTATCTAATTTAGGCTGATAGGATAGGCACCTGCCTATCAGAGGTATCTGCCTCTGCTGCAGCTCTAGAAAGCTTGGACACCAGGACTGTGCATCAAGAAGAACAATTTAGGTATATTTTTGGTGTTAAATTTAGTTGCAGTTTATTCTGTCCTAACTGTCTAAAACCTTTAAGCATCTGCTGTATTTCTTGCAACGAAGAGCTGTACGTGTGTGATGGGTTTCTTCATTTATCTGTATAAATTGTCAGTAACTTTCATAGAAAAACACACTGTCATAAGCACCGTTTTGTTTCTTTTATCTTTTTATTAGTCAGCAAGATATTGGTGTTTTAACCTGGCTTCCCCACCCCTCTTTGTAAATATAGGTAGCATTTCTTCAAGAGGTACATGCTTTTATTGTTATAAATAGAAAAAGAAATGTATACACTGTAGGTGTAAAACATAGTTACCTGTAGGAACAATAATAATAATCATGTTTACTGAAATGACTGTCAGGCGATGGCAGCTGTCAGACCAAGCATGACAGTAGAGCAGAGATATCACATGGATTTGCCAAAATCCCATTCACGTCAGCATTTAGAATTACAATTTTCTGCAATATTTATCTGTTTATAAACTATTTTAGGCTGAATAGCAATTTCAGTTTTGACCTATTACACAGTTACCTGCTTCTCTGCTCTCCACGAAGGGAGAATTAGCTTGGCATAATATTTAGCTACTTTTCTGAACAGAGCTTTTGTCTGAATAATTGGTTCTTGTTAACTGGTGAAGGCTCAGACATGAGCTCCATGAAACTTGTATGTGAGCTACAACTCAAGATGATACAAATGGCAGTTGTCCATGCGTGATGCACGGAAGATTTTGGTCTGTTGCCGTCATCGGGTCTCTAACACAAGCGGTAGTGACATTTCCTCATGGAGGACTCTCACTGTTTCCAGCACACGGGCGAGGTGGAGCCTGCTACATCACTTTGCGTTTTTTAAGGGTATTTGGTATGCCTCACACGCTGTTACAATTTTCAGCCAGCAAGGGAAAACAGTTGGCATGTTGGTCAGATGTGCTATGGTCTGCTAACCTGGGGAAGATACAAATGTATGTGCATACTTAGTCAAGACTTATGCCAAAACCTCTGGACACACCATGTTTCCCTCCTTTGGTGTGCTACACAAGACTGGGGCCATCAGATCTCCAGAAGAGATTTCACAGGTAGAAGATGCTTTTCTCATTGCACAGCATACACATAATTCAGACTACAATGTCAAAACGGAAATAAAGTTAAGTCTAGCCAGGATTTCCATTGCTGTGCAGGTGGGTAAGCCTGAGTTTACTGCCACCACAGTGGTCAATACAACAGAGTGGATTGGGGAAAGAAATTCTGGCAGGAAACTTGATCAACATTCCCCTGCGGAGAAACGAGGAAGCAGCAACTGAACCATGAATCTTGCTTGTGTTTTCTGGTCTTAAAACAGTGACAAGGCCACAGGTGAAGTACAGCATTCAGAGTTCAGGAATTTTTTTAAAAACATAATCCATATAATTTTTTTCCCTAAGTTTCAGAGCAGAAAAATAGGGGAAGGTAATAATAGGAAATGAGTCTTGGAAATGCATTAGTGAATTTGGACACTTACAGTCTGTGAAAAGCAGTGCTTCACCCTAGATATACTTTTAAGCTTGACAGTAGTTGTTGAGAGAACAAGCTCTATCATGAGTCTTCTTACCATGCAAAAAGACGTTTGGACTTGATTCACCAAAAACTTTACTCAAGGTTTACAGACTAAATTAATTATTTTTGTTGGCTTTGCACTGCTGTGAAAGATTGTGGTCATGTGAGGGTGAAGCCAAATGGAAGTTCCCCTGCAATACTTGTCTGGTTCTAACAACTTACCCTTCCTCATTTCACTTCCCACATTGAAATATTTACCATCAAAAAAGGAGGTTATTCTGTATTTGGATATGATAAGATTATGATTTACTCAGCCATGGCCTGATTCTACATTAAGTAATATTTTCCTGATTACATCATAAGCTACTCAGTGTGATGTATACTTTTCTTTGTCCTGCATGTCAGATATTCTTCATTTCATAGCAAAGGATATATGAAAAAGGAGAAGTTTAGTCAGTGGTAAGTGAAAACTAACTTGATGTGAGACGGTTTTGCACAAATCGGAGCAATTATTTTAATTTGTTTGCCTCTCTTTCTTCAAGACATACTCTAGATTTCGTTCTTTTTTCTATTTAAGAAGTTCTGTTCCTAATTTGAAGAACAATGGCTTATGTTTACATGAGTTTAGTCTGAGTAAGAGAAACTGCTTCTTTAAATTCAACTGCAAACTGTGTTTAAACATCTATCGTTCATCTCAACTGAAAATTGAAAAACTATGAACTAAAAAGAGATTAAAAATACACCAGAGACTTCTTCAATGAAAAGCTGATAAATACGTAAGAACTGTAAAGAACATGAACCAAATGTTCAAAGATATGATACTAATCTGATTTTGAATTTATCTGATGAATTCTGGAAAAATGAGAAGCTCAAGCTTAATCCAGTGTTTACATGCTCAGGTTTATTTTCTAGATTCTTTGTAACAGGATGACAATAGTGAAACCTACAAACACATGAACTTTTAGATTAGAATAATTGGCTAAAAAAGTAGAATATTGTATATACACTCAATTATGACATTTTTAAAAATGTGTTTGAAGTTACATGTACTCAACATATCTGCTAGGAAATCATTTTAGAAGTTGAGTGTATTTTTTGCTTTTGCAAGACAAGCATTTCCTTTAAGTGTACTGTCTGCCTGCAAAGCTGGGAGTCAATAATCTAAATGAGATAATTTCATAAATTATATCTAATTCTGTTATTGTACAATGGAATTAGCTTTATGTTAGGGCTGAACTTGGCCTTTTAATACCCATCTGTGGTGACTGATCAGCTTGTACTTTCGGGATACTAACAGTTCTTTTAGCATGTCAGAGAAATGGTGAAGAGTATATCCATGTCTAAACCTGGATCTTATTCTGCACTATCAGAAATAAAAAATAATTTAAATCCTTTTCTTTCTAATAATTTGTATAGTTCTGTGAATTCTGCAGGTCTCTTTTGATGTACTATGCATACATCAGGTACCCCTTTTTCTCCATCATATAACCAACATATGCATATTCTTTTATGCTATTTACAGTGCTAAACTATAGAAGGCGAGTACTCAGAGAGCAATGTATAATACGGTTCCAAATCCTCCCTCTCAAACAGGATTAAAATAGATGAACTTCATCCCCACTGGTTTCAACAGAGCTACATGAAGAATTAATTTATCATCAGATTCCTAATCGGAGTTTATAGTAGGCACTTAAAAATTGTTTATCCATTTCAAAGTAAATAAACACTTCAGTCAAAATTCATGCTGAGTGTAATTTAACTAAAAGTGATCGGAATTTGCTAGGCATGAATGTAGTCTCCAACTGTTCAAGGTGTTCTCTGATTTACTTTATGAGGTGGATTTAGGTCAATGATCAAAACTTCACACAGATGTTCATGGGCTAAAACAAGTAATGAAATAAAGGGTTACATAAGCAGCTCAATTAACCCACAAACAGCAACTGATTAGTATACACAGATTCTACTTACAGAAATTTGCATTCAACCGAAATGCAAGACTTAAACCTTAAATAGAGGAACAATATGTGCAGGAAGATAAGTCAAGCATGAAATAAATGAGGTCCACAGTTTTCAAACTTACATCCTCACTGTCTGCAACAGGTCTGCTGACCAGCTTCATTTTGTAATGGAAATTTATGATGGACTTTCCGGACAGGCTAATATTTTTCCAACAGTAGCTGCCATAAGCTTATTGAAGAGTTTCAAGCAGACCATATGTACAGTAACATCTCCCTGATACAAGTTTTTCTGGCAATTAGCAGTTCAGAGACCTCCTGAAACGGAGATCCCACCATCTCCATGCTGCTGATAGCCATCAACGAACAACACCCTCCAGGTAGCTGTATTATGTTTGTATTCATATGAGTTTGGACTCCCTCGTGATCTGTGCCAATGCCTTCCCTGACAGTGTCATGTTTTCCGTGAAGACAAACTATGGGCTTCACAGCTTTTCGAACCTGCTGCCTGATCATTGCAAGCCCTCTCAAGTTGTGCACTGTGGTTAAAAGTGCAATGTGTTAGTTTTTAAAGACAGATCACGGATTCAGGACAATGCTCACAGGTACCCTTTGCAAAGCGGGTAATTGCATTGTACTTCAGCTTCTTTCTTAGTAAGATGGTACTGAGTAATATTTACTGACCTTACTGAAAAACTTTAGGATATACCGAGTGGCTAAATACATGTGTTTTTATGCTAAATAGGAACATTTCATAATTAAAAGATGTTTGAATATATTTGTGAAATGCAGTGATGTCCTCATGGAAGTAGAAGATGGCATAGCATACATAAAAATGATTAGCTCTTGGTATGATAACACTGTGCAAAACATCAGCAATGAACTTGAGCAAGTCTCATCAGGAGAAAATGATTTTAAAAACATCAGACAACATGTATGGAGTTAGCACAATGTTGAAAAACTTCTGCTTCTCATAAATTCTTGAGGTGGAGTGCTTGTGAGCAGAGTTTGTTGGCGAAGAGACTGCTTACTGAGCTCTGGCTAGGCATGGACTGAGCATGCAATATGTTGATATGAGCTCATAAGTGACTTTCATTTGCTAAACTGACTCAGTCTTCAGACTACGGATACTTCTCTAAAATTTTGTGTAAGATGGATGACTTGCTTTCAGAATCACTTAAGCAAAGATGTTTGGCCGCGTTTAATTTGCTAAAGTAATTTGCAGATGAGTAGTTTCCTCCAATTGTCCATTAACATTAAGTGAGATTAAGGGAGCTATTAAATACTGATTCTTTTACTCAGGAGATCTCTATGCCTAGACATCTTTCCTGCTGATAATTATGAGAACTCTTCTGATATACTTATACCTCATATGCTAAATATTTTAAATCCCTCCAAAGAGACAAAGCAGGTGGCTTTGTACTCATTACAAGGAAATCTCATTTTGCTGTCCAAATTAGCTGTGGAACCAAAACAACATAACATGTACGGCCATCTCCCTGATAAATGCTGACAGAACCCCCTTGCCAAAAATATATCCATTTAAATCCAAAGTATTATAACTAGTTGTGTTCATAAAGCTTCTATTTACAGTGGGGAATTCTTCGCAATGATCTCTGACAAGATATCAGACTATGATTAGCGATGGCTGAACTTCGAAAATATAGTTTAATAAGGCAAGTAAAACACAGCTTGTTTATCCAGACTTTGCTAAACCTTTTTAGTCGGAACATTTGATAAGATCTGTCATTCTCCTGAGATGTTCAGTACTTGCAAATTCTGATTGAGCTGTGCATGGGAAATGTTAAAGAGGTTTCTCTAGTGTAGGTGAGATATGTTTGGGTGAAAGAAATTTAGGCTGGTGCCCAGTTTATGACATGTGCTATACAGGATGTGTTTAAATCTTTTCAAGGACCACTGAAAACCAATAAAAAATTATGATAATTGGTTTGATCACAAAACGTTAAGAATCCTGATGAAATTATTAAAAATATTTTGCAGCCTCTAGGCATTTTGGAAGACTTCTGCAGACTAATTTTAGTTAATTACCTTGCGATATTTACTTCTAGCTGCAATTCACTACATTTCTACAACTATATGACTAGAAATACCTTTCCCTTCGTTTCTTTCTCTGCACCTACCACTAGAATAAATGTGCCTGCTGTGTAAAGTGCTTGAATTTCAGCTCCGTGGTTCTGATATCTTGAGTGAGAGGACTCCAAGGGGCCAGGACCAGGGCCAAAACAGGGAGGAAGTAGGCCGGTAAGTACCCCTGCACCCTGAATAGGAGGTGCAGAAGCATTGCACATAGGTGACTGGGCATGCGTCTCAATACGCATGTCAGGTGCAACCCACGGTGCGGGAGGTACCCAGAGCAAGAGCGCCGTAGTGGGGCCAGAAAGCAGAGAGAGGTTCCTGCTTCTGCCCAAAGTGGTGGCAGATGACTAGTACCTGGGAAAAATGGGTCAGACCTGTGCATGCTGTTACACCATACCATTAATTGTGGTGTATGGAAGAGGACATGCTGCACGAGGCAGCTCCTCTGCTGCTGACGCTCAGGAGCACGCTGCATGCAGGAGCTCTTTCCAAACCTGACTTGAGACTTCTTGGCAGTCCAGGAAAGTCTTCATTTGTCTATGGCTTGCCTGGGTGATTTGCTGCTGATCCTCTCTTTGGAAAACTGCAGTGACAGGCACTGTACCATCTTCCGTGTCCTCCCTGCCAGAAGGACATGACAGGCAGGTAGTGGGGGGTTACTGAGAGTTCTATTCTGCCCAGATCCACTGAAGGACTTCCATGTCTGTAGAAGCCCCTTTTTCCTTCATTTTGCTACTTGTCTGAAGAGTGTATGCAGCTTTCCAAGTAAGAAGCAAAAGATGAGATTTCTACAGGAAACCTGGGAACATCAAATTGCTAAGAGTAGCTGATTCTGGGCTTATTAGGCACTAATCACTTTCTGGTATAAAATGGGAGATATAGTATTGTCTCTGCATCTGCAGAAACATTTCAGCCAGATTACACAGCAGCTAATCCGTGTTACAGCAGTGCAATGTGCTGCAAACCACATAGTGCAGGTGGGATGAGACTGTATCTGCATGAACTTCAGAATGAACAAACTTGTGTAACAATGGTTTATTTGATGTGAAAGAGGATTAATTACTGCAACCTGGAGAGGCAGTAGCTGTGAATGAGAAAGTAACGTTTTAGAAGCGGAAAAACCAAATTTGCTTGGATGTAAAACTTACATGGATGGACCATCCATCCTTGAATGCAAACCTGCTTGCAGCCAGTTATAAAACAAGTGCAACACTAAAATAGCTTCTGCTGTAGATTTTTCAACTGTATTTCTCCACTATTTCAACCCATCAACACACGAAAATCAAATGTTGCTTGGAGCTTCATTTCTCGATGAAGGTTTCTCCCATACATAAAAAATGGACCTCTTTGCCTTTCTGTGTTGAATTTTTATGAGAGCTGCAGATATTTTTCTCCTTTCCTGTGTATCTACTGTAAATATTTGATTTGTTTTATTCTAGAAGGGATTTCTATCAGTTTGGGATATGAACATGCTGCAGCAAATTACCAATACTTAGATCCTTCTGCTAATGCTGGTTATATAAACATAAACACCTTTATCCTCAGTTTTTTTGATATTTCAGATTCACTTGCATGAATCTCAGAACTGGAAACAAATCTCACTAATTAGTCATTTGCTTTCTGTTTTAACAAAATAATTTCTTCTTTCAAAGCTGATGCTGGTCAGTGATTCATTAAGTATTCATTTTATCTTATCATACTCACTTATATCAATTATAAATACGAAGTTTAAAAAGTAAGTGTAGCTATTTGTGAAACCAAAGAGGAAATGGTTTTCCCCTTCAATAAAAATTGTAAGAAATTTCCCATTTCCATTCCAAAACTTTTCAAAATATTTCTATGGAAAATGAGAAATTAAACACACCAGAGCAGCTACTCTTTGAATATTCCACTTGATTCCTAAGGAGACCTATGGCTAAGTTCCTGCTCCTGCCTAGCAAGAGTTGTTCTTTGTGTTAGATCCATTGCAGTTTGTATAAAGCAGTACCTCTAATATTGGCTTTGAAAATGACTCATCTATATATCTCCTAGACAAAAATTTAAGAGTAGATGTAATTAGGTGTACAGAAGGTGTCAGAAAATATTGGAGACCAGAGCACTGGCATCTGGGGCATGATTCTGTTCTTTTTTCTGCCACTGCAAATGTCTTGACTTCAGAGAAATAAACATGTGCATATATTACATCCATATCAGAGTCTTTGTCTTTAGTTTCAGCTCTCCTAAGACACAAACTATATCAGATAAATTTAGATGAATTATTACAAACTATATCAAAATTATGGGTCATTATCTCTCCTTTTCTTCAGAAAAAATGGTTACTATTCCAAAAGAAAAAGAGAAGTTGAAGGCAAGATATTGTTCAGGATGGTTTATTTGAAAAGAAAAAGATCATCAGACGATAAAGGAACACTCATTTTGTAATAGTCATTAAAGATTTTGAAAGAATGATAATGTCCAAAAAGGAAGATCAGCTTACTTTTCCATTTTATTCAGATAAACACATCAAAATACGGATAAAAATTCAGCTCTAGGGAATGTGGTAAGAACAGTGAAACTCTCAGGGCTATGCTTTCTTATGCTACATAGTGAAATGGAGAGGAATTGGCACTCTGAGGTCACTGTTTGTCTGGCCTGTTTTGGACACTGTTTGGCAAAGGATAATGTGTCTGCTTCTTTCTGTTGACTATAACAGGAGCCTGAAGTAACTGAGGCGTAGACATCTACACTGGTTTTATTCGGTCAGGTAAACCTTTACCATTAGAGATGCTTTAGCTAACTGTTAGTTGTTTAGGTTAAAAAGTTCTCTCTCACACTTCAGAAGTGTTAGAAAATACAGCAGGACAGTAATTTTCATGTAAAACGTGTTGAGTTCTGTAACACGATGGTCTGATTACTGTGGAATTTGAGTTATCTTTAAAAGTTGTATTTTCACGCTCATCTTGAATTCGTTAGATCTAGTTATATTTGTTACTGGTGTGTAAGAAGGGAGCTGTGGAAAGATTTGATATTGAAAACCAGCTCTTCTTCAGATATGTATTGACCAGCTTCCGTTGACTGCTGTAAAGCTGCATGAATTGACATTCCATTTCTGTTGGATCAGCCAACAAATGCGTATCCTGAGTTACTATGGAAATTAACTAAGAAACTTCAGTATTGCTGATCATTTCTTTCTGGAGAAAATAATGGTAAAAAATTAAGTAATTGAACTATTATAGTGATTTTACCAAAAAAAAAAAAAAGAGAGAGATCCTGATATTTACCATTCTATGAGATTAACTACTTTTCCATGCAAAATAATGGAACCAATATTAAGGGAATGAACTTTAAGAGTATCTCAGCTCAATCCTGTGAACATTTACACACATCAAACTTGATTGTTCTTGCTGACAGAATTATATAATGAGTAGATGAAAGGAATGCAGCAGAGGTCATATGTTTGGAATTTAGCACAGCATATGTTCTTGTGCCTCATGACATATTACAATGAAAAGTTATTTACAGTTTGGCTATAAAAGAAATTGTAGTATATATGAATTAGATACTGTTCCTTATAATAGTCTTTACCCTGCCTCACGGGATTCTGTCTTTTCTATTGTTTGCCTTTGTACATTTGCACAAATTACGGAGTGCGGTTTCTGGAGTTTAGACATCATACTTTGATATATCCCTAGTATTATGCTGGGTAGAGAGCAAGGACACAAGACTAATGTTTTCCTATTGTGTAAGAAGATTTATGAGACTCTCAGGACTCCCAAAGATCTAGTCACTCTACAGATTGAAAGTGCCAGTACTGCCAGCTGTTGTGCAAATGCCAGGATCGTGTGGGAAAAGGGACATTTCTGATTCTGCTTAGACTGATCTGTAAGTGCTTCTTTCACCCTTGAAAATAGCTAGTTCTCCAGGATATTAAAAGCCTTTAAAATTAAGTGTGAAAATTTGTTATTTTTCTATCTCGTTGGAAAATCTAAAAAAAAAGCTAAAATTTGTTACTGTTGCCAAATGCACTGTCTTTCATTTCTTTGTATTTCTTTGAAAAATTCATTGAAAAATCAGACATTTTAAAACGAAACACTATGAACTTTATAGAAATCACTTTAAATATTTTCAATCAATTTAAAATCCTATTTCAGTAGTATTTTGAGGTTTTAATTTGTTTACAGTGAGTTACATGTTGTTCAGTTGTCTGTAGGCAAACAGAAGAGCACAATCGTAACTCTACCAGGTCATATTAAGGTCCACCTAGCCCACGGTCCTCATCAACACATAGCCTATAACAAAATGCATAGGGATGAATCCAAGAACAAAACTGATATTATTATAGTTTCTCAAAATATTTCCTCATCCTTTCTTAGTGATTTATGGCTCTGGGTCTTCATTAGTCAGAGGTAATGTCTTCGTATTCAAAATTGTATCTCCAACTTTCATCACAGTGTTAGCATCGACAGAAGTCTATGGAGATCACTAATTATGTAGTGAAAGTGTAAAGAATCAGGATCTTATTTTTCAGTGTTTCTTATGATTGCATCAGGAAATTCAGATAATAATGTCTCAAAATAGTTTATTAATTTTTAAAAAGAGCTAGCATTTGTTTTCATGTGGGTAAATATTTCTAATCCCATGTGTAGTTATCTTCATGTTATGAAAAGTCTTTTACTGAGAAAGGAGTGAATATGTAAGCCCTCTATATAATAAGATGTCACTGCTTTCAAATGTATGTCAACTGACAATTTGATTTGGCTATTGGTCACAGCTCTTTTTTGGTTTTAATTATCACATAGATATCTTACTCAGAAATTGTAACACTTTGCCACTTTTTTTTTTTTATCCTGAGGCACAATAAATACTAAGACAAAATTTCTCTTATGTCAAAAATCAAACAAGCAAATGTAGAATTTGATTAAAACCTCTGTAAGTGTCAGGTAAAATGTAAAGGCTTTTCTGATTTTTATTAGATACAGGACTCTTTTGTCAGCTGGTATAAATCAGTCAGCTTCAATTTGTGTTAATACAACTAATCTGACTTGTACCAGTTGAGGAACTGGCTCTTTCAGCTCCAGCATAGGAAAGTATCTATGTTAAGTCAACTGAAAAATTTTCTATGACAAATAAGGAAGGTATGATAGGAACTAGATGGCAGGGAGTTGTGTTATATAGTGTATTTTAAAATTCAAGGTCAAAGGTATATATCCTGTTCAAATCACAGTGACTGGGTTTTGAACATCCAGATATTTCCTTTAGAATAGATGATAAGAAATAATCAGAAAACAGATTTTTTCTTGTAAAATATTAAAATAATTTGAAACTATCTGACCATCTATACTTTGTTTGATTGCCTACCTGAACTGTCACAAGAAAGTGACGGCTCACTGCATTTTAAGTGAAAAAGTCACATAAAAATGTCATTCCAACGTCTAGTCATGTCATCACTCCTAATGAAGAGACCAAGGTCTAAAAGAATCAAAGAAGCTAAACTGCTCCTTTTAGGAACTTGTTCTTCCAAGCCAGTGCTAAAATGCATTGGTTACATGAATGAAGATAATCTGAAAGATGTTTATTTAGCTATTCAACTATTTAGCATGGGATTCACTTGGCTGCAGTCTTCTAACTCTTAGGGTCTTGTCCTGTGCATTCAGTAGCATGAACAGGCAGGCCTCACAGTCATTTGTCCCACCTGCCTGGGGTTTGATCTGTTTTTTACGATGGATTGAACCTCCCTTTAATAGATTTTGTGTATCTCTTTGAGTACAGGAGTCTAGACGAGTGCTTTAGCGTACCCACCCACTTTTTGTAGAACAGCTGGTTAAAACCAGGACATAGAGAGCAGAAGATGGAGTTTCTAGGCAAGGCACGTCATGGCGTTGGACAGAACACATCTCCTTTCCACGAGGGTACTGTAACCACCCAATCATCTTGAGTAAGAATAATCAGTGCCACTCTTTCAGAGATCAGCCGCAGCCCACATACAAAAGTCAGTGGGCAAAGGGCACTTCGAACTTTATGGGCAACGTATCCAGCCAGGACAAGGGCAGCACTAGGGTCCAGATTCAGCTCTTACACTCAAGACTACATTCTGTATCAGACTCTGAAAAACAGACCCTTGGCAAAAAAAACCCCCACAATTGCAGTCTATGGGACCGGCAGATCCATGGTTCTACATTCCTGGCTGGACAAGATGTGGAACTAGGTGCTTTCTGAGCCCCAACCAGTTCTGGTGTCTTTACTTACTGCAATGAAGGGAACCGGCATATTTCTATTTCACTGGCATAAAAAAGGGGAAAAAATTAAAGAAAGAAGGAGAAAGAAAAAAAAGAATTTGATAAATATTTTAAAAAAAGGTGTCCGTAGTTGGAAATAAAAAGATACAGTGATTGGTGATGTTCGGTGGAATGAGGGAGAGAAGTTCATTTGCAGCAGTTGTTATGAGGAGCATGCAGATTTTTTTTAATGCTGTTTTCTTCTTCTGGGAGAAAGGATCTACTAGTACCTCCCATGACCTCCCCCCTTCTCCATTAGCAACATTCCAAATGGTTTTAATGTTTATATGGATGGTAATCGTTTATGCTGGATTCTAAATATGTTACATAAAACATGTGTTCTGATTTTCAGTTGATCATGATGTACCAGAGGGGAGGAAATGCAATTAAAATAAAAACGACACACTAACTGGTATTTCTGAAGGCAGTTTTTAGAATTTAAATTGTGACCTCAGTGTAGACCATAAATATAAAATTCATATGTGCTCTGCTTCCTGCATATAATTACCTATCACAAGGTTCATAGTTTAAATGAAATTCTTTATGAAGCAAGAAATAGTATAATAGTGTTTTCTGGCTTAGTGCCCTACAGGATACATCAAGCGAAGATACTTTTTCTAATTTTAAAGAGAAATAAAAACATGTGGAACATATGCACTTTTGATGCTGTAATCCTATCAGAATATGTTTGTTTTTATTAAATTTTCCTCATTGAATGCTTCCTTTTCTCAGTGCATTCAGGGGGTGACACTACGTTCCAAGTGAATTTAATAGTTATGTGAGTAGGCTGAAGGATCTTTCAGATTCTTTTCTTCCTCCCTGTTTATAAATACTTGACGTCTGCAGTCTGCCTATTGGGAATACTTCCTCTCATCTTGGAATGAAGCCTGAACAAACAGGATTTGGGTAGGTGAATTGTGCAAGGGTTGAGGGTGGGCAGGGAAAAAGGATTAATCCTGCCAGACTGTAGGTGGGCAACAGAATTTCATCTAATGCAAGCTTCAGGCTCATTTAATTGCCCCGTCCCGTCATGCTGTAGGTTGAAATCGTGGTATGTGCACAGGCGTAGATTCTTCTCTCCATCCCAAGAGTCACCATCTTTCTGACTGTTAATCTCTGCAAGTCTGTGGCTCTGCATATTTCAGAGGCATCTTTGGGGACATTTTACTGCTTTGTGCCTAATGCAGAATCTCAAAGATGTCCATGTACCAGCTAACATCACCCTTGGGATTTAAAAGTTATGGCTGAACTCCAGGTTTATCTTCCTCCTTCTTTAAACAAATGGGTTAAGCTGATTGATGTGGTTGATTATTCACATGCACTACATCAATCACTTCTGACCGGAAGAACTCTTCTATATTTTGGCACTTGAATACTTCTCACAAGGCATCAAATCACCATTGGTCACATGGCATAAATGCCCTTGTTGATCCTGGTCACTATGGAAGTTCATTTTTTGTTGTATTATTTGCTTTTGCTAGATTGGTCCTTGTTTTCAAGCTTCCAAAGCTTTTTTCATTTGAGCACAGGGAAGTGCTTTGGTGGCTCCTATAGTCTTCATTCTGAAGGTCGGGAACTTGAATTTAAAATATTTGCTTATCATAAGGGATTTTTCTTTCAAATAGTTTTTGCATTCTGTCACAGCTTGTTGTTTAAAATTGTGTTCTCACTATGTGTATGAACATATTAGAAAAAAAAACACGTTGAAAAAAATACTTTCTCTACATCTTTGTCATAAAAGTTGGTCTTTAAAAATCTTTAAATATGTATAAAGAAAACTTCAGCTATATTTTTATAAGACTATTGATCTGAACAGATGCATGTGACTACATTAAAGAATCAGCGAAATGATAGTGTGTGATAGGCAACAAAATCCTAGATATATTAAATACTATTTGCGCTTTCATAGTGATTATGAAGTTTCACACATATATTTTGCTGAAAAATCCATGCAGTTAAAATAAAACCTTGTTCAACGTAATCTTATTCACATGTATTCTAAAGATATGGTGATCTCTTGTGGTGCATGCTGAAGGGTGTCCGTAGTTATTATATGCACATGACCATGCAAGAAAATGTGGCAGGTAAAGAGAAACATATGAAACGTGTAGAGACAGCAGCCTACAAAGACGGCAGTGACAGATGTTCTTGTTGCAGTAATCTGATCATGGCAGAATGACGACAGTAAAAAACCAGGAAGAAAAATGTTTAGGGAGCACAGAAATGCTAGCAGTTCTACTATCAGTAGAACAAATAAAGTTTAAGATAGGTTTCAGGGCTCAGTTCAGTTGCCTAAATATATTTGTCTAATGCCACTGAAGACCACTACTATTACAGCCTATGAATATCTAGTCAATAAAGCCAAAGGAGTCTGAAGATGCGTTCAGGTCAGTCTAAAGCAGACACAAGCGGAGGTCAGCTGCATAGCTCTCCAGACTTTGGAATGGATTCACTAAATCTTGATTGGCTAAATTCACTGACAGGAGCTTAGAAATCTTCGTTGTATATAGATATCTGCATCTGGACACAAACTTGTTGGACTCTTCAGTTTTGAGCTGGTTGCTTTTTTTAAACAAATCAGTTCCTTGTCATTGCTTTCTCTAGTATCTGATAAGGTACAGCCCTTTGGTCAAATTACAAGCTCTTCTGCCATGGTTTTAACAACGTAATATCTTTCTCCTGTGTGCGTTTAGTTTTTTGAGTCAGCCTATAATGATGGGATAGTGCTAAGCGATCTCTGGTATCTGAACTTTTATTTTAAGAATGTATGTCACAGAATCACAGAATCACAGAATAGTAGGGGTTGGAAGGGACCTCTGTGGGTCATATAGTCCAACCCCCCTGCCGAAGCAGGGTCACCTACAGCAGGCCGCACAGGACCCCGTCCAGGCGGGTCTTGAATATCT
>Ga0065711_1036167_pt1 | contig 21359 bp, 18 predicted proteins | sample Hoacrofraction12_FD_59098 | JGI IMG/M metagenome (GOLD analysis project Ga0065711, IMG submission 59098) | Hoatzin crop microbial communities from Cojedes, Venezuela - Epithelial fraction 12 v2 (version 2) | ecosystem: Host-associated > Birds > Digestive system > Esophagus > Crop | place... | reverse complement strand
CCAGTCCCCTCATCATCCTTGTAGCCCTCCGCTGGACTCTCTCCAGTAGCTCCTCATCTTTCTTGAACTGGGGAGCCCAGAACTGGACACAGTACTCCAGACGGGGCCTCACCAGGGCAGATTAGAGGGGAAGGAGAACCTCCCTCGACCTGCTGGCCACACTCCTCAATGCACCCCAGGATGCCATCGGCCTTCTTGGCATCCGGGGCACACTGCTGGCTCATGGTCACCCTGTCATCCCCCAGCACACCCAGGTCCCTCTCCACAGAGCTGCTCTCCAGCAGGTCCGCCCCAAGCCTGTACTGATGCTGCTGCCGAGGGCTCACTTCCCCTTGGGAGAGCTCTGGGGCCGGGCTGAAGCCACTGCCGAGGCTCCCAAGGCAGCCCCTCCCAGCGCACAGGCTCTCCGGGCCACTGCCTCTGTCTCTTGGCAGCCTTTGGCTTTGGCTGCCCCGTTTTGTGTTTGCCAGGCGTGGAGGGAGCCAAGTGGGCTTGGTGATGGCCGTGGCTCTCCCATGGGGAGGTCCTCACTGGTCGGGGAGAGCCAAGCTGCCCTTCCCAGTGCTCCACCAGAGGACAGGCTGGCAGCGGCTGGGGCTGGGGCTGGATCCCCGGCTGTCGAGGCTCCATTGCTCCGGCTGCTGCTCGGATGGCGCAGCACCGTCCTGAGCCTTGCTTGGAGAGCCGGGGAGCTGTTTCAGGTGAGAAGCTGCTGGCTGAGGGCACGGCTTCTCTGTGCTCAGCTGTTGAACCCGGTAAAACACTCGTCCCTTGGTTCGTAGTAGCGTTGCTGTGTGAATCCCTGCATGGCCCGGGCGCTCCGGGGGTTCCCAGAGCGACGGCCGCTTGCTCCAGGCCCTTGGTCTTCCCGAGGTCTGGGAACCTCAGCCCGGGACGTGGCTGTGGCTCTGCGCCGGGGAGAGCCCGGCTCCGGGGTTCCTGCCTGCGAGGAGCTGCCGGGCGTCTTCTGGTTTAGATTAACCCCTTTTACTTTTCACGTACCTTGCACAATTATTAAACAGTTCATGATTGTCTTCGTCAAAACATGCACTTTGTTCCTCGAATACCGCGCAGGGCCGCTGAAGGCAGCCTGCCCGGGCTTGCAGCGCAGTTCGCTGCAGTGCGTGCTTCATTATCTCCTGGAAAAACAAATTCCAGCTGGGAAAAAACGTCCAGTGATGTGTTGCAGTGTCTTGGTTTTACTTTGTGTCTTTATATACACAACATTTAAAAAGAAAAAAAAGACAAACATGCCACAAGCAAGTGCCAGATTTAGCAAACTCTTTATTTACATACAAATACATGTACACATATATTCTGTATATGTACACATATTTAAGTGTATATACATACATGATTTCCACATACTCTACAATAAATAGCATGTAGGGTTTCCTTTTAATTGCCTACAGTGCTGAGTAAAAATACATGGCAGTAAAATCATGGCTTACAGCTAAGTTACAAAAGCACCAACTACTGAACTCATAGCAGTAAATCCAAGCTTATATACAGCTGGAACGAGGACAGGCTATACAGAATACAAAGTCGACCATCTCGTAGGTATCAACAGTAACAGACAAACTAAAAAACATCATTTAGACCAGGAGAGAGACTCTGTATGGAATAGGATGAAGGAAAACGTTTAGATTATTGATCCAAACTGAACCACACATTTAAGTTTGTCACCTAAAAAGAAATTAGCCAGTTACTTGTAGTATATTTTTAACAGAGTAATTTTTTTTTTGTATGAGACTTTACCAAGGAAATCGGAATTCATCTCCTGAGTGAGCCTTTCGGAGCTGTCAGGGTCATTTGTCGGGGTGCACGCCACTTGAACAGAGTAGTTTCATAGTACTTTATGTAAGCTGTGTGCAACTCCTTGGACCCTGCACGTGAGTTTGGTTGCAGGCACCGAAAAGCACTTCCTCAGGCAGCTCCTTCCCGGGACCTGCGCCACGGAACCGTCACAGCAGGCCGTGAGAGCAGGTCAGCGGCAGCAGCGAGACCGATACCCGACGGCAGCGCCGGGGCCGACGCCTCGGGTATCGTCCCTGTGCTGCCATGTGTCTTCCTCGCTGCGGTGCGGTGCCGAGAGGACCAGCGAGCAAGAAAATGGCTTCCGTTAGGTGGAAGGCAGCCCCTGTTCCCATCAGACTTAAACAGAGATGATCTTTTTCCGAGGTGTGTGCATTCTCTAGCGCTGTCAAACTAGAACTGGTGTATCTGTAAATATTTGAGAAGAATCAAAACCAATGGTGACTGTGGAAGGAAGAAACGTACACCAAACCTGCACGCCTGGTGGGTCTAATGATCGTCAGTGCCTAATTACATCATTGCATATCCATGGGCAAGAAGTCTGAAGGAAGAACTGCTCACTCTTCACTTCAACGAATACGTACGACTACAACAACTCACAGAAAGGCAAATTCCTTTCCTTTTTTTTTATTTTTTTGTCCTAGAAATAGCACTTGCTCTGAGTATTTGGACTCGACTCCTTGAGCCCGGTTTGTGTAACATTCTTTATGAAACTGGTAGGAGAGCTATTTCTCTGGATTTTGTACATAAGCAGCTGGGAGTCTGCTTCATCATTTGTTCTTTATATTGTCATCTTCCAAAATTCCCGATGAGAAACAGGATCCTGCTAAGTGCTGTCCAATTCAAGTAAAAGAGAACCTCTCTGCCATCGAGCCTAGTTTAAAAACCCCTGATTTTCAAGGTCGATGTTCATTACAGCCATAATTTTGTTTGAGTTTTGTCATGTGCCTACCTGGTAGTTCCCTTATTAACGATGAGAGCGCTCAAATGCAATGGTCTCAAATGAGAATGATTGTTACAGAAATAGTTGGATTATTTACGATACAGCACAAACACAGCTACGGTTTTTAAAGACTTTTTAACCTGATAGGAAAACATCTTCTCCTCCAAAAGGTTGATGGAAATGCTGATTTTTATGACTGATGCTGTACCTCTACAGTTACCCACGATTGTATCAGCCAGAGGACAGGTACGGAGTCTCGCTATGGTAATTATAATCGGGACAGACCTTTTGCACCAGTTTGTAATCTACGCTGTAAAAAGCAATGTAAATGCAGATGACTTTAAATGGTTTGGAACACAACCAGGAGACATGGCTTTGAGTCTGCTCTTGATAGCAGATCTTTGAAGGGTCGAAATTGCACAAGGCAGTTTTTTTAGCGCGGTCTGTTTTTTCGTACTCAATCCGGCAATTGAAGGACTTGGATTCCTTGGTCTCCAGTGTTGACTGCGGCGATGATTCGAACTCCACCACCTTGGAAGGTGGCACCAGGCTTACAGAAACATTTCCCAGACCCGTGGAGTTATGTCGGAAATAAACACTGAAGGTCCCATTGCCGTGATCGACGATTTTCCCTGTAATCAGGAGGTTCAGCTTAACAGTTTTGATGTTAGAGTGGAAGTCGCCCCATCCAAACATTTTCTTGAATTTCCCAGTCTTTACGATAGGTCTGCGTTTAGTTCGTGCGAGAGATTCCTGAACCTCTGTGATGTTGGACAACCAATCCCAAAAGTTTTCTGTGCTGTCCGAGTAGGACACCTGGCCGTGTTTCAGTACTGGAGATGGCTTAACAAACAGGCGCAAAGGATTGATGAGCCTGGAGTGGGCCACGTTGTCGACCAACGTCTCTGCAGCATCCTTGTCTTCCCAGTCCAGCAGGTCTGTGGCTTGTACGACTTGGTTAGCGTCACAAAATACCTATTTCAAAACAGAAAGAAAGAACTGTAAATACAAAGTGTGAAAATAAAAATGGCAAGATACAAAAGGCGCTGTTAATATTGATTTTTACACCAATAGGGTCTGAAACGGTCCAGTCAGGTGGACTACTGTAACAAGTAATGTCAGCTGCCCCGTGAAAGCTCAAGGATTTCACTCAAAATAGCTTACAGAAGATGCAAAAAGCTCAACGGGAGCCTCCCCCTGGGACAAAGGGATAAATCTCTGGACAGGTCGAGGGCTGCAATGTGCGAGAGCAGACAGGCACCCTTTGCTCCTAGACCTGTTAGATAAAAATACCCCTAAGGATGCCGGAAAACCTGAACTGCAAAGTGGCACCTCTGCTAAAAGACTGAGTGAAATAGAAACACAGCATTTTCCATTCTCTTTCGCTTTTCTCACCACTTCACCTCCAAACTAGTTCAGGCTTAAAATCCTGTCTTACTCAGCTGTTTCTCGTGGTGTAATTGTGTACTAAAATGTTTATTATACATTTGTCTTCTCTGGTCTTCCCTTTTCAGTTTTTTACAAACTTAGCATGCCCATTTGTGCTCTGAATTTGAGACAGACCGTGAAAATAACCATGGTTTTGGGTGCGTTGGTTTCAGGTGCTAAGGTGCCTGTACTGAGCAAGACCTAACCTTCAAGAAGTGCTGAGCAACCCCAGGCACAGAGCAAATCTCATCATTTTTCAGCAACACAACTAGGCCAAGCAATTGGAAAGCAAATAACTACGTCTGGTAGTGACGGAATGGTCTGAGATTTGAGAGTCAAACACGCAGGTCTCAGTAAATAGCAGATTTTCGATTTAACATAGAGACACGTTGCCCATGTGCGTTCTTCCTGTACGCTGTGAGAGAGAAGTCCTGTCGAAAATGCAGCACTTGAGCATATGCTCGAGGTCAGAAGCACGATCTGTGTTTCAACAAGCTAGCAATGATCATCTAACTTTTTAGGTCCTTTAAGGCCTGAATAGAAGTTTTGGAGAATGTGTTTTCAGGGTTTGTTCTCTTCAGGGCTGTCTTGTACCGTCAATGTACAATGAAAAACTTTTTGAACTGAAATTAGTCTTACAAAAATGTGTCAACAGAAAGAAAAGGCGCTTAAAGTGGAAGGCAGAACGGATGGTGCTGTAGTGTCCTCATCCCCAAAATGCCGCTCGCGCTTCAGCACCGATCTCACGGTGCCAGGACGGGGCTGGCGGGCTCTCAGCGTCGCTACCACCCGGGACGGGGTTTTCACTATCCCATAGGCAACTGCAGTGAGATCATGGGGTGAATGTTTGCCTGAAACAGGCGACACACGGAGCGTGTGCCCTGCTCCTCAGCCGCGGGCTGATGCCGAATCCATGGGGGTGGTTGCGCTGCCTGTCTCCCTAGCGAAACCGCAGTGCTGGGCTTGTTTTGCCCTCTCCTACTGATCCCGAAGAGCTCTTCTACTCCTTTAGTTCCTGGCAGTATTCAGTTTCTATAATATTCAATTATTATTTTGATAATCTTCAACTTTTCATTTCATCATCTGACAAAAATATCCGGAGCTCCAAAGCCCTTAATCTTCACTGGGCCCTGTTCTCACCACTGATGCAGTAATTAAGATTGAATGTTGAAAGGCAGCCATCACGGCAACGTTCACAGCTTGAATGCCGAAAGGCGGCCAGTGCTATCGCTAGATAAATCTACGGCTGGATCGAAACATAGCGGTCAGGTGTGTCTCTGCAGAAATACCTTATTTTCTTCTTCGGATCAGAAAGACAGGGGAAAAAAAAAAGAACAATGATCACTTCCAGCCTGAGACCTTGTACATCAGCTTTCTGCCTCTACGCTGCGTTTTTTATGGCTGAGCTGTGAACCCAGGAGAAGAGAAGATCTGGATGGACCCGGTGACAGATGTGTATCTGCACCAGCACGAATAGCAACGCTGGGGGGAAGCATCGTCTCCGCTGGGATGCAGAGCCCTGGGTGAAGCAACGTCGTGTTTATCCATGGTTCTTCAGCCACTTCCAAGCCTGCTCACGAGCTCAACAACCAGCTGGGTGCTGCCGAGAAGAGCCGGCCATCCCCCCGGCCAGGGAACCAACTCCCCTGCTGCGGGGAAGCCACGGTTCAGATGAAGCAAGAACCGATGCACACGTTCACCCGTTTTTCACCCCAAAACTGACCCGAGGCCTTTAGGAGCACAAAAAATAGGCTTTTCTGCTGCATTTCTCCATTCCAGCTGAGGCCAAGGGCCTGACAGTGCTGACGTACCAGAAGATTTTCTCTGTGTTGGCAGGGCTAAATGATCTGCCACGTAAAATGCTAATGACCGCTCAAACCCGTGGGCACCTGTATGGTGCTGCTGTTAGAAGCTGGGCCGGAGGGAACTGCGGTTGGAAATTTTGAGGAGAAAAACATAGAAATAGAATCACAGGAAGCTCTAACTTTGCTCGTGTCCGCACCCAGCTCTGCGTGTCCTCTGGCAAGGGCATGGGAACACACACGAGCGTCCTTCTGGGCTGCTTTTCCTTTGCAGCGTTCATTGAAATCCATGCAATGGCTCTCCGGCTTTTCTCCCCTCTCCTTTTACGAAGAGATCCAGAGGGCATCGAGCCACGTGTTGCTGGTAATGCTCCCTGTATGTCTCTTCAGGGAGCTCTTACTCCAAATGAGATAGCAGAGCATTGCTTTCTCTGCTGCTTTTTTCAGAGGGCTCTGATATAGTAAGAAGAAATATGTAGGTATAAGGGTCGGGGTGGCTGAAGGGTGGGAAACAGGAGTGCATGCTAAAACCAGGTGGGTTTGTCACCTGGGTAAGGTATCAGGGCAGTTAGTTCAAAGCCACGATGGTGGAATTGCAGAGTTGTATCGTGCTAAACTATACTACTTATAATTGTCTGCGTGTTACACAAATGAGGCGTACTCACAAGATAATGACACATGTCCCCAGAGCGACAGAGACGTGGACCATTCCATGTAGCAATGAAATAACTTTCATGACATGGGACATGAAATCATTAATGCGTTGACTTACGAGGATGTAACATTCCTGTTTTAGGCCCAGATAGCAACCAACAGCCACTGCTGGAAGTTGTACCTTAGGCTTAACGTGACTCATTTTCTCCTCTTTCTTTCTTTCTCTGAAGCAGTTTGCAGACTGCAGGATTCTCCGATCTCACGCAGCCTTCATTCCTGACTCTGCTTCGTCCTGCCGCTGCCTTGTTTCACTGAACGAGGCTCCGAGGCTGACAACGTCGTCAGCCGGGTCGGTGCCAGGAAAGGGGACTTTGCAGGCTCCGGGTGTGTTTTGCAAACGTTTGGTAAAAAGGTGTCTCACAAAGCACTGCCTGGTTCTGCCCGGTGCCCAGCGCAGGAGCAGGAATGAGGGCATATTGTTCAGAAATACGAATATTTGTGCTTTTTTTAATGTAAAACTTTCTTTGTACGTGTGCAGATTTCTTTTTTCTCTTTTGAATAAAGCTTTCTACAATAGAACAGCCGAGTTCTAACGCATCGGTCTCCTCTATGCACCGCAGAGGCCCTTCGCGTGATGACAGCTCTTTGCTGTTACCAAGGACGGGCCAACGCTCTTTGTTCAGCTGTTTATTCACGCTGGTTAGCAATTTCCGGGAAATAAAAAAATGTGTATTAAAAGAATGCAGCACATGCTGGAAAAAATTACTTCTTCAGCATCTTCCCATTTCGCTATAATGCTCCTCTATAGTGGAAAATATTGCTGGTAGGGTATTTGAAAAATACTAGCTTAGGGAAGCTAGTGTATACATTTAAATAGATGGCTATTGCTGCAGTTCTCCTCTGCTGCACCTGCATTTTCCCATTCCCTCCAAACCATCAATTTCCAAACAGGAGAAATCACCTTATCTTTTTCTTTATTACAGAGGCTGTAAAATGTCACCCAGTTACCCTAAAATTTCCATTAGACTGTAGATATTTTCCAGTAAGAAACGTACTCTTGGACCCATCGAGATGCTCAGAATCCACAATGGGCCTTGCCATTTTTCTTACTACATTAACGACAAGAACAGCTCAAACCAAAGTATGACATGGTTTCTGTTTATGTGGTTTTAAACTTCAAACCATCGATTCTTCCCATGCGCTTCTCTGAAAGATGGTGATTGCTCTTCAAAACCTTCCACGAAAGATCCTGACCATGGCAGACTTAAAAAAGGTTTCGAGAAGTGAGCCTGCGTTGATGAGACAGCGGTACCAGTAAATGCTGGATTTTCTCTGTTTGCCCAGATAAATTTGGGTTCATCTGGAACTTGCTCCTACGCCTTTCTCTGTGGGCAAGGCACGAAGTACAAGCAGGTGTACGCGTGCAAGAGTTAATTGTTCTGACGCTTTGGGAATTTTATCCAGGTTATTCATCAGTATTCATCAGTCACCAGCAATCATTTCTGTAGCTTCACCCCTGCCAGGAATCATTTAAAAACTCTCGGCAATTAGCTGAAATAAATAGGTCTGTTGGGATAAACAGCTCTGAAGCAGCCTTCGGCCGCTCACTGGTGCTGCTGTGAGCTTTACATCCCACCGATGGAGAGGAAAGGGTGGTAGGAGGGAGGTGGTACTCAGTAACCTCCTCCCGCCCCCAGTTTCACCAGTGAAAAACTCACAGTGGGGGAGCCTTCCAGTGGTCTCCTCACTCTCTGCTCCTTCCACCCCTGCGGCTGTGTCTCGTGGGTTTATATTCGTGTCACCGCAGCAGCAGCACAGGATACTTCTCCGGCCTCCTCGTGCTCATTTCCGTACCTTACAAAAGCCGTGTGCTGCAAGGGTAACGCAGCATCGCTGCACAAAAACCTCGGCTCGAAGCTGGCCGGGGAGGAGGGGGGGGGGAGAGAAACAGCTCTGCTTTGTCTGTTTGAAAATTCCATGATTTCAACACATTTATCAAATTTTAAATAATTTATGTCTTGACAGGGCTTATCAATTTTGCAAAGCACACACATTAACCAGATACAATGATCTCATATTAGCTTTTTCAGCATCTTACATTGGAGCCCAGAAAGATTAATAAAAACTCAGCCCGTCATCAATTAAATGGAAAAACATAAAATTGCGTTCCATTATAGCATTTTTTTCCACAAGAAAATGATGACGGGTTCTAATAATTCATCACAACAAGCTGAGCTTGGACTTTGCTGATTATTAAATACGTTTTTCCCAAAGGCAGAGGCCGTGATGGGTTTTATAGCAGCAGATGTGATGGCTGTCAGGAATGCTTCAAGGAATTCAGGAATTAAGCAACATCTTCTTTCAGCAGGGCTGTATGAAAGAGCCATGTTTGTTCCATCTAGTCACAGCCTTATTTTTCAGGACGTTAGAAGCACGTCTGCTTTCATGATTGTAAGGTGGATTAACTTTCATTTACCGCTGCACCTTTTGCTAGGAATGAAAGCTGTGAATTAACAACTTAGGCTACTGTGGAGAAAAATCCTTAAGGACGCCTCGATCTTCAGCTGCCCAAAGGCATGCTCAGGTTTTTGCTTGGAAATTTTTGATTTTTGATCCCTTCTCCCAAAAATTCTGCTGGGAAGCTTTTGGATTTCCCTTGAGAATACAAAATTGTGCGGCTCAGCCTGCCCCAAGAAACAAGGAATTGCTTTGCCCTGAATCAAAAATCTTTCCTTTCCAGACAGGTCCTGAAATTTGCACTGATTCCTCCTCCTCCTGACCTGGCGATCAGGTGCAGCTCCCAGCCAACTGGCCCCCGTGCCAGTGGGAGACAACGGTAGCTGCAGCAAGTGAAAAACTGAGTGTGTACCCTGCTTTTGTAGGCAGCATGTGGCATCCCACCATTGTTTAGTTAGTGTTTTTTCCCAGAAGGTGTATTTTACATTAGATAAGTATAGAGGAGTGGATATAAGCTACTTATTAGGACTTGGTTTTGTAAGTCAAAAAGTGTACGTGAATACCTGAGGGCCTGACAGCAGGGTATGTGGCTCTCATACTGGGAAAACAAGAAGAGAGTCCTAAAGAAATAAACTAACTTCTCTGTTGTGTTTCAGTTGTCAAGAAAGTACAAAAATGACTTGAAATATTGGAGAACAAGGGCCTGCTAAAACACGGCCATGTATTTGGCTGCTCGCTTTACTCCCCCACGTAACTGAAGAGACTCCACAGAACTTGCCGTAGCCATTTGCCCATGCTAATGGGGGTGGTGGGATGGGAATGTTTCAAGAGAGGCTGGACCTCGTAACTGAGGATGCTGTTCACCAGGCACCTGAAACGCTCTCCTGTGCTTGTACAACTTCTCCCTTGCTAAACTGTAAATAAATAAATACAATAAATACCAGGTAGTTGTTGTGACTGGCTTTCTCTCTCCTTTGGGCAAGAGAGACCCTTTGAAATGCTCTGGTGCAAAGACAAAATTGTCAGAAGTTCAGAGTTCACCTGCTTGATTTCTGTCTCATTTTTGAATGGCTCAGAAAGAGGGACTACAGGGTTCACCATGCTAATTTCAGCAAAGACAGCCTTTATGGGGGGGAAACTGCAGAGCAGGGGTCGATTTTCAGAAGCACTGATCTCTAGTTGGATGGCAGTCACGTACCCAGACTTCTCAAAGTCCCCCAGTCATGTCGGGGGGGGTTGCAATTTGGAGAATTTTAAAGGCTAATGCAGCTATTGCCACTTTCTTTCACTTGGGAAAGGTGGACAGAAATGCCCTGCTCAATAGCTAATATAATTGGATTGCTTTAACAATTTTGTCCTGTCTCCCGTAGTTAAAACTAAAATGACAAGCTGCTTCAGCAGCAAAAAAAGCCTTCATGATCGAACCTTGCAGCCCATTAAATTTTCTACGTGTAAATGAATCGTACAAAGAAACTCCCTCCCTGCAGAGGGATGCTGTACTAGCAGAAGGGAAGCGATCGTTGCTGTCCCACATCCCGCTATCGGTGACCGGCGACGGGGCTTCCTCCAAAGCCATCGCTCCTCAGCATCGCTGGGAAAGCGTCAGAGCGGCGCAATAGGAACGTGGCAGAAAGAAAATGAGTAATGGCAGAATAAAACTACCTATCAATATATTAATTGTGAATATTCATACTTTCTGATGTATTGTTGTCTGAAAGTCAACTAATACTGCTAAACACAAGTACACACTTAAATACCTGAAAGACGGACGACAACAAGGGTAAGCCTGGAGCCGCCTCTCACTTTTTAGCCTCTTGCCTTTCAGGAGTTTCAGACTGTCACAGAAGGTAAGTCAGAAAACATAAATTGGAAACATGAAAGCCAAGGTGCGACTCGGCACTATTTTTCCATCCCATAAAAAGGCAAGTTCCTGCACCGCTCTCCCGGCAGGCGTGCGGGAGGCTAATGAAGGGGGGCTCACGGCGCACCGCTGAGCGGCGCCTCGCCGTTCTTCCCCCAAAGATCCGAGCGAGAAAGATCTCCGCCTTCATCTGTACACACCTAAAGGCTACAGAAGGTAACAGGTAGAAAGGTTTAATGAGAACAGGAGATGATAACATCCAGATAACCCACAGTCAAAAATACAAATCTAAAATGAAGAGGTATGCTGGGAGACATTCCAATTCAGGCCACGATTTCATTGCATATTTTTAACCAAAACAGATTCTTCAATCTCAGTATTGCATTTTGCAGGAAAAAAAAAATCACTGTAAATTTCTCCAATTTTTGTGAGAAAGCAAAATAGTATTTTACTAAACAGTACTTCAGTAAAGGAACAACATTGGGAGAAAGAGGAAACAGAATTAAAAAAGAGTGAAAATTAAAAATAAAGCCTGCAAGGATTTCCTTTGTTGAAAATGTATTTGTGGACAGTATATGCCATCTCTCCCACAAGCCTGATGAGCAGTTTTAGGTTATATCTGAAGTGTTGCCTCCAGCCTCAGCTGGATAAATTGCTTATAGCATAGATAGCTTTTAAATGATATCCAGGCACTGAATTGATCTACCTTTCTGCTGAGAGAACAGAAAAATTGTTCTGAGAAATGCTTCTTGCCAAAAAATTCTACTCTTGAAGACTTCACCTCTCTCTACTTGCTTGGCTTTTTCCCCCTAAAATCTAAAAGAGAGATCTCTGAGATAGAAAATAGGTATCTTATTTGTATGTGAGATAGATAGAAAATAAGTGTCTTGTTTCTATATCTGTAGAGGAATGAATCTCAGAATTTGGTCTGACATTACTAAGTAGTTTTTCTCTGTGCTATATATGAGACACCCAGCTCGTTTTGAAGGGTGGAGTGGTAACAGAAATGTAAACCATTCTGTGAATGATGTGAAAAAAAATCTTGTACAAAAATAGCTAATTTGGTTACAATAGATATTCCAGAAATCTTAGTGGAGTTATATATATATATATAAATACATAGAACGTTCAAGAAGACAATTTTTGGTTCATAACAGGACAGACAAGGGAATGCTGCCATGGAGTGGGTCAGCGATCCCCTTGACTGTCTACATAGTGTCTTGAACTCTGATAGAGATCGACTGTCCTTCAGCAACTAAAGTAAAAAGGTCATCCAGTCTATGACATACCAACAGAATAATCTAGCTAGGTGGGACTTTGGAAGGACTTCTGGAGATAGACGGCTAAAAGCTGTAACTCTGACTTTAAAAATCAATCTGCATTTATTTGAAGAATAGTTTCTAACCCTGGTAACTGGAAGGGAGAAGATGAAACCTGAGCTGAGCGTGTGGGTTCCCATTCGGCGGTGGCCTGTGTCTTCTGGCTGGCCAAGCACATGTGAAGGCCGTGGTGGGGGGACGTCTCTCCTGGTACCTCCACGTGTTTGCTCCTGCCTCTGCGCAGCCCTCTCCCCAGACCTGGCGTGACCATGGTGCCTGCTGCAAACCAGATCAAGGTACTCGTCCATCTTGAAGCAGAAAACACAGTCTGTGCTATGAGAACATATGGAAAGGAATGGATTTTCGGGTGCTTTTTGAGTCCCTGTGTACATTTCCTTGAAATTCCAGCTGCACTCTCGCAATTTATTCTGCACTGAACTCCACTGGTGCTATGGACACATGTATGGTCTTAAGGGACTGAGACTTGTGCTGTTAGGATGAAGACCAGGCATGTAGTTATTTTTAGAAGCCATTCTTATTCACCTAGAAAACCTGTGAGCTGCCCCAGATGTTTTCAGTCTCCACTGAAGTCACGGTGCCGCTTGCAGACGCTGCTCAGCAGCTTGAAGGACCAAAACTCAAGCAATCATCCTCCTCCTACTGCAAACTGAAACGGGAACGCTCAACTCCTTTGCCAAGACAGCACCTGCTGACCATCCGTCTGTTGAACTTTGCAGTTAATAATTTCCCCTCCTGCTTATTTCTTTAATGCCTGGGAGATTTTGCTTTACATTTGCTGAGATCAGTTCATTAAAATACTAATTTCAAACTGTAATTATCTGTTGGTGAGCATTGCTGGTCGAACCAGCGGTAGCACTGATATGCTCTCCGCTGCAGGAGACTTCACAGCTGCTCGGGTCCCTCGGAGCTCCTAGCAGGAGTCACCGTGGCACTCAGCTAGATGGAGGCTGGCAAGGATTTTTGGGGACAAATGTTGTGAGAATCATAGTTAACCATTAAGACTACTATATGTGGTGGGACAAATACATTCACGGGAAACTGCTGTATCTGTTAGAAATGAACCTGATTTTACTGAAGTTGTCATCAAAGTTTTGTATGCCGTGTAAATTTTAAATCAAAAATCAATTACATAGCAGCCCTTAATCTCCTCTTCGTATTTGGATGCCAGCTCTAAGACCCTGAGTGACCTCCCTCCGCGCTAAGCACGACACAGCAAAGGCTGATTTTTCTGTCTCACTACTTCACGTGCCATTATTCAATTTCTTACTGTATTGTGAAGAGGAGAGTTTTAATAATCGAGCCAGATTAAATGAATAAAAGGATGCTTCTGACAAGTCAGAAACAGAGAAGCTGTGCATTTCTAGCAAATTTCAAACTCTGTATTATTACAATGCGTAAGAGATGATTAACAAAGAAAAATATTACAGTTATCTACTCCCTTTGAGAGCCTAACTAATGAACCTCTAACAGCTGCTGTTGAAAAATCAGTAACACTATCACTATCCATTTCAAGACAAAGCACAGCTGACAGATGTTTGAAGTGATAAATCAGGCTGCACAAGGATTAAAATAACAAGCCCCAAATGGCCTTTAAAAGACAAAGGTGCTGCAGCAAACTATTTTCAGCCACTTTGGATACTGTCAAAAGTTAGATCACTGATACAGTTATCTTGCAAAACAGTAATGACCAAAGTAATATGTTAGGAGAAACCTAACAATGGTGCTACTTGAGCCAAGTTTTTGAAAAGAACAGGTTTTATAGTCATTTGTGTTTTTAATGGCAGAACTGAGAATGCCGTGCTGCCCTGAATATTACTTCTGGGAATGAGTTATGAAAAGTACGCACTGGGCTGAAGCATAAAGTGTAACTGAATTGCATTCTTGTACATTTTAATTAATCCTATTTTAAAGCAAGAAGTTACATTTTAATAGGCAATGAACACCATTCTTCGAATGAGGCACAAGATTTTTCTGTTGCTTCACTGCAGGCTGCATTTCCTAACAACCTGTCACTGAAGTGATGGCGATAATTAAGAGCCACTCCTGGAAGACACCGTGGGCTTGCAAACTCTGCTGCCTTTAATGGGAGACAACCGAAGAGCCGGGATAGTGAGCGGAAACAAATTCCAAGTTTCTCAAGTTTACCTTGGCTTTCACTGTTAAGTGCGTCTTGTCAGAGGGTGCGTAACTCTGCTGGGACAGGGAGAAGACGCTCTCTTCAAAGAATAAAAATGTGCAGATCTTTTCCTGGCTCAGACAAGGTCCTGCTAAGGAACCTGTTAGCTGGGGCTATTCAGTGACTGTTGGCGATTCCTCCCGCTATTTGAAGAACGTGTATGGATGCATCCAAGAGTCCATCAGCTGGACAGGGATGGGGGGAATGACTAGCAAGCTCAAGTTGAAAGCTTCCTTCCAGAAAACACATTTTGTTGTTGGCATCAAGCGCGATGTCCCTTCCTGGGAATCCCACGCGCGCTTTTCTTAGTGCACTGAGGGCGGGGACAGGCAGACCCAAGCCGCTGCGAACCGTGGGAGCTGCGCAGTACATTCTTGGCGTGTCCCTAAGAAAAGTATGTCTGCTTAAGAGCTTTGTGATAGAAACACGTGGGAATTAGAGGAATATGCCGGATTGCTACAGATACGGGGGCAAAAGGTGACCTACCGCCACGCATCCGGGTGCGGAAGCCGGGGTTGGGCTGGGAGCTGCCGGTCCTGGCTCACAGCTTCTCTCCTGCCCGCAGGATGCGTGGAAGGCCACGCCAGTTTTCTAAATTAAATTAAAATCTTTTTCCTTTTCAAACCACTTAGCATGAGGTAGCACATTGGGGCACTTCGAGATGTTTTATTGCTGCCTACACACATGCATGCATGCTGCTTTCCTAAATGAATTACTCTCTTAAAGAAGAGAAAAATCACTGACTGAAGCTGCCTTATTATTAAGTTTTAAGGTGAAACAATATTAGCCTTTGCCTAGCAGCAGCCAGCCACGCCTGCGGCCATTGTGTGCTGCATAATGGTATAGTAACAGTGACTTCATACTGTAAGGTCCTATTGAAACCCAATTTTAATCCCTTTTAATTTATTCAGCCACCTTTTATGTCCCCAAGAAAAGGAAAAACAAAATTCCTTTCAGCCTGAATTTGTTTGCACTTTGAAGATTTGGAGAACAGTTTTGAGATTAGTTGGTCAAATCTTTTCTAGATGAAAAGCTTTCCAAAACAGAAACATTTTCCTTTGTATTTTTCTAGCTATTTATCAATAGAAAAACTCAGCTTTTTTGATTAATTTTTAAAACAAACAGACAAATAAACCACTATTCGTCCCACTCAAGACCAGTGCTAGGTACATGAAATGTTAATTCCAAAATGGAATGATAGGTTTGAGACTCTTTAAAAATGACAAGGTCCAAATTTGAAATCCAGTCACCATGTAAGTTTTAACAGGGCTTAATTAGAAGTTGGTTAGTCATCTGTCCTGATGCAATAAATCCACAACTTGGGTTTAAAAAAGGGAGATGAGTTTGATATCCAGTTTGACTGGAAGAATGTCACAACTCGTGCCCGGCTTGTTCCCTTCCAGTAATTTACAGAGATATTTAATATCCAGGATCTTTGTACGTGCACTGTAAGAACAGAATGAGGATCCGAAGGAAGAGAGGATCTGAAGAAAGAAAGGCTTACATCAGATGAAAATGTTACGTGCTAGCACAATAGGAGTTAATACAAATTGCTGTCATTTGCATATAAAAATATAATTTCAAACCTATTTGCTCCACATATGCTGCATCTGTATCAAACAAAAAGGGAATACATTCAGCACATCTTTCAATCTTCCTGTTACTGTGAATTACTGTGGACATAACCCCAAGTATTAATTTGGTCTCATCCCACGATGCACTTGATGTATTTCAATTGGCATATAAAGAATAACATTTTCAGGTTGTGTAAAAGAACTGCGCTAGCAGGGTGCTTGCAGTTGGGGAAACAAGCACTAAGGGCAGATCAGTCACCCGCGGGAGGACTGGGGGCGGGCGAAACGGGGCTCTAGCACATCGCTTTTAAGGCACGCCCGTCTAAAACGTATACCCTAGAAAATCTGCAATCCTGGAGACACGACAGCAGGAAGCATTCTCTTTGGATGCTTACTAAAGGGGTTTCAGAGGAAAGGCTGTCTAAAAGCATAACCTTAAAAAGTCTTCCCTGTGTTATCATGAATAATGCAAACTGGAATGCAAATTTCAGTGGATCCATGTGTTGCAGTAGCAAACAGTATCCGAAACCTTTGACTGCAAAACCTCCAAAGGCCTAAATATGAGGTCAGTTTGGCTAAGCAGTCAGTGGGAGATCTCAGCTCTGCTGACTTTGTTGACTTCACTCACAGCAGACCTTGTTTCCCCCAAAAGTTAGACAATGCTTACATTATCCACATTCCTCTGCTAACAACCCCTTTGACTCTCTTCCCTGCTCCTGGACTTGACCATGCATGACAACAAAACCAACGTGTTCCTTTTGCACCTTGGTGTTCAGATCACTTCTGGGATTTTTCTTTTTCAGTTGACCATAGCCTTGAGTTCTCTGGCAGGTAATGAACCTTCTTCCGCAACAGAGTTTGCTAATTTAAGATTTACTCTGAAAAGAGCCACTGTGCAGTAATGAGTTCTCACTACCTTTTAAAACGCAGAATGAGCCAGTTCAGAAGAATCCATAGCTGAAAATAGGAGTTACAGGTCACTGCTTAATTCACACATTGTCTGAAAGGGTTTAATATGAAATAAGGTCTGTCGCATTAAGTAGCTGAATTCTGAGTCTGTATAAAAATCTAACCACAATTTATGAATGGGTTTGGGACTGAATGTTAAGAAGTGGCATGAGTAATCACAAAGCCTGAACAAATCTGGGTTAGGAAGAACAGCTCTTTAAAGCAAGCGATATGAGATGTGAGCTGATAAGCAGACAGTTCAAGGACTGATGAGTGTAAGTGAAGTCAGGCTTGAAAAGTCACACATTCCTTCTTGTTTCTAGTGCGTGTTTTCATACAGATTGTAGAGATCAAAGAAGGAAACAAATCTACGCATAACTGCTGCCTAGACCAAAGCTGGGAAGAAGCATGTGACAGACAAAAAAGCATCTCTGCTGTAAATGTTTTAAACTGCCTCCTGTGGGTACACAAGGTGGTTCTACAGGGACAGGAGCTAATCCCTCGTATTAAATCGAATGTGCTGCCCCACTTGATCAATTACAAAGATTTTCTAAAGTCTATGAATATGTACGTGCATGACTGAATCAGTAATAAAAATGTGATTTTGTAAATCTTGAGTCTCCATGATCAGGCCAATAAACCGTGTTACATCAAGTAACATTACAACTTCTGATGTCTATGCACGTGCCAGTGGCTTGTGATGAACCATTTTGGGAAGGGCTTGTTTGCCTGTCCTACCTGCCCTTACCCTGCTGCAGGGGTAAGGACGAAGGCAGCACAGCCCCGAGCCAGTGCCCGGCGTGCCTGCATCACCCACCGGTACAAACTTCATCTGGACCAGGCACGACCATCAAATTAGGCCAAGTATATGCATGCTAGTGTGCTAGGGATTTTGGATCAGAAATTTGTGAATAAATCTGTTTTTCCTGTTCACCTTGGCTGGAGTTGAAGCAGGGAACCCACCAGCTCCTGTTCAGAGCAGGCTCTTCCATCCACAAGGCAGACATGGAAGAGAGCAGGACGGCCAGACTTGCAGCGAGAAACAAGGATTGTTAGCACCTACATTCAGAGAGCAAGAAGCTTGAATACATCACCTCACTGAACAGAGTGTTAGTATTTCCAAATCATGCTCCAGAAAAGAAAATCTTGGCAGATCTCCTTCCAGCCAGCAAAGGGCAACACCTCATTAGTGTAGATAAGATGTACGTGAGTTGTGTTCGCCTTTGCTTAGGGCTCAGCTGAATTTCAGCCAAAATTCTGATATCTGAATATGGATCGAAATGTCTGAACAACTTTGATGTGCGCTTCATCGCTGCTCAATACTCAGGAGGAGATGTTCTCTCCGGGGTGCCAACAGCATGCTTCACTTAGCTGCTTTTTCTCCCTTTGTCTTCATGGTCACTACACAGGATAAACGGAGCACAGATTGAAGGGAGGAGGAGAGGTCGCTACGCTGCTGGTTTGCTCCTCTCTCTGCGCTGGGATGCTGCTTTCCTGGCGTCAGAGCCAGACCGTGATGCTCCCACCGCTGTTCCTCTCAATGTACGAGAGCTGCTCCTGCTCAGGTCTGGATTTGGGAACAGGAGGTCGGCCACACGCCAGCAGCTTCCCTGCTCGTTCTATTCCTCCCCGCTGCCGTCCCGCCTGTACATTGGGAGCACATCACTAATACCAGGCTTTGCATTAATAACAGCCAGTCTCTCCTCTTCTGTGTCCTGGTTTGTCATGGAAACCCTCTCCTTCCCGACTGCTGGTGAGCAGGCATTCAGGCACGCACACACAAAGCCGAGAGAAAGCATTACAGTTGGAAGAACGCAAGTATTGAAAGGTCAGATAAAGTCTGATGTTCTACATGTAGAGATGTACTTGATTTCCTGTATGTTAAGTCCAAAGCTAAATATACTATACCTGCAATATTGCATTTTTTGCAATAAAAATCCTGCGTCTTACAGGACTGTATGAGGAAAACATTCCCTGCCAGAAGTCAGACCCATGCAGCCATCCACGAGTTTCAGTAAGGAGTAACTGGAAAGCACGTTGGCTGCCAATTTAACTTCTCCTGGCCGACAGCTACTGGCTAGACTCGTGCAAATAACTGATACGTGTGATCATGACAAAAGCAAATTATAACACCAGGTAGTCCCGAGAGAACATACCCTGTTGCAGGTCAGCAATGGCTAACCACTGCCTTTGGTTTAATTATTTACATTACGCGATAAATGAATGAACAAGATACATGAGTTTTTTTATTGCTCCGCCCATGACTTCAGCCGAGCATCTCTTATTTTTTGCTGTGGCTAATATTACAATTAAACCTTCATATACAGTCTGGGAATTTATAAAAAAACCCTCTCAGCTGCACTGTACAAAATATTTCTTACAGAACCATTCCTATTCTAGTTTCCTTCATGCCTGTATTATTTACAGAGCAAAAAAACAGAGGGGATCAAATCACACAACCTACAAAAAGAGCAAAAACTAGGGCCTTACGTGCTCCCAGTAGCGAAGAAATGTAGCGTTAAGACTTGAAACTCATTTCCAATTTTCTGTGTTCGTAATACGGTCTCTAAACAGTGCATTATCTCACATACCAGATGTGCAGCAGTATCTAGGTACAACAGGGTGCGATAAGTATGGCATTTCAGCCCTACTTCTTTTACATTTTAAGTCAAATCCTTACTCTGATTTTAATTTAGGTTTTTGTCTTGTTTTCTGTGTGCTTTGCCGAGAGAAGCAGGGAGTTTGGTGTTCAATTACAGAAATAGAAAAAGAAATCATTTGGGACTCAGAGTATCTTAAGTTAACAACACAAGAGAAATCAACATCCAAACCTCTAATTTTATTTAAATTGATGTAAAACTAGAGTATAGAAACAACTTCTGCTGATGTGATTAACTCCACTTGAGTGGAATTTGCCCCCAAGATAGCAGTCTCTTGGCTGACACAAGCAGCATTCGGAACTGAAGTAAAGTGGAGAGATCTTGAAAGTTATTTGAACCACTGTGAAATGCTATTCTGAAAATACTATTTAGATATTAAGTAATTTGAACACATTTCAATAAATACCTCTGTTACTTTTGTGTTACTAAGAGGCTCACCAATAATAATCACAATAAAAACATTACTACTGTTCTGTCTCAGCTGAGAGGTGGTACCCTCGTAAAGCAGTTAAACGCTGTCGCAAGAGCATGTTTTTCATGTATAAGCAGTCATCCCAGAAGCAGAGGAAATAAAACTTTGCACCAGGATGAATGTAAACTTGGATACAGCATGCTAATTTCCTGGCATGGTAATGGTATTTGGGAGTTGGAAGGTGGGAGGTGCAGCTCAAGGGCAAAGAGACCACAGCCAGTTGGGGAAAATGAGCTTTATTCCTCAAGGCAAATTTTCGTCTTGCTGTTTCTCCAGGAAGGTTCCTTTGCCTGCAAGGAGCCATCGAGTGCTCTTTGGATTCAAAGGAAACTTCTTGCTGATTTCTGTGGTGTTCCACTGGGGCCCAGTGCCTGAATATCAGCTTGGTGCTGATGGTCCTGGAGGTGAGAAGACGATTGATGTGAAAGCTGAAAATGTTCGGTTCCTCGCAGGATCAAATGGCTGCACACCTTTAAAGCAGCCAAGCATGTTGCACAGTCATCCACAAATGAACGAGATAATTAAATTTTTTTTTTTTTTTGCTCTGGTATACTGTGTAGTCCAATTAAGTTCCTAAGCCAATCATCTTGAAATAAATCAACCACATTGTTACATAATTCTTTCTAATAAACAGAGATATCATTATATGAACAAAGTTCTAAGGGTGCCAGATGCTCCTAAACAGGGCGTCTAATTTATTTCACTGATTTTAAGAAGCAACTCATTCATGTGTGATAGCTTTTATCATCCAAAATACTAATTCTTAACCGAGTTTAAAGTAGATTTCCGTCTTTCTCATACATAAATGAGAGCACAGAAGAGCTAAATATAGACCTCCCTTAATTCCCCATCACATGATCCCATAAAACTTTTGTCCCAAAACACTGAATAAACGTCCTTTTTAACACATCCTTTTTAATTGCAATAGAAAAGAGGCCAAAAACCCCTTTCAAAATTGTTGCACCCAATATGAAGAAAAAGTATACAACCTTCAAAAACAAGGGTTTTGCTGAAGAAAGAGCACATGCTGGAAGGTTAGCACTCTGTGATGGGAAAAGGGGGATGGACTGGGTTCATTGCCAGCCCATGGTACCGCCCTGCAATTGTGCTTGGCCCTGGAGGAGAGCAGAGCTTGTGGCAGTTGGTGGGGACTGCTGCGGGCTTCGCATCTCACACAGGCTGGGAAACCTAGTTCCCTCTGTCAAAAAAAAAAAAAAAAAAAGATTACG
>Ga0065711_1036166_pt1 | contig 21359 bp, 15 predicted proteins | sample Hoacrofraction12_FD_59098 | JGI IMG/M metagenome (GOLD analysis project Ga0065711, IMG submission 59098) | Hoatzin crop microbial communities from Cojedes, Venezuela - Epithelial fraction 12 v2 (version 2) | ecosystem: Host-associated > Birds > Digestive system > Esophagus > Crop | place... | reverse complement strand
GGGGGGGGGGGGGGAGCAAAGGTACTCCTGCATTATAACCTAGGGTCCAACCTAGAGAAACTAGCTGGATGAAAGAAGCTCTTCTCGGAATTCATTATCTTCTCTCTAAATGAAGCAGAAGAGAAATTTGACATTTCTCTTTCGATATTCCAGATGGAAGTACTCCCTGCAGTGCTATAAGTAGAAGGAGGTAAATAACATTGCCACAGCCACAGTTTATACACTTGATTCTAATCAAGAGACCCCAAATAATTAATATCAGGTCAAATTTCTCAAGTGACCCAAAATAAACATTCTCATTTTTATTCTGTGGGTTGTTTTTCTTTGTTTGCTTGTTTTTTAAATTTAACTCTAGCTGAGTTGCAAAACCAGCTTTTGGGTGGCTGAATGTTTGTGGGGCGAATACCATCCTAACTAACATATATTTGCAAAGGTAAATTTGAGAACTACTTCATTAGATTTTTAAAAGCCTGACTACTTCAGAAACTCCCAGTTCTGAAAAGCTGCTCATGTGAAGAAAGGATCTCAATTGACTTGACATTTGAAACAAAACAAAACAATTTGATATGTCAAAGATAGACATGGATCAGATCTTTTGTGATTATGCTGTAGCTACTTAATTTTCAGAGGCATTATATAAATCTGTATCTGCTGGGTAGTTAATCTATCATTTTTCCAACAAATATTCTCTTTCAGTTATGTTCAGTTATGGATAATAGGTGGTGTAATTGCTCTATGATATTAATATTAAAGATGTTGAAAACTTTCTGTATCTTTTGCATCGTGAACACTCTTGTAGTAATGACTTCAAATAAGAATTCCTAAATCTGTCAGACCATGCTAGGCACTCCAGTGTACTGGATTTATTATCTGTGTAAATTAACTTACAGGCATTTTCATTTGTTTCACTGATACGAGTTTTTATAAATATTGGTCTGAAGGATTTAGCATGACACAATGGCTTTATCTGTTATATTATGTTCAAAGAACTAAATGAAGCATCCTTGATGATGAAATACACTCTAGAATTGTGGCACTCAGTATTTTTACTTTAATCAATCCCAACAGACATATCTTACTATACTAGATCAAACAAACTGCACTTCTGATCTGGTTTGAATCTAATGAAGCTGAATAAACTGCACTTTTTTCCCTCACTGTATGGCTGATAATGAGCAAATGGATAACCAGATGGCATAATTTTTGTAAAATTTCCAAGAGACATACTGTAGCACATAAAAAGACACATTCATAAAGTGTCTTCTCTTCTGGCACATATCTCAATTCATTCAAGTAAAAACTGGCACAGAAGCTATTGTTTTTCCACATAACTGTTGACTCTTAAAACGTATAAATGGCAAATCTCAGAATGAGAAACGGCACCTTTTTTTTTCTCTGTTCTTCCTAATTATTTTATAGAAGAAGGTTCTTGAGAAGACGTAACAAAAATGAAACACTTCCAGACGTATAAGTTTACAAAAGGACTTTGTTAACTTCAGTCAAAATAAATTAATTCTAAACCAAACACTTACTTCAGGAGGAAATTAAGGCTTCCACGGTAAGCCAGTGCAAGGCATCTGAATGATTTAAATTCTTCATAAGGGAAGACAGTAGCAGGCTTTCAGCAAAGCCTTGTCTACACAGATTTTTGTAAAATCTCTGGTTGTCGTTATACATATACATTTCTTGTAGTATAGAAAGCTTTTTTTGTTGGTGTTGGAAAAGGTTTTTTTTGTGCAGATACCTATGGTCTTTTGTTGTTGTTTTTGCTAAAAATATTAATTTATTGGGAACTTTGCCATTTGCACAGGAGATCGGATGTACTGAATGGGACAGTCTGTCACTGTCCAGGTAATGACGGGAGTCTCCCTTGCAAGAGTCCTTGGAACAATATCATCAGCTGCATCTGGTGAGACACCCTGCACTGCCAGGCTAGTAATTTTTCATAATTCAGCTGACCCATGGTCTTACATGACCACCTCAGCATATATATGATTTGTTTGCTATTGATTATCTATGTACAAACTATTCACTGCTACTTGATAATTTCTGCCCCTGTAGGTGCAGTTTCTTTGGACTGTTTACAAGTACCTTACCCATGTACACTTTGGTAAACGCTGTGCCAAGAGCTGCCTCGGGGGGTCTCTGGGACAGGCAGATTCTCCACCCAGGCTGGTAGTTGAAGCACTCATTGAAACACACGTTACCCATAACAGTTGGTTTAGACAGAGCATGAGGATTCCTGGAGGAATCTCTGAGACTTTTAGAGGAGATTTCCACCTGGAAATCTCCTCTAAAAATTTGTCGAATGCTTTTCTGCAGCATCCTGGCTGAAGGCAGATGCAAGTTCAGTCAGTCACCCATGCTGCGCATGCACACAGGCACAACATATGTCGTCTCATACAATGACCGTTCATATCAACTCGGGGTACCAGAGGTCCAGGACAGGACAGGTCGAAGGAGCGTGGGTGTTTGTGTGTGTGCGTACATTTGCTGTTCAATTTAAATGAGAGGTGAGTAGCAGAGAATATTTTTAACCACCTCTGAGATATTGGCAGTTTCTTCTCAGTATATATTGGCTTTGTCAAATGCAAAAGAGTGAAGTGAATATGCTCCTTTTCCTTGAATTCTCCATTCTTTAACTTTGATCTTCAGCTGATGGCCTCTGCCATATCTAGGCTCCTGTATCAGCTGAGCTCCTGTTATCAGACAGTGGTACAAATATCAGGACCTATTAGAGGAAAGATATCTCTTTACTTTCTCTGTTTCAGCCTCAGCTGAGCAGCAGGCTGACACCAGAATGAAGGAACAGCAGGGAGAAAAGGAACTTTTTTATAAGCCAGAGGATTCAACGAGCAGCTGAAAGTCCTGTCTCACTGTGACCCATGCTGCAAGATTATATCTTCAGGAGAAGCAATGAGGTAAGCACACTGAATGTGTAACGTAGTCTTTGGCAACAAAATCTTGTATGTATGCTGAATTACTAGACAGCAAGGTTAGAGTAGCTAATTTTGAGTCTGTTTCAGTGGGGTGCAGACAAATGCGTGCTTTTCTGTCCACATTCAAAGGCAGCTGGACACAAGTCAGTGCCGCTGTGTATGAGTTGGTGTTTCCTGCTCCTTATCTGGGGGCTGTGACTGCAAAGCCAAATATATTTCTATACTGGAGCTTGACTGATCCAGACGGAAACCTGGAGGAAGCAGTGTCAATCTGTACTTGTCCCCGTACTCAAACACTGAGTACACTTAATAGGTGGGATTTAGCTCCTCAATAACAGACTTAGGTGTAGGAAACTAAGCACCCATGACAGTCGCTGGAGATCTAGTCAACAGCACCAGGGGAGTCTGGGGAGATACTCAGCTCATCTCAAAGTAGTCATCCAGGTTTGGCCAGCTGCCTTGTTTCTAGACTCCGGTGACTGCATTGGTTTATCCCCATTGACCTAGACATCCACCTTAAAAGTGGATAGACACCTACTTTTAGGTTGATATAGCTGGAACAAAACAACACTCATGTTCCTTGCAATTTTCTTCAACATTTTATGAAGATAAAATCATCAGTTTAAGTGTTCAACAATCAATAATCATCTCTTGTACTCCCTAATCATAACAAAGTGTTTTTCAAGCTCTATCTACAGAAAGTTTCTCCATTGATTTAGGCAGTTTTCTTCTCAAAATCACCTAGAAGAAATTCAGATTATTGACTAGATATGGAAGAGGACAACTCTGTATCGCTTTCTTTACAAACCATTTTTTTTTCAAGTACAGAAAAACTCTGTTACAAAAATATTTTACTTTCTATTTCAATTGCTGCTGCAATGTGATGCCTTTTCTTTTTCCCAGCAGAAGGTGGGAAAAGAAAATGTTAAGAATTCCTCATGGTCATTTTTCATTTTAACTGCAAGTTTTACATTAAAGAAAAAAACTTTTTCCTTATAGAAAGGTCACCACAATCCAGGAGCTATGAACTTTAAAGTTCCAGGTGTATGTAAAGGCTAAAAATATATTTTAAGCTTTGCTTGAACTATTGATAATTATTCTTTAGTTTTTGAATCAGTACTGCACAGGCCTGATATTCCAAGTCTCTGTGAAAACTACTTTACGATCCAGCATTCTGCAAAATGACAGAGTGGCTTGGTGACATCTATAGAAACAGGAAATCATGCAGGATTGCCAAGGTTTCTTGGAAGTAGTGTTCCAAACAGAACCACAGGCTCGTTTTCTGAAAACATAGGAAACTTTCTCAGCATAACAAATACGGTTGAGCACGATTTAAGATCACTTAAGTTAAAGTAGCCTAAGTCTCTACTTACCTGTATAGTGTATACTTTCACATTTTTGTTGTAGATTTTCTCTGACCTGCACCATTGTTAACGAGCAATAAAAGGGCAGTTCCCTGCAGCAAAGCTGGCTGATTCAGAATGTAATAACCAAATCCATTTGGTAGTATATACTGGGAAAACAGAGGATACAATATGATTCCCTTTTTTTTTGTCAATGCCTACAGGAACCTATTTTCATATCTGTCAAATTTCAGCATTATGCACAATTCAGACCTCTGTGTTTCTCTCAAACTGTCCAACTTCAGGGTTTGCAGGTAATGCTTTTCCAATTCAGTTACAATTTCTCTCCTGCTCCAGACATAGTAGATTGACCTACTAAGAAATTTAATCTAATGCATGGCAGAGGTGCAGTGAGTAGCATCTCGGAGAGAATGTAGTCTCCACAGAGAACCTGGGCTCATGCCATGTCATGTGGGTTCCCCTGACCTGTGGGAACCTCTGTATCATGCAGTCTGACCTGTGAATCCCTCTTGTCACGTGATCCAATGTGCAGCATCTCTTGTACTTAATCAGAATGTAAAACAACTGTCTGATGCTGTATACTGTTTTCTTGAACTTAGCTTGAATTTAATTTTCTGTACTGTCTTCCAATATAAAAGGTAAGATTTTTCTGCACCCATGGTGACATTTTGTCAATTCACTGCATTTGGTTGACCTCTCAGATGCTGAAAACTTTGTTCTACCAGAAAGTAAAACTGCAATGTAATCTTTGAATGTGACTTCCAGTTATCTGCTCCTGGTATTGCCAGAATGCAAATTCCTTACCTGGTAAAACCAGAAGCATTTTAAAAGATATAGCAATTTATAGTATTGTAAATGTTTTTATTTCATATTTGATGTTCATACCCTTTCTTTGGTAGTCTAGTTTACTTTCTGGCTCAGGTGAGGTCTTCAAAAGCAGACAGGTTTCATCATAAACCAGGTACTTACAGGATGCAATCTAACTTTTCTTAAGTGTCTGTTTTAAGAACAATGTAAACGGAAATTCTCCACATTCTTATGGTAGCACATTCTTTCCCCTCTCTGAATCCATTTTGGCTCCTCCTTGAACCTTCTCCATTTTTAAGATAGCCTTCAGTTCTGCATATCAAATTCATCTAGACTTGTCTTTCAGTGAGATAAAGATGTAATGATAATATGTTACTTCTAGTTGATTGCCATCACGTGTCTCCAAAGATTCATGTCAGCATAGATATTCACAACAGCATCCTCAATGACCCATTTGTTATGACAAAGCTCCCACTGTGGATGTTCATTAGATTCTCATGAAGCCCACAATATCAGACTTGTGGGAGGACTCTGCATATATCTCAAGACTGTTTTTGACCTCTGTGGCTAAAGATGTATCCTACAAAAAGAACATGTCTCTGTTCTCCTGTCAAGAAAAATCAGACCTTGTGGCCTAAGCAGTCTAGCGGCCTTGCCTTAGTTTTATCCCCTCCTTGCTTCCTTATAGTAGGAAGCCGGTCACTCTGGGAATATAAAACAAAGATTTAACAAAAGCAAGGTAGAAATCTCGCACAGTCCAGTTGATGTTTCCTGATTGCTTGAACCTGTCCGACCGAGGACTGTTACATTTTTTTTTTCTCCTAAATGTATTCTGTAGCATAAATGCTAAAATAATTTTGAATGTCAAAATAATTTTGAATGAGAAAACGTTTCAAAGGATTCACACCAGTCTGTTCACATGACAAGGAGTTAACATTTAAATTCTAATAATTACATTGATATCAGTATGGCATGGGTGAATTTATTTTCCAGATTTCTGAGGACAGCATTTCAGGTCTGTCCTCCATCTGCCACTCACTATGTGTAAATAATTTCATGTCAAAGAGAATTACTCAACTGGAATAACAGTAGTTTACAATACTGGGAGTAGCAAAGTTTTGGATGGTCATATACTCACTTTTGATTATTAATTTGATTGTTAACTGAAAATATTGTGAATTTTTTGCACAGCTGTGCCATTGTTATCCTTTATTTTCAAGTTTTATGATATTTCTGTGCTAAGAGAAAGGAAAACCAATGAGGTGATTTGAGTTGAGCAAAATTTTATTATCTCCCTTGTTGTTTACACAGACCTAAATGGGCTTTGGTTAAATATTCCAGTACTGAACAATCGATTGCATTTAATTTGGTTTGCATTCAGAATATAAAGGTGTTTTAGGTGTCCTGTAGTTGGATAAATTGTATTAGATTGTCTCAGTTCTACTTGTTCCTACACAATAAAAGTTTTACCTACTTATTGGCTCATACCGACCCCTTTGGGTATATACACCCAAATGACTGTATCTGGAGTGTGAAGATTTTATCCAAAAAAGAGATCTGCCTTCTCAACATAACAACATAGTGCAGAGATCAAATCAGACCGTTAAATATCCATCAACAAATTTGACTCAATAGAACTCTGCTTTAAGAAAATTTATAGCATCAGTAATGTTATCAGGTGCAGGGGATCAGTTCTTGGTACTAATTAAGCTATTATATACAAATATAGATCTACTGTACTACTTTTCTTGGTACACTGAACAGTTATTTTTCAACACATTTGTTGTTAAGAATGTATTTCTTAGAAAACCTTCATAATTCCAAGGTGCTAGGCAGATCTTAACAAGTCCAGCATATACTGAAAATTAAAAATTAAATCAAAGAAAGAAACTCTATCTGGATTTTTTTGCATACATTATTAATAATATTTTCACTGATATTTTAAAAAATAATGATCAAGTGTGTTGAACCTAAGCAATACTTACACCACAGCTTGAAATGAAACGCATAGATTTATTAACAATGTTTACATATTTATGCTCATGACATTTAGTATGAATATTAAATACTAATCTGACTTTGACCTTCTTGATTTCTAGGAGATAAAGACATGAGTTAGTAATATAATTTCTTTCAGGTCCTTCTCTTCATTTCAGTGTAAATTTTATATTATGAACAGTCGCATTTGGGTAGATGTTAAAAGAAAAACCATGACAATCAATTTGTAGATACCGGTAGCAAAAATGTTGCTGAATATTTTACTGAAGTTGAGACTGTTATTCAATTGCAAGTGCTATATGCAGGAGTAAGTTAACTTCTGACTGAAAGGACAAGGATATATCTTCCACCATAAGCAAGCTGTGCATTCATTTTCATATCATCAGTGGAGAATCTTCTTCTACTGCATTAGAGTCCAATACTGGGCTGCATCAGCAGCAACACCCACATTCTTACTACAGAATAGACAAAAAAAATTGTTTTGAAATCACTTATAGACTAGCTAAACACAGTTTCTTATACCATGAAGAGTATTTCTTGATTTTGTGATACAACGGGGCAATTTTAAGGCTGGAGGTTTCTTGGTAAGTGTTCTGTCCCATACTTATTCCTTCTCTCTCCCCCTCTCTTGCAACCTTACAATTTAATATTTTGGGGTTAAAGTTTCTGACTGCATTTCATGGAGTAGATTCAAAGATGATTCATAAGGCCGTATGTAAACCTTCAGTGGAGCTTTGCAAATCATTACACTGTAACCAAATGGTGTCAGGAGCAGCCAAGACATGGTTCATAGACCCCTGAATAAGATGTTTAAAACCATTGGTCTATACTCAGAAATATGAGCATAACCAACATTTTTGTTAGTACTGTTACTTAAACAGATCATGTCATTGCTATAGCTTTCATATGGTAATCTTTTAAATTTAAATCAGCAGCACTTGAGCAGATGCTCGTTGTTGAGCATATACTTAACTGGTTTGCTAGTCTAGGGTGTGGAGTCAGGAAACAGAGCTGAACTGTGTCAGAATAAGCTCCACAGCTCAAAACAACTGCTGAGGAAAGCAGCTGCTGCAGACACCATTTGTCATTAAGTTCCAGCATTAACATATTACAACAAGGCTTCAACTTAAAAATTATAAAAAAAACCGCAAAACCCCACTGACATACATTAAAAATATTATGGGACTATCCTATAGGGTCTATAATATTAAATTCCATTCAATTTGAACATATCTGCAGTATCATAGGGCTGGCAGTCTCACTGAGGCAGGATGGAAAAATTGGGATTTTTTCCAATCAGGTCAAGCACTGAAAAAGTTGAGGCCAAATATACTCTACTTATAGCATTCAGAGAGCTGCAGATTGCCTTCTCCAATAGTGTTGTTGTTGAGTAGTTTGTTTTGGGGGTTTTGTTGTGTTTTGTTTTGTGATTTGTTGGTTTTTTTGTTTGTTTTTTTTTTTTAATGGGGATTACAAGAAATATACACTCCTTTTGGTCATGGGTAATAACCAATGGAACCCACCTTTCCTGAAAGACGCCATCAAATGGGACTCTATTGTTTTAGACTGACGACATCTCACCCCATGATTGTCTCTTCTTCCCTAGGTACAGAAAATGTCTCTTATATGTTTGCTCTGTCTCTTTCTAAGCATAATGCATAAGAGGAGACTTTACAAGAGGGCAAATTTGGAAGGGTGAACAAGGAAAGACAGGCTGCAAGACAGGCTGCAAGAACAAATGTTAATGAATTTGTCCAGTTCCATACCATTATAATGTTCTTTCTTCAGCCAAGCACAATGACCTCCAGTACATTGACTAGTTAGACTTCATCATAGTAACTTCTTTTATTTCAGTGTTAAACTAAACTTACTTCAAATCAGTTAAGTGAAATTTGACAAAATGAATTCTTAGGTATTTTCTAGAGAAATTTCTCCCCCCGGCTTTCCCCGAGGTGCTCGCCCGTGGCTGCGGGGCTGGGCCGGGCCCTGCGCTGGGGCCGCTGGAGCCGGCGGGAACCGGCCCTGCAGCACCCCCTGCCCCGCTGCTGCTGCTGCCAGCACCTGGTCACCCACACCCAATACACTAACAAAATATTTTTTTTAAAATGTAAGAACACCTAGATGCTGCCCAATTTAAAGTACAAACAAAATATAAAATTTGCACAGAGGATACTCACCCAGCTAGCTACATTCAAAAACCACAGCTGTGAATACAAAAATCATAATCATCATCTTTAGAACAGAGGTTTTATGTTGTTGCCCTGCTCTCCAAACAGGCTGAATTAGGTTGCCGAGACCTCATTTTCCTCCGCTGTGCTGCGTCTTGTCACATGAGGGATCATAAACAAGTTAACGTTACTGAAAGTACCATCAATGTGATAAAGTACACCAAAACAAGTATTTCAAATAACATATCTGCAGCTAAGTGTGGGTCCCTTCCCACAAAGGTCTAATACTTACTGGCTCACTGAGTTCTGGGAAGCTGATAGTCTGGACTTCCCTCAGATATTTTCTGTTTTCTTTAGACAGGTTGCTTCTAAATCACTCCTCACACATCCATGGTTTTAAGAGTCTACAGAGATGTTATTAAGTCTTCCTATTCTGTTTAGTAGTCCACGGGGTTTTGTTACCTCTTACTCAGACTATGTTGATTGCTGGGGTGGAAGAGTCAAAAGTCTTGACTGCTGATGAATGGGCTTCCTTAGCAGCCTATATGCACAATAGGTAGAAATCACACTGGAACTTCTGCTATCCCTGTTGCAGCAATGATCATTGTGACAAGAATAATATAAAATAAACTCTCTACCGTGCATCGATCATAATGTGCAGAAAAGAGTAATCCTTTGCAACTATCTCTGACTGGTAATCAGTTACCTTTTTGCCAAAGCTTTTAAAAAAATGGCATATCCCAGATTTCATTAGAATGAAACTCATATTGACTATTCATGAATTATAATGAATTATACTAGTAAAATTCTACTTTTCTGGGAAGCAGCCAGGACTATGTATCTACTTCATTTGAAGGACAGTTAGGCTGATTTTCAATAATGAAGTTAAAATGTGTTAGTTTGCGGAATGTTTTGTCTAAAAAAATGACCTTTGATGTTAAAAATACTTAAAAATGCTTTCAAAGATACTTTGTTATAGTAATTTAGACGAAATATTTATTGCGAGTGATTAAAACTAGAAATTATGGAATTGCATTAATTATGCAAAAAATGACTATTTAATGTATTTAGTCCACCATTTTTTTAAGTCTTAATATATACTTAAAATTCTATAAATTCTACGATTGTCAGACGTCAATAAAATCAATATTATTAGTGCACACAGTGATTAAAACTAATTTGCCTGTGTGCATCAACTATAGCCTCTCCGTTCTACAACCGAAGATTTACCTCTTTATAACATCTCCACACAAACAGTATCTTAGAAGAAAATCGCTATCTGGCACTGCAGCCTGCAGCTGTTTCACCTTAGACATTGATTTGCAGTTTTAGTGAGTTGGATAGGTATGAGAAATGTTACATTACTTCACTAAACCTTTTTGTCTTCGTTCATGTAACTAAACTTATTGTTCATGCTACTCCTTCTGATTGTATCTTTCTTTTTTACAACATGCTTTCTACAGTCCTAGCAAGTAAAGCTTTCTCCATGTACATTCACTCAGAATGCTGCTGCAAAGATTGTTTTTCTTGAGCTGTTACTTCGGGCGTGTTAAAACTTCCTCTGGAACCATTCACTGATTTCTTTTCTATATTCAATAAAACTTCAGCTTTATTCTTCCTAGCTTAGTGTCATCTTTTTACCCATCTTTCAGTTCCCTTTCATTCATAGGGAGGAAACTTTTTTCCAGTATTCCTACCTTTTATCATGCATGCCACCCTCCACTTTCGAATAGGCCTCCCCATCTATAGATTTTTTCAATTAGTCTCTTTCAAATTCTTTCCTAAAACTCTTTTGTCATTTTATGAACAAACAGAAAGTTTGTAATGTTGCTCTGTGTGCTGCAATCAGCATGGATTATGGTGAAGAATTATCCTCTATTGTATCTTTATATTTTCCCATCTATATTCATATTGTCTTCTCTTCGATTAGTCTTTCATCTTTGAACTTTTTATATGCACCAACTAGCACAATATCCACAAATGGAGTTCATAGATATTATGTTAATGTGATGTAATAATGATAAATAATGATTTGTTGCTGATTCATGTGGGCACCAATGCCGAGGAAGACTTTGATTGGATCAAAGGCTTGGGGAGGGGTGTGCTACAATTAAAGACATTGGGGTCCAGGTTGTGTTCTCCTTGATCCTGGCGGGGAAGGCTCAGGTAGGAAGAGATGCATCCTGAACATCAATATCTGTCTGGTACTGCAGGCTATGCTTTGGATTTTACGACCATGTGATCGTCTTCAAGGAACAAGAACTACTGGATAGTGTTGGGATCCTTCTGACAAAGCGGGGTGAGAACATCTTCAAAAACAAGTGTGCTTACCAGCTGAAGAAGGTTTTGAACTAGGCACCTCAGAGGATGGAGACTAAGGGTAGAGGCAAGTCTGAGAACAGAAGCTGGGGACATTCTCACAATTCCTCTCAGAAAGTCATGACTGGAGCCCCATTTCAAGTATCAGTGCACAAAAGATACCGCATGGGAAGTAAAGACAAAACAGGTGTTGGTGCACAGCTGTATGGCTGTAGTGTCATAAAAATCAGAGAATGTGGCAGCACCACTCGTGGTCTCGTATGCTGTACAGAATCTGATTGGGATAGAGTCAATTTTCTTCCTAAGAGCCTGTCCGGTGGTATGTTTTGGATTTGTGACTAAAGCAGTGTAGATAACGTGCTAATTCTTTAGCTGTTCTGAACAGCATTTGCACAGTGCCAAGGCCTTTTCTTTTACCCACATTGCCCCACCAGTGGGTAGGCTGGGGGTGCACAAGAATCTGAGAGGGGCCACAGCCAGGACAAGTGGCCTGAACTGACCAAAAGGATATTCCATACCATATGATATCATGCTCAGCAATAAAAGCTCAAGGAATGGAGAAGGAAGATGGGACATTCTCGTTTACGTTGTTGGTCTTCCCAACTAGGAAGTGACTGGGCATCTGCCTGCTGATAAGGAGTAGTGAATGAATTACTTGCTTTGCTTTGCATACATGTGCAGCTTTGCCTTGCTTGTTCATCTGCTTTTATCTCAACCCACGAGTTTTTCTTGCTTTTGCCTTTATGGTTCTCTACCCTTTCCTGCTGGGGTGAGTGAGCGACTGAATGGGGACTTACCTGCTGGTCAGAGTCAACCCAACACAAAAGCAGAGAGACATGCTGTGGAATGGGCAACAGGTAAGTTGGGAGTATGTATCGTGGTCAGAGGGGAGGCCAAAAGGGGGAAACTGCAGTGGGCTTTTGCTACAGACTGTCAGTCAAGAAGAAGAGGGGGACAATGCCACCTTTAAACAGCCTCACAATAACAGGTCCTGGATCTCATGGAGGACTTTAACTACTTGACATTTGCTGAAAGGACAACTTGGAGAAGCTCAGATTTCTGGAGTCTGTCTGGGTCAATTTTTGATGCAGGTGTTGGATGGCTGAACTAGAGGAGGTGCTCTGCTGCATCTACTGTTCAAGCATAAGGAAAATGGTCATAGATTTGAAGACCGATGACAAGTCTTGGTTGCTGTGACCATGCAATGGTGCAATTTTAAATTCTGAGGGAAACAAGAAAGCTAAATAGCAGAATAAAGACCCTTCATGGGAGCAGACTTGGGATTGTCCAGGGAACTGACCAGCAGCTTCCCCTGAGATGCTGTCTCCTCCCAGGAGATCCCATTCTGAAGGGCATAATGGTCAGTGACAGCTTGTTGATCTTCAAGAACAACCTCCTCAAAGCATAAGAGTGATCTACCCTCATGTGCAGAAAATTGTAGAAACAGAGAGTGGAATGATCTTGGAGTTATGTCAAGGCTAAGAGAGTAAAGGGCACAGTAAAAGTACCTGTATTTGAAATGTGTGAAGGCCCAGCCCAACCCTAGCAGCTTGAATAAGGTTACAATAGCACACAGTGACACTCAGGAGAAGAAAAGAGATGCAGACAGTGACAAATGTAATCACCAAGTAAGACCTGAAGGAGGAGAAATATAATTTTGCCAGTGACTATGGGAAATGAACAAATTCACATATATTAGAAGTGAGCATGGTATATTGTAAATAAATGATTAATTTAAATAAATTTTCAAAAAACAGTATTTTGAAAAAGTGATGAATTAAGATAACCTGTGAAAGGTACTAAGGACCTGTCAGCTAAACCAGAGAATGATATATAGCACACAGGGAGAAAAGGTTGCAGAAGTACTTCAGAAGATTAATAATACAAAGTGCCTGACCCAGCTGAAATGCCAAAGACACATTTAAATCACGGAAATTCAAGTAATCAAACAGTTTTCAAGGCTACTTAGTAATACTCTTTGGTCAAATATTAGATGATTAGCATAAAATGTTTATTGTTCTTATAACATGCTTTTCTTCATCTTTTATAGTTATAGTGTGGATTTAAGCATGACTCAAGTGTCATACTCATAAGAGTATGACATGAACAAGCTAAAGGTACTTTCAGTACCACTGAATGTTTAAGCCATAAAAAGGGTCTGCAATAGTCTTTGAATATGTCATTAATATTGCAGAATGATGAGGCATTAAAAGGATACATGGCACTAAACATCCACTAAATGGTGTCAATTACAAGTATTTGAAGACCCACTGTACACTATTTCTTGAAGCGTCTTTCCTGCGCTAACAGAAATGTTCAGCTACATTTTCCCCATGTGTCACAAGCAACGCTTAAGATTAGTGTAATTTAGATAATACTGTCTATTTAAATGATCAGTGTTAACAGCTGAAACAAAAATAATCCACCAGCATCCTGCAGCTTTTTTAAAAGTAACATATAAATTAATATGAATAATAACTAATGTATATAATTTCCTGCAAAATGCAAAGTGAAAGAAAAGCACTTTCATCTCCCATTCTAGTACCGAGCGCTCAAGCCAGCTAGATAATGACGAACCTTCCAAATTCACCCAAAGACAAATATATTTTGGCCAAAATGTAAGTCTGTTCTCTAAGCTAAACAGCAAATGAAAAAAAACATCATAAGACTGTTATCTTGTATTTCCTGAATTACTCCTTGTACTCCTTCATTCCTCAAACTTAAAGGCCTGTTCCTTCTCAAATTAGTGTGTATGCCTAATTGAATCCAATAAAATTCCTGTGTCCCTAAATGCACGCATATTTCCTGGCACAGAAATTATTCATTCACAATTAGTACTGCATGTGGAAAATGTTATTCAAACATTCATTTTTCTAGCACGGTATAGTCAGGCTATAACCGATCTTACAACTGGAGAGAGCTTTCATTTTCTCACTCCCTTTGAAATTACTTTTGTTCACTTTGCAAATGCACCTGCAATGACTGAGAAGAAGGAAACTTTTAAAGACCTCAAAAAAACCCCAATATCATGTTCTTATAAAGTGTTCTTCAAACTGAATGATTCTCAAATGTTTTACATACTCTGTACAAGTTCAGATAATGACCCTTACTGAACACTTCATGAGAAAATTAAGGAGCTTATCTATATCTCCTTGAACAAAGAAGAGGAAGCTTCCGTTGGCTTTTAAAACCATTTTTCTGCTTAGGAAAGGGAAAAAGCAAGTCTCAGTTTATTCCTTGGAGCATGGAGGATGTGGGGGCCATATTGTCTCTATTTTTTATTTCTATTTTTTCTTTGATCTCCAGGGACATCACTACTTTGTTGTGTCCACTGCACACTAGTTTCTACATTATAATGCTCAAAATCTCCAGAGGCATCTTTCAACATGCTTCATGTCTTTTTATAATTAAGAATACTTAACTGTTTAAAAATATTCTTTAATCACCATTTTCATCTTACCCATAAAGCTTTCTTCTCACAGGAGTCAAATAAAAGCAGCTTCGGATGAGATCCACCCAAATGGATATGCAATGACCACAAACAGGGCTGAACACGCAGTCTCCACCTGCCTTATGGAGGCACTTAGGATTGTTATTAAAAACTAACCCAACGCAGGTCAGCCACTGTCCATAGGACACTCAAGTATGATGGATAGTAGCTTAATGTTACGTATACTGTAATTTTTTAGAATAATCACCATGTATTCAAAATATACTGTTTTGAGAAAGATATCATAAAACTTTTTTGTCACTACTTTAAACATAAAGTTCATGTAATTCTATGACTAATAATTCTATAATAATATGAATAACATGCAGATTAATAAAATAATAGTTTAAATACAAGAAAGTACTGGAGTTTTCCTTTTTCCTCAAATGAATCAAGATTACATAGCACATTTCTGAAAATCTTCAATAATGGTTGAAATCAGAAAATTAATTCCAGCTTCATCTATTTACAGAAATAATCCATGCACTGTGCTAAAACAGACATTTTCTGAATCAGAATAATCTTTATAAGTATGCCTATTTTAAATTTTTGTATTCTATTGTGTTAAAATTATAGTTTTCAGTTGAGGTAGGTCTTCAACAGGGCCTTAGTCACCTACGATCTTTTGAGCACTTATTTGCGTATTGTTTTGTGGCCAAATTCCTTGTTTATTTACGTTATTATAAATGCTACATCTAGGTGGTCCAATAAAGCCATAGAAGATTTTTATATAGATGTAATATTGTATAGGTCCTGCATAACATGATCTTATACAATACTATAGATCTGAGTTCTAAATCCTTTACATGCGACAGAATGCACATCAAATTTTGAAGACATTGAGGATGCACAATTAAACATTTCACAATGCCTTCTTACTAGGCCTCAAAGAGCTAGAAATTCTCTACCTCAGAAACTGTGCAGTGAAAAGAGCCCTGCAAATGGTTACCAGTCTGTTGATTTTAGACCAGGTAGGCTTCAGTGCCCGTTAGCGCATTCTGAACACCCAGTAAGGTCGCTAGAGGATGGAAATTACTTAGTTATTTAGGGTGAAACTTGGGAACTAAGCAAATTTAATTTTCAGTAGCATGAAAGAGAAAGAAGCAGTTATTCTTTAAAAATCTGAGACCAGAAACTTGGTGAATTCAGGTCAGACAAGATTGCCCCCTGCCTTTCCTTGTTAGTTCAGGAGGTCACCTAAGCTGCCAGGCCAGCGGCAGCAGCTGCAACAGAAGCACGGCAGAAATGCACCTGTCAGGAGCACGGAGCAGCAAGATCAGGAGGCTGGACCTGGAAATACAGGCTCTCAGCCGAGTTATGGAAACCCAGATTGGTGTTAAAAAATTAGATGATGCAGTGTTGATAACATCTGTTTTGAAAATTATTGTGTGTGTCTGGGTTATATTTGTGGTCTGAAATGATGCCACTTGTCTGAAGAGGCATCCAAGGCCCTAGGGGACACTGATACTGTAGCTGTTCATTGGAATGTTAGGGTAATTAGCCTAAGCATCGCAGAAACAAATGCATTTTGTCAAGTGATTCCTGTTTTAATCCTGTTAGTTCTGACTTCAAACATGATTTTAGGGTTAAAGGAAAAAAATAATTCCTGTCTAAATTACATCAAAGAAGCTACTGTGTGCTCAGGTAAATTCCATTAATTTCTTAACTTGCCTGTTATTTTCTTTTTGAAGTCCAGGCCAAAAATTAGTTGAGGGTAAACTGTAAATAAAGTCTGGGAACAATAAAGTTACAGTTGTAAATCTACTGCTAGACTTCAATGCAGAAATAATTTTTGAATTGGTCTTCCTGAATGCATTGCATAGGCTGTGCTTGAGTGGTGGTTTTACTTGCATTTATACATACCTTCACATCCCTAAACTCTAGTTTCACTCAACTACTTTATAGTTTTATTAATTTTGACCAGTTCTGACCACTAAGCTTTCATTCTGTATGTATTTTCCATCAATTTATGTGCTTTTTAACGCTGACTACATTATCTAGAACATGACCGGAACACACTTATTTAAAGCTGTGTAATGTTCAGGAATGAATAATGAAAACTGAGATGGTAGGATACCATTGTTGGTTAATGAAGTGATAAATTGTAAAGAAATACAATCAGACAGCATGGAGCTAACAGAAATTTATTTTGATCAAAGTTACTTTAGGGAAAGGTGATAGAAGCAGTTTTATTTTGGTGGTCTTATGAGAGTTCTCCACAAGACTCAAGGGTTGAAGATAAATATAGACTTCTGTGTTTTACTACAGAGATTAATGCTACTAGAAATTGCAACATTATTGAGAATTATTTCCCCATTATATATTGCTGACAAAAGTTGCTAGAAATAATGGTGTCTGGATATTCTTGGTCATCATAACCAATGAAGTTCTTTGTGATAACTTTAATAAAACAATGAGTGGTGGTAATGTGTCAGACATGGGAAAGTTATAATACAGCTTTACAAACAGATCACGTATCAGAATAAGAAAAAATAGGTTGTAACTCAAATTCTTGATTTAAAATAGCTATATTTTCGTAAAGTAAGATACTTATTTATGGTATGCCTACAAATACCCTATCGTCCAGATTAAAGTTTACCCTAATAATATCATGTGTATGTATAGCTATTGTGAAATCAGCTTGACTAAGATACTAACAACTTAACTGTAAAAATGCCTGAATTTCTCCATATCAGAACTGCTAAAACTCAGAGGAATTTGTATTTCAAGAAAGAGGGGGAAACATTTGACACAGCTGGTGAGTGAGACAACTAGGTCAGATACCACATTGGATCTGTTGTTTGCGAACAGAGAAGGACGTATGGGTGATGTGATGGTTGGAGGCTGTCTTGGGCATAGCAAACATGAAATGATAAGAGTTTTAGATTCTCAGAGAAGTAAGGAGCAGGGTTAGAACTGCTGCCTTAGGCTTTCGGAGGGCAGACTTTGGCCTGCTTAGAAGCCCAGTTGACAAAGTCCCTGGGAAGGCAGTCCAGAAGGGCAAAGGAGTCCAGTAAGGCTGGACACTCTTCAGGAAGGAACTCTTAAAGGCACAGAAGCAGGCTGTTGCCATGTGTCAAAAGACGAGAAGGTGGGGAAGAAGACCAGCCTGGCTGAACAGAGAGCTTTGGATAGAACTGGGGAAAAGAAATAAGAGTGTGTGACCTTTGGAAGAAGGGGCAGGCACCTCATCAGGACTATAGGGATGTCATGAGGTTATGCAGGGAGAAAATTAGAAGGGCTGAAGCCCAACTAGAAATTAATCTGGCAACTGCTGTAAAAGACAATAAAAAATGTTTCTATAAATACATCACCAACAAAAGGAGGGCTGAGGAGAATCTCCATCATTTATTGGATGTGGGGCGAAGCGTAGTGACAAAGGATGAAGGAAAAGATGAGGTACTTAATGCATTCTTTGCCTCAGCCTTTAATAGTAAGAACAGTTGTTCTCCAGACACTCAGCCCCCTCAACTGAAAGACAGGGACAGGGAGCAGCATGAAGCCCACATAATCCAAGGGGAAATGGTTGGCAGCCTGCTACACCATTTAGATACACACGAGTCTATGGGGCTGGATGGGGTCCATCCAAGGTGTTGTGGGTTTCCGTGGCAAGATTCTGGTGGCAGGGGAGCTACAGGGGTAGCTTCTGTGAGAAGCTGCTAGAAGCTTCCCCTATGTCCAACAGAACCAATCCCAGCTGGCTCCAGGACAGACTTGCCACTGGCCAAGGCCAAGCCAATCAGTGACAGTGGTAGCACCTCTGTGATAACATATTTCATAGGAAAAAAAAAAAGCTGGTTAAGGGTATTTTAGCAGCCAGAGAGAGAAGTGAGAACTCTGCAGACTCCAAGATCAATAAAGAAGGAGGGGGAGGAGGTGCTCCAGGTGCTGGAGATGAGATTCCCCTGCAGCTTGTGGTGAAGACCATGGGGAGGCAGGCTGTCCCCCTGTGGCCCATGGAGATCCATGGTGGAGCAGATATCCACCTGCAGCCCATGGAGGACCCCACGCCGGAGCAGGTGGATGCCCAAATTGGGCTGTGGGAGGTTGCAATGGAGCAGGCTGCTGGCAGGACCTGCAAACCCATGGAGAGAGGAGCCCATGCTGGAGCAGATTTGCTGGCAGGACCTGTGACCTCGTGGGGGACCCACACTGGAGCAGCCTGTTCCTGAAAGATTGCACCCTGTGGAAAGGACCCACGCTGGAGCAGTTTGTGAAGAGCTGCATGCTGCGGGCAGGACTCATGTGGGAGAAATTCATGGAGGACTGTCTCCTGTGGGAGGGACCCCACGCTGGAGCAGGGGAAGAGTGTGAGGAGTCTTCCCCCTGAGGAAGAAGGAGCGGCAGAGACAATGTGTGATGAACTGACTGCAATCCCCATGTTGTAGTGGGGGAGGAGGTAGAGAACACGGGAGTGAAGTTAAATCTGGGAAGAAGGGAGGGGTGGGGGAAAGGTGTTTTAAGATTTGAGTTTATTTCTCATTATCCTGCTCTGATTTTATTGGTAATAAATTAAAATAATTTCCCTAAGTTGAGTCTGTTTTGCCCATGGCGGTAATTGGTGAGTGATCTCTCCTTTTCCATATCTTGACCCACAAACCTTTCGTCGTATTTTTTCTGCCCGGTTCAGTTGATGAGGGGGAGTGATAGAGAGGCTTTTGTGGGCACCTGGCATCCAGCCAGGCTAAGCCACAACACAGGGGTACTAAGGGAGCTGGAAGAACTGCTCACCAAGCCACTTCCAATCATTTATCAGCAGTCCTCGCTAACCAGGGAGGTCCCAGTTGACTGGAGGTTGGCAAATCCATCTACAAGAAGGGCTGGAAGGAGGATCCAGGGAACTACAGGCCTGTCAGTCTGACCTCGGTGCTGGGGAATGTTATGGAGCAGATCTTCTTGAGCGCTATCACACAACACATATGGGACAACCAAGTGATCAGGTCCAGTCAGCGTGGGTTTATGAAAGGCAGGTCCTGCTTGACTAACCTGAGCTCCTTCTATAACAAGATGACCCACTTGGTGGATGAGGGAAAGGCAGTGGATTTTGTTTACCTGCATTTTAGTAAAGCCCTTGATACCATTTCCCATAGCATTCTTCTGGAGAAACTGGCTGCTCATGGCTGGGATGGGTGTGCTCATGGCTGGGATGGGTGTACTCATCGCTGGGTGAAAAACCGGGTGGATGGCCAGGCCCAAAAAGTGGTGGTGAATGGAGTTAAATCCAGCTGGTGGCTGGTCACAAGTGGTGTTCCCTAGGGCTCAGTTTTGGGACCAGTTCTGTTTAATATGTTTATCAATGATCTGGACAACGGGGTTGAGTGCACCCTTAGTGCGTTTGCGGATGACACCAAGTTGGGCAGGTGTGTCGATCTGCTTGAGGGTAGGAAGGCTCTACAGAGGGATGTGGACAGACTGGATCAATGGGCCAAGGCCAGTTGTATGAGATTCAGCAAGGCCAAATGTGGATCCTGCACTTGAGTCACAACAACCCCTTGCAATGCTACAAGCTTGGGGAAGAGTGGCTGGAAAGCTGCCAGGCAGAAAAAGACCTGGAGGTGCTGGTTGACAGCTGGATGAGTAGCAGCCAGCAGTGTGTCCAGGTGGCCAAAGCGGCCAACAGCTTCCTGGCTTGTATCAGAAATAGTTTGTCCAGCAGGAGTAGGGAAGTGATCATCCCCCTGTATTCAGCACTGGTGAGGCTGCACTTCAAATCCTGTGTTCAGTTTTGGGCCTCTCAGTACAAGAAAGACATTGAGGTGCTGGAGCATGTTCAAAGAAGAGCAACAAAGCTGGTGAAGGGTCTAGAGCACAGGTCTTATGAGGGGTGGCTGAGGGAACTGGGGTTGTCTAGTCTGGAGAAATGGAGGCTGAGGCAAGACTATCATTCTCTACAACTGCCTGAAAGGAGGTTGTAGTGATGTGGGTGTTGGTCTCTTTTCCCAAGTAGCAAGTGATAGGATGAGAGGCAATGGCCTCAAGTTGCATCAGGGGAGGTTTAGATTGGATATAAGGAAAAATTTCTTCACTGAAACAGTTGTAAGGCACTGGAACAGGCTGCCCAGGGAAGTGGTTGAGTCACCATCTCTGGAGATATGTAGAAGATGTGTAGATGTGGTGCCCCCAGGGAGCGCGAGTGACCAGGAGCGCGGGCGAACAGAGCCGGCAAACAGGCGGCGCAGCAGCCCGGGAGCGGCGCAGCAGTTTGCGCGGCAGTTCGCGCAGGCAGGGCGAGCGGGGAAGGCGACTGGCAGGGTGCAGCCGCCCCTTCTGGCAA
>Ga0065711_1005086_pt1 | contig 21360 bp, 10 predicted proteins | sample Hoacrofraction12_FD_59098 | JGI IMG/M metagenome (GOLD analysis project Ga0065711, IMG submission 59098) | Hoatzin crop microbial communities from Cojedes, Venezuela - Epithelial fraction 12 v2 (version 2) | ecosystem: Host-associated > Birds > Digestive system > Esophagus > Crop | place... | reverse complement strand
GGGGGGGGGGGTTTAGGGGAGGTGCAGGGGGATGAGGAAGGGAACAGAAATATAGTCCAATTAGGAAATGAGCCTACGGGAAGGATTGGTTCCAACTAAAGGTAAATGGAAGCATTAGTATAGCAAGCGTATTACACTCCTGGTACTTCCATGTAAAAACTGCTTTGTTATCTTTTTAAAAACTTGTGGGAGAAAGCTGACATACAGAAGAGAACACAGCTCAAGGTAACTCCTCCTTTAAAGGCAAAAGAGTGTGAGGGTTTTTCTGTAGCCTAAAATGAAGGACAGGTGGAGGTCAAGAAACTGTAGATAGGAAATAGAAGAGGCAAACAGAGTTCAATTTAGGTAAGACATAACAAAAAGCAAACCCATAAAGACCAAATATGTAAGTGTTTTTATACAAAGATTAGATGTTTTACAATAAGATTAATAAAGTGGAACACCTGGTTTTAGAAGAGGAAGCTATAAACCTAAAATATTTTTAAATATGATAAGAGGAAGGTAACATGTAGGATATTGTCCCTATGTAATTTACAGTGGGCTATTACCAAATAGACGATGCCAGTGGAGAAATGGTTCTAAACATTATAGAAACCTTCTCTCAAAATAAAGTAAATATCTTTTCTTTATCAGTGAGTAACAGAAAATTGCTTTAAATTACGTGCTCAGATAGGAGACTCATCGTATGGAGGCTAAATTATTCACCAGCCAGCCTGGATGGGAACAGTGACTGGCATATTAAAGAGGTTAGAGGTTTTATATAGATAGATAATTAAATAATAGTTGGAGATTTCTATTCTGTCCATATTGACCTAGTAAGTGCAATGACATGGCATGATCTAGAGAATGAATTCTGAAATGCTAAGTTTTCATTTTTCTTAGAGAACACCCAGGTGAGTAGGTGACTTTAGACCAATACAGAGATTACATAGAACCTGGTTTGAAATTTTATGATGAAAATCCAGTTCTGTTACGGTGATTCAAGTGATCATATTCAAAATCCATGTGTTAGCAAATACCTCAAAAAATTATCACAGTACTAATTTCAAGAAGGGAAGCTATATAATAACCTTTCTCATTTCTAACAGAAAATTTTCAGTGAAGTAGCAGTGAAAAGGGTAAAATGTACCTGATCTAAACACTTGAAAGAACCTTTTGTTTCTTTAAAGAAAGGTCTTGTATTCTTAATTAATGAGCTATAGGCGACAAATAATGACATGACTAGGTTTGCCAATGGTACAAAATTACCCGTAGCAGGAAAAATGAAAGCTTCCACAATGATGAAAGCTGTGGAAGACTATTTGAGGCTGGGTAATATTATACAAATTAAATTTAGCTTTGATAAAAGCACAGTAGTATATGGGGGGGAAAAAGCCTTTAAACTACATTTGCAAAATTATCAGAAAAGTTGAAGAGAATCTTAGGAACTGATGAGTAAATAGAGAACAAAAAAATATTACTGTGTTGTATACAGATGTGGTTCCCTTTCTTGAATACTGTCTGTAGTTCTGGTTCTTACATTTCAAAAAATACAGTAGAGCAAGAAAGGGTAAAATAAAGACATCAAGGATGATCAAAAAAAGGGGATAGCTTCTTGAACAAGGAGAGATTAAATAAAGGAGGATGCATGGCCTGGAAAATTATAAACATCATAAATGACAAGGAGAAGAGGAATAGAGAAGAATTAGTTACTGTACCGTACGAAAAACAAGGGGCATTGAAATAAATCATCATGCAAGACAATTAAATCAGCACTAATTACTTTTTCACATGACACAATTTACTTGACATAGAATCTTGTGAGAATCAGAAAGTATAAAGAAATTCATAGAAGAAAAGTCCATTGGCTGTTTAACACAAATTTTTCAGTGATGATTAGGAAGTCCTCAGTGCAGATTGTTGGAAGCTGGGAGAAACTTCAAAGAAAGTGGCATTACATACCGCAGCATTGTATTATATGTGAAATCAGAATATATTCTCTCTATAGCTGTATATTCTTACTCACCAAGCTTCTGAACCAGATAGACTTTGGATTCAATATGATCATTTTTATGTTCTTATGTAACTTAGCATATTAGCTACTAATATGTGGCTATAACACTCAAGTTGTATATTTGTGGTCATTTTTGATCTGCTCCTTTGTTTTGCTGGTTTTAGAATGGAGAACAGAGTTCTCGCCGTTTGTATACTTAGGTTTTTGCTAAGTAGGCAGCCGTGCTATTCAAGCATGTAAGTCATGCTTCAGCACTTCCCACTGTGCCAATCCTTGCAAGGAGCTGGTACCACTAGATTTTCTGTTTAAGATCTTTATCAGGTTACTTAGCTGCTTTGCAGATTTATAATACAAAAGTAGGTTGTGCTCACTAGAGTGAGGGAATCCTGTGCTGTGTCTTTGCTCACAACTGGGCCTACGAGGCTCCTGATTTTAATGTGGATTATCAAAAATGAATAGATTAAAATGAAGATGTGGAATATTTTTTCAAAACAAGGTCCTGTCTTGCTGACTTGCCCTTGTTAACTGTAGAAATTCCGTGATGGCATTAAGAAAAAAGCACCAACAGACAGTTTAGGAAGAACACTAAGTCATGTATTTGTAAAGTCATTTGGAGTCATCAATTAAGCCCTTTGCTGTTTTTAATTAAGATCTCTATCTTGGAGGTTCAAGCAACATAGAGCAAACAGAGTTAGTGTGACAGTCCTTTCCAATACAGGCACGTGTTTCATCTCATGTTGCAAGTTGTGTACTTCAAGGGGAGTAGGGACACCCAAAACAAATCAGCAAAAAACAACAACAAAAATACCCCAGGAAGCACTTATAGTGTAGGAGTCAATATTCACCCTCTAGCACAATAAATAACACCCAGAACAGCAGCTTTGTTTACTGGGGTTTTTTAAGCTTAGTAAAAATTCTTAATCCCAATGACATGAAATGGAACTGGCATTACAAAGGAGGATATAACTAGATCTTTATAGTTAATTCTTACTCTTTTCTCCCAGAGTCTCAACTGGGTGGAAAATTAAACAGATCAGATTTCTTAGATAAGGAGGAAATGGGGCAAGAGGAACGTTAGTGAAAGTAAATGAACATTAACATTTCCATTAAATGCAGTCTTTCTGGTGCTTAACATAAGTCTTACAAGTTACTCTAAAAACACTCCAAGTATAATGGAGAAAAACACCCATTTCGTCTTCAGCGGTCCTCTTTTGGAGCACGTCGGGAATATCTGGTGTTGAGTGGGAGGAATGAAACATTTCTTCTGGACTTTGTGCAGTCTTTTCTTTGAGGTATTCTTAGGTCACCCTAAGTAATTTTTTAAAATGAGAACTTTTTCCTCTTCCTGCATGAGTCACATAGGATGAATTAGAACTATAAAACTCTAGTTTTCCTGTCACTAGTAGTATTCATTGCTGAGTTGTATGAGGTTTACAGATGTTTTACTTGTTTGTTGTTTTTGATGAAATCTCTCACTAAAAGTATATGGAAGGATAGTATGCTGGGATAACAAAATTTTCTGCCACAATGTGGACATAAGAATAAATACTGAAACTTAGAAACTCTCCAATCATATATGGGAAAATTGTCATTCTAATATTTTGTTACTGTAATTCATTTTTACTGAAAAAGTATTTTCAGTTTTAAGTCTTCTGTGCATGCTTTTTTGCATTTTTTTATTTTGTTTAAAATAAATTGCTGTGAGTTTATGAACTTTCTGTTCCCAAGTGAACACTTCATAAATAACCAAGTAGTTTTTTTAAGTTGGAGAATGGAATGATATGTTTCAGACATAGATAAGGATGAATTGTCTCTATATGCAAATGACAGGACATTCAAGCTTCTAGTGCTAAAAGATTAAAAAATGAGAATATTGTGCTTTCCTTTGAAATCTGTATTGAGAACTTGCATAGTGCTTTCCAGAAATAATTACTACCCTACCTTATTAAAGGAGAATGTACAATTTTCCAGTGGAATGCTGTATTTTGTGCTGTGATATAAAGTCAAAGTATTGGTTCTTCAGATACATGAAATTTCTATATACAGAAAAGATATTTTAATTTTCTAGTGTGGATGGATTGATAGTAACTAACCTACAGGAGCAGATTACTTCAAGGCTGTTGGTAGCCTTAGGATCTTGTCTCCTGTCACCTTACCAAACTGCACAGAGCAGCATGTTCTCTAATGATCATCACACGTAGTGAAATAGGAGTGATTTGACATCACTTGCATTTATGCCTTCCCAGCTGCTGCTTGGGTTCATCCATCTCGGACCAATATCTACTGGTTGGGTCTTCAGAATCTCTAAAAAAGCTTTGGAATAGTTTTTCAGTAACACATCTTGCAATTTCAGAGTAGATGACAGCATAGTATGGTGGCAGCAAAGTTGAAAGTGACATGGATGACAGCAAAAGTTTACTGACACTTATTTGAACTGATAGGCCTAACTTATTTATGGCTTTATGACTTGTGAGCAATGTAGTAATCCCAAATGCATGGAAATGAATTTTCATATTGTATTTTATCACTGAATATTTTTCCTGTACATGGATTTTTTTTATAACAATATTTTCAGTGTATCAAGTTTACTTTCTTATTGGAGCTAAAATTAAAATATGTAGAGCTTTTGTCCAAGATAATTGAAAAACATAATATTAAAGAAAAAAGGCTAATGAGATTAGAATAACAAAGTCAGGCTTTGCATCAATTGTTGTTTTCTAAGAGTGAAAATAATTCACAGTAAAATTATGCTACATACATTGTGTCTTGGAAAAGGCTTGTTACTTAAACAATTTGTCTCTGTAGAATTTGCTGTTTAATACAGTCTTGCAATAGTTATTGTATGCTGTAGAGAAAACTGACAAGATGATCTAATAGTTTTTCTAACCTCTAGTATGGTCCTTTGCCTGAAAAGGCAAGTTACACTATTTTTAGAAGTTAGCTGTTTTCATAGTTGCCAGCAATCTTGGCAGTGACTTCCATTACCGTGTGATTTTTAAATTCTACAAATCTGCATTTCTGTTTTGAATTGTAGATACCATTCCAGGGAGACAGTGCATGTCCTCCTGCTTCTTTCTTCTTAGACAGTTTGATAATGTCCTGATTTACCTCAACTCAGTCAAGGTTAGTATTATTATTTAGTATTGGTAGTACCCTAGTGCATGGAATCACTACTTATGGAATTAGACTGTACTGTGTGAGACACTGTGTAAACATAAAAAGATACAGAAACACAACAGTAACAACAAAACACAGGAACAACTGTGGGACATAAAACTGGTCAATACGGCAAATTGATCTAGATGTAAAGAAGCAGTTTATAAGATAGCATTGTGCAGCATGCTGGGCATGATGGTCTTATCACAGCTGCAATTTAACCGTTATCAGGCTTCCTGGTGGCATCACCAAAGATGAGGAAGATAATTAAGGGAAGACAATGAAAAAATTTGCAGGTATTTATGGAGTGGGCAGCATGAAGGAAAACCCCCAAATGTTTTCTTAAGACATCAAATGAGTGATGTAGATTATTGTCACTGGCTAATAATTGTGGACATTTTAATGAACAAGAGTGTGTAAGGAAGATAGCATATGAAGGACTCTGAAAGTAATAACACTTATATTTTACAGGGAAAGCAGTCACTGAAGGGCTCAGATAGAGCGGTATTATCAAAGCAGTAAGCTATTATTTTTGCAGAAGTAATCTGAGTAGTACCCTGCAGGCAATGTGGCATTTTTCAAAGTAAGAGAAGGAGTTTGCGGTTATCATAATGAAGCATTACCAGTATTCAATGGATAAAATGGATATAATTTACAGATATTCAGTTATAAGTCAGATGTGAGGAAGAGAGAGAGGCTGGAGTGTGATTATAGGGTTAAGTGATTGCAGTCTTTTTCCAGTGATTTGAAACTAGAGTTGTAAGAACTCTGTATTTGGTAGGAAGAGGAACGAGAATCAGAAAATAAATTATTAGGGAGATACACAAGATGAACACAATTACAATGTTCTAAGGAGAGCTGAAGAAAAACATGTGGTTGTAATTGTGCCAAAAACAGCTGATGGGTGAAAAATGATGAAGGTGTACTGGTTTTTTCTCTGGAAAAGAGGTCAGTGAAGAAATCCCAAGTAGCTGTAACCACTGGAATGGCTCCACTGTAGTGGAATGAAGAGACGCCCCACCAAATTGGAGTCTGTGTGTAACTGAAGAAAAGGAGAGCTGGAACCTAACAGGGAGATTTGTTTTGCCTAACTTGAGCCATCTAAAAGTCAGATTTCTAGTTATTACTGATCATCTGGTCTCAGTCTATAGCCAATGGGGGCAGACGGTAATTTCCAGAGGAGAATTCATCCTGTGTATTTTTTATACTTATCTTAGAATGGAATGAGTCACCCCATAGAAATGCCCAGGTCTTCATTTCCTTTAAAAACTTCTTAAACAACTAGTTCCAACCTGAAAAGGTTGAAGTTAAATGCAATTACTCACCACCTCCAAGGTATGTGGGAAAACTTAGGAACAAGAGAGAGAAGAGTAGCATCTGGGGAGGCAAATGGAGTTGGTTTTAATATTGGAAAGCAAGGCTAGTGTTTGTAAAGGAAAGAGACAGAAAAGAACAAGACAGTAAACAGAAATTAGGAGGGTGAAAGTGGGCAACAGAGTGATCAGAGGACAGGTCAGAGTCCTGAGGCAAGAGTCTTGGAAACAAGAACTGAAGGGAAAACAAAGAGCACAGAATGCTCAGTGTTATTTTGTAAGATGTTAGTAAGAGCCTATGCAGAGGGAAATATAGGTGAGGAATAGATCTAATGTTTAAAAACTGTCAGGAGGGAAGTAGAAATAGTGTCAGGTACAGGTATGCAAGCCTTCAATCCTGCTATATTTATCAGCTAGGAGGAGGGGCATTCTTGTCAGATCTGGGAGAAATGATTTTATTGTGTGTGCATAGGAGGGGGGAAGGGTTATCTGACAGTTTGGTTGGGTGTTTTGGTTTGTTTTAAAAACTTTGCTGTTTTGCTGAAAGTATGTAGAACTACTGTCACACATTGTAACATATGTATGTGGATCTCAGCTTGCAAGCCGGAATTGTCCACATATACATGCTTTTGGCATCAGTAACTATGTATCTGTTTTGATTTGACTTATATTTAGGCAAAGATAATAAATTTTAAAAAAATATTCCCTTGGTTTTCACAGTCGTAATGTGAATGCATTTATTGATTGATGCCTTTCATTGCTCCATGGTGTACTCTTGTTTGAGATACTGACCACTGCTTCCTCAAATGTGGAAAGAACGGTGATCCAGAGAATAATTAGAAATTTAAATATTGTCTTAAGAGATTTAGAAGATAGATATTATTTGCTGTACAGGGAAGTTAAGAAAATAAAATCATACAAAATGAGGATTAGAATAAACAAGGTAGATTTGAAACCTCCATTTGTATTAGGAGAGACTGAAAACAACATACAGCTTGCTGGAATTGCAGCAAATTTACAATGTCTTTTTGAAGAAAATGCATTTTGTCCCTCTCAAAACACAGTTGGTTTATGGAACTCATTGTCATAGTTCAAGGTAAGATTGAGGTTGCAAGTTTGGAAGGTTTTATAGATTGTATCTAGCAAGTTGCAAAATTATCAAGCTTAAGTAAAGTATCTATATGTTAAATTCTTGAAGGGAATCATAAATACTGGTAATTTCAGACATACTGCAGTGCATAAATAGCAAGAACTAAGGACAAACGTTTCCTGCCTACTACCACTTTCCTTGCATGGTCCTTCTGAAGAGTTGATCATTCTTACATTTTTTAGCTGAGACTAGCCACTGCTCAGATTTATTTCGGTCGTTCCCTTTCTCTTCAGGTCACAGGGATGCAAATAATTCTTCCTGTACCACGTTACAGGCAAAGTTTAGGTGGCTTTACAGTCAACTTTGTGTTTCATTCACAGGTACAAACTTCAGTAGAATCTCTGAAGCTCTTTAAGTGGAGCTGTGCACTCTGTGAAGATTGTTTGCATGATACTATCTCAGGAAACACCACCTTCATCCATGATTGATTAGAGCTGCTTTAGGCATGAGAATGTCTCAAAGGACATCTTATTATAAATGTATTGCCAGCTGCCCTGAGGGTGACATTATAATTCTGAGGATCAGCTAAGATGACAAGCTGATTCAGCCTCGGCTGAGTTCTGACCACAAGGAATGCTTGATTGTTCAACTAGGTATCTGAGCATCTCATCGAAATGGACATCATTCAGAGCACAGTTAGTTTTATGAAAAGACTGAAGATCACTAAAAAGACCACAAAAGAGTACATATAATGTGGTTTAAAAAAAAAAAAAAAAAAAAGAAACAAAACATCTAGCTGCTGTGAATGTGTTGCACTATCAGCAGCACTAGATTTCTGCTGGTTTTGTTTTTGCAGCAGGTCTGGTCTCTAGCACTAATACAGCCAGGATAGAATGACACATTTTTTGAGTTTGATTGCTGACAGTTTCTTTTCTCTTTTCATTCAAAAATACTATGGTGGGCTATTTGAACAGAAAAAACTATTCAAGCAGTAAAACCAGCATCTTGCTCACCAGCTTTGCTTAAGCTGGGACTTGTGCTGATTCACATGAAACTATCATTGAGGAAGAAAGCTGTAAAGTGTTGTAATTCTCATATGGTGAAACCAGTTGTTTCACCCTAAGGGTACTGAAATGCTTTAACAAACTGAGCTTAAGATTCACCCGGTTGGTTCATCCTCATGCTTTCACATAGCTTGCTGTATTTGCTGGCGTTTGGACCCTAACATAGACTATCTGAGTGAAACATAGATGTCTGGCAAATGGTGGCAACCCCCCACCTCTCCTCTCAAGGCACTAGCTTGATGTGTGTGGGTAGAGTGGATCAGTACCCTTTGACTGCCTGTGACAGGGAAGGGAAAGAGGTTCCTCTAGTGTCCCTACATCATGAAAGAAGATAGAGAGCACTGGGAAAAGGTTTTGCCCCATGCTTCTTATGTCTTTTGTGCAGTCCCAACTGTGCTTTTTACCTCCTCCTCACTCTTTGATGAGGGAACATAACAAAAGTTTGATCTTCCTACACAAGTTGTTTCTTTTATAGGTGTTACATAACTAAAAACATTTCTTCTTCCACACACCTTGTTGTTACGCAGCCAGGAAGGCTTTTCTTACAGTCACTGTAATGGATAAACCACACTGCTTTTTTCCCATGCTCTTTCATAAGCATTGCACCTCTCCTCAGCAGGGATCCTCAATCTCATCCACACTTGTAGCTGTGGTATTGTGTTCCACCTTACCTCTACCAGGTCTATGGGTGCAACAGTGTGGGACAGCACTGAATGTAGAACACACTCAGCTGACTTTTGGTCATCTGAGTTATACTTCAGTCTGGACATCTGACCATGATCAAATCTAAGCTATTTGGGTCAAATCCAAACATCAAGCTAACCTGTACCTAGAGTTGTATTTCCTGCTTTGGTCCATGCAGCTTTTCAGAATAGATACAGCTAGATCAGCTAGATCAACCTGATCTGTCGTTAACCAGCTGCGTCCAGCCTAATATTATAGGAGAGAAAAACTTAGTGTTGCACTTCAGAAAGAGAGAAAAGGGTGCCTGTAAGCACGATTTGAGTTTAGGGAAGTCCTATTACACAGTGTGCTGCCTGGCTACAGCCCAGTACTGTGGCTCCACCTCCATCATGTGATCCAGTGTGTCAGACTAGCATCACGTAACCAGATCCACAGGATCTCTTCATGCACCTTGAGAAGTCTGGGAAAAACAAACTGTTCATCTCCTTAAGCCATTAGGGAGTCAACTGCCTATTTACCACCGTAGTGGTGAAATAAGTGCTTGGGAGGTGGAAGAGACATGGCAGCACAGCATGTCTTCACATGTCCAAAGTGAAAATTATACCAACAAATGCTGCCACTGCAATTTTGAGCTTGGAGCATTCTCCAGATCTCTCATGGTTAATATTGTGGAATGTTCCAGCTGTGTTTGTAGTCACGAATGTAGGATGGAAAGCCAGTCCACAATTTTCTACCCACTGTTTATAGATGCCGTATGTTCATAATGTGGGTTTTTGTTTTTCCTTCCCATTGTCTTGATATAGTCTGACTCAGATTTAGGGGGGAATATTTTAATGTTGTTATACCATGAGAGGAGGGGTTTTTGTTTTATTGATTTGGGTTTTGTCTGTATGGCTTATTTTCCAGAGTTACTTCTACAACGATGACACTTTTAACTTCAACTATGCCCAAGCCAAAGCTGCCATGGGCAATTTTAGTGAGGCTGAAGAGGTATGTGTTTACTTTCTTTAAAAAACAACAGTGGAAACATTTCCCACATACTCCCCTCTTTCCTTCCTTTTCTCCCTCCAGATCTTCATGTTGGTTGAAAATAAGCAGTTTGGGTGGAATGTTATCCTCCCCTTCTTAGAGGAACTGAAAATCTCAATGAACACTATTAGAAAAGATTATCTTGCTAATCTTGTAATGTGAGGTATATGAGGAGTCATGCTGCTTGTGGTGCATCACCAGAGTGCTTGCAGCTATCTCTAATTGATCAAAGAATACCCTCTTAATCAGATTTCCTATGCTTTGTCTGGGATCCCAGGCAGTCTTGTTGTTCAGACTGACTAGAGCATGCTGAGTAAAAGACAGTGAATAGTTAAGAGCTTCTAGGTGTCCCTAGAAATTTGTGTTTAAAAAAAAATTCTTCCTCTGGGAGATGTGGGAGGAAAAGAGGAAGTGCTCACTATCTTATTCAGCAGCATCCAGATGCAGCTGGAAGAGATTAACTTCTACACACAGCATTTTTTGTCTGTGTGCAGTAGAAACTTAATTACAACTAAAATATGCAAAAGCAAATAGCTGTTATGAAGATAGAAGCAACATTTTCCACAAGACCAGAAAGAAGACAAGCCAGAAAGAAGAGGGGAAAAAAAAAAAACCAAAAACCACCAACCACGTAGTCTAAAGTGAATCATATAGGTTTGGTTGGTTTGGGGTTTTTTTTGGTTTTACTGTCTTTCTAACTTTTTAACTCTTTGGGTTTCTTGACAACAGAGCCCTCCTTGTTGTTTTTTTTTCTGTTTCGGTGCCCACCTCCTTAATTTCTGTGCCATGAAATTGCATCTCTCTTTAAGAAAAATATCTGAGACTGTCAGGCAAAATAGATATGTATTTCAATGTACCCACCTTGATTTAGTTAGCTTAATGAAAACGCAGGTGAGTACCTTCAAACTGTTCTAGCAGGCTCTGCTGATAAAAATGATAATGCTATAAATAAGCTTTAGCTGCAGCCAGGCAACAAAGAAACGCAAAGGTGTAAACTGCTGTTAATTCACATTTTCCCTCTTACGTTCTTACAAATGATTCTATATAAATTTGTGTTAATGTAGCTGATGCATTTAGATAACAGGATTATGTAATTAAATTGATTGGTCTGTCCTAATGTCTGATCTTTACCTGTGATGACAGTTTCATATAAAGATCACCCTTCCCCAGCGTCTCATAACCTTGTAAAATATCTCCATGTATAGCACTTATTAACTTATTAAAAGCTTACCTCCCTGGACATAATGAAATAAAACCTATGATAAAGTGCTACGTACACTGATAATGCTGCCCCTTTTTTTTTAATGTATTTCTTCCCCACCCCCAAAATTAGGGGGTCAGGAATGTTTAACCAATAAAAATGTCAGTAATTTGTGGAACTCATTGTTCCAGTATGTACATCTGCTGCTATAAAGGTATTTTGAGTTTTGCCAGTAGCATCTTAGTGTAGTTACAGATATACCTACAAAGAGGCATAAACAGCTTTTTTTTTTCTGAGTAAAGCCAGAATACATTTTAAAATGTATAACTTCCCCCCACGCACTCCTTTAGATGTAGAATTTAATAAAGCTGTATTTGTACAGTAAGTTACAAAAGACTAATGTTTTGCCTCGGAACCCTACTGAAACCAAAATGGTTAGAAATGGCTTCTTGCTGACCCGGAATGATCTCTGACATGTATGGGGAGGAGAGGCTCATATATATGTGAAACTTCTGGTATTTCAAGAAGATGCTAATGTAATTGCTTGCATTGCTTTCTAAACAAACGCATTCCAGATAGCTTTTCCCACAGGCCCAGTGTTCCTTTGTGCTGTTTGTGTTGCATGGCCGCCCACTGGCACTTGTTCAGAGCAGGCCGCACCCTCCGCACAGCTTGGCGTTTTGCAGCTGCACAAGTCCCCTGATAAGCATGGCACTGTTTGAATCGTCCACCTACACGACACAGAAAGATGCCCCTGCACTGCACTTGCGTACCCTAACTCTTCTCCTCAAGCAGTTGTGCGTGTGGCTTAAGCCTTAGCTGCATGTTGAAAGGAGGCAAGTCTGCCTTCTGTTTGTTTAAAAGTACATGCATGTATAATCTTTTCTTTTCCTTCTTCCTGCAGGTGTTCCTTTTGATCCAGAGTGAGAAGATAAAGAATGATTTTGTTTACCTTAGCTGGCTAGCTCGCTGCTGTGAGTCACTTTACCCTCAACATTGCAGAATACAGATCCTCCTCTATTGCATCAGTCTTGGCAATCCACTCTCTTAATTGAAATTAATGTTGTAGGTGGATTCAGGACTGTGAAAGTGAAAAGCTGATTGCACTAGTTATAGTGTGGGTGGTTATTGCACCTTTCATACATCTGGCTTTAGTAAACAATTACTACTTCAGTGCAGCGCTGTTACAGTTCCATCAGTGCAGCTTCGTCCTAAACAGTGAACCTTTTTCAATTGCCTACTCAATTGCTTGAGTGAAGATTTTCTGTCTTAAAAGACTGAGTTACAACTCTAAGATGTTCAGAGTAAAACATAAGACAGAATCATCTATACTGGGTCAGACCCAAGGGTCTGTCTAACTCCAAGAGCAGCCAATATCAGATGTCTAAGGAAAAGAAGAATCAGGCGAGCATATGTGGTATTTTTCTTCCTACCGTGCTATTCTTTGCACTGCCCAAACTCCTGTGCCTGAGGGATGTCCTTTACAATCTCCAGCATGTTTTTTCTTCCATAAACTTTTCCATTCTTCCCTTGAAACCAGAAAATTTTTGCTATGTTTAATATTCTACAACAAATTTTATGTAGTATTTCTGAGTCAGTTTTTACAACATTGCAGACTATACCTCAGTACAGATATAGCTGCAGCGCCACATGCAAAACAGTATAGAAGTGGGCTTTTCTAATGACTCAAGTCTGAGACTCCCTAGGCTAATTTGTTTTCCTTACAGTGCCTCAATACAAAAATGTTTTCTTATCAAACAATTTTCAGTAGTTGTACTTGGAATGTAAATATGTATGTTTTGGGACATTATACCATATCACAGATGGGGTCAACATCTCTAACTTGATCTTTCCAGACAGGCATAGCACACCTATGGATGCCTGTCTATGACTCTGTTTTAGGGTGTGCCAATTTACTTCATTTTTCATTAAGCTGCCGTACCTGGCTGTGTTTGAGTGTTTTATATGTGAATGTTTTATGTGAACCTTTTTGATGAGAGAACTACTGTTGCAAAGGGCGATCATGGTTGTTCAGTAGACAGTGTTCATCCCTTTGATTCTGTGCTAAAGTAGTTCTTTGACATACATCTGAGGATGTAGAACTCTTCAAAGGTGCTACTTATTATGCAAGAAGTGGAACTAACACTGTTACCAATTCTGTGTTATCAATTAATAATTTTCTAGCTCTTTCATAAGAGTTGCTATTTATTCTTGAGTGTGCCTTTTGCCATTCTGAATTCCTGCTGAAGTTTCAGTAAAGCTGCTATGTTTTTCTGTGTCTGTCTTAAAATTTTGGGTTTTCATTCCCAAACAGCTGCTAGAATTCTTTGCAGAAACAACTATTCAGTGATGAATATAGTTATCTTTTTGGGTCAAGTATGTAAATTACTATTAGATTCTTCTGGATAAAAGCTGCTGCAGAAATTACAAAGCATTGTAACACATTCATGTCAGAGTATGATTAGGTATTGAGTCGTAAACAATTCAATGCTGAAATATTTCCAAAGTGCCAAAAGTACCAGAGATGCATCTTTTTTGGATGCTAGACACCACTTTTTTGTTTAATATTATTGTACTATTTATACCAAATTTTTCTTGAAGACAAGGTAACAAAACTTTGAATTAGCACAGTACTCCATTTCTTTCGATAGATGGGCTGGTATTTGGAAATTAAGACCTGGCTGTTTGCCACTGTGTGTGGTATCTGGAGCCGATAAAAGAAAAATCTGATTTGATGCCTTGCTGACTCCTAAATGAGAGGTGTCTATAAATCCTGTGATTTGGTGTTACATGTTTATTGTTGATGATTGCCACCCATTTGCCTGCAACGTATGTACTGACACAGTGGGCACAGATACAATAAGCTAAACATTCCCTCTTTTGAAAGAGCGCAAGAGTGGTCCACGTGTGAACAGCCAGCTACTCGGTGACTAGCTGGTCAGACCTGAAAAATAAAGGCATACTTAATTTAATTTTCTTTTCTCCCAGTTATTGAGTGAGTCTGGAATTACCACTATCAACCTCAGATTCAACAGAATGGGTTCTTATCTCCAGTAAATCAAATTTTAGGATTCTTTGTGTTCAAACACCCTGGCAGAATTTTCACTAGCTGAGATCAGAGATTCAGATTTCTTTATTTCTAATTCTATGTAGCAGTGATGTTTAAAGTTAAAGAAAAATTCTAGTCACATAGGCAAATTTAAAACCAGCACAAAATCTCAGGCATTTGGAAACATTTTTTTTTAGTAGATGCATAATGACAAGTTTTGTTATGCTTGGAGGGGCTGTGTGTTCCCTCCTCCCTTTGGTTTGCTATGATTCATGGGAATCGAATGTTTACACTGAGGTGGGCATCAAGTATTAAAGACCTCAGGTCAGTGCCAATTACAATTTTTCTGTGTGCAAGAACACATAATCCTAAATCTCACTATCTAAATGGATTGCCACAGTTCATTGTCCTGCATAAAATAACTTCTCTAATGTTTTGCATTCTGTTCCTTAATCACATCTGAAATCATGAGAGTTGTGCTTATTGCTGTATCTGTGAAATACAAATTGAGATGTAAATGCCATAATTATTCCTCTTGACGTTGGTATTCTCTGAATTGCTGTTATCGCTAGTAAGTCAGAGGGACAAATTTCCCTTCCCAACCTTATGCTCACAGGGCAAGGCATGCATTTACATTAAGCAGAGAAATTTAGGAAAGTTTATTCCACCTGCCATTGAGTATTGCATGTGGCATATTCTTTTCACAAACCCAGCTTTTTGTTGTTATTGCAGATATTATGAATAAGAAACCACAGTTGGCCTGGAAGCTCTATCTGAAGATGGAGACCTCAGGGGAGTCCTTTAACCTTTTGCAGCTCATCGCAAATGATTGCTACAAAGTGAGTCTTCTCTTTAGAACTTGGTGTATGGCATGTTAATTCAGTGATTGTACCAACAGACATTTTTTTGATACTTTCCATCATTGTCATCACTAGTGAATTTTCTTTTATAACAGTGGGATGTCTAATAATGTAGATGAGTTGGCAAGGATTAGTCAGTCTTTTAACCTACAGGCCTTCTTGGTAGACAGTCCACTGATTAAAATATTGGTAAATTACTGCATGCTTGAGCTATCAATAACGGCAACAGTTTCTTCTCCTGCTAGGGATTCATTGTTGGTAGAAATTACAAGAAACTTTTAAGACAAAGATCTAGCATAGATTCAGTAAGGAGCCTCATGCTGCCTTTTTTTTTCTGTGATAGCTTTATTTTTCCTTAAAGCTTGTAATAGCAATGGAAGATACTTCTTTGTTAGTCATGAGGAAATGGAAAGAGAATTCCCCCAACCACTATTCTATCTGCCCAGCTGGGCACAAAGAGACACAATGTGTTTGCAGTCATTAGGAATAAAACTACTCAGAAAAAATGGCGAGCTTACCTGCCTACAGTTGGATACTTGCTAACACGTAATAGGTCTTCTTTTGAACCTTTTATAGAGGGGACTTTTAAAGAGATGAGGTTAGACTAAGCTGTCTAATGTTTTTAAAAATCAAGCTAGACAAGACAATGTCCACTCTAGTAGGGATGCTCTGGGCATTTTAGAACAAGTTAAAATATATGCTAGTTTACTTGTTCTAAGCTTCTAGATTGTGTTTCCTAGTTCTGATGCTCCATGCTAATGTGCTGATGGCAGACCTCCAAATTCTATTTTATACAAAGCTATGTTAATAGTGAAGAGATCTTGGGAAGCTGATTACAATTCTGCCTAAATTCCTACCATCTAATTCTTCAGATGGTGTCTATACACAGCGAGACCTAGCTTTGATTCAAGTTTTCTTGCTGTTCTGCAAAGCATGTGTCCTGGCTTCGGGTAAAGCAGAACCGATTCTCTTTCAGTGAATCTTCCTTACACGCAAGCTCTGCAGTCATAAAGAAAATATGGATTTGATGGGTGGACGTTTTGGTGGATAAGGAATTGGTTGGAAGGTCACAGCCAGAGGGTGGTGGTCAACGGCTCGATGTCCATATAGACGCCGGTAACAAGTGGTGTCCCTCGAGGGTCCACACTGGGGGACCGGTGCTGTTTAATATTTTCATCAATGACATAGACAGCAAGATCGAATGCACCCTCAGCAAGTTTGCAGATGACACAAAGCTGAGTGGTGCAGCTGACACGCCAGAAGGACAGGATGCTATCCGGAGGGACCTGGACAAGCTTGAGAAGTGGGTCTGTGTGAACTTCTTGAAGTTCAACAAGGGCAAGTGCCAAGTCCTGCACCTGGGTCAGGACAACCCTTGGTATCAATACAGGCTGGGGGATGAAGGGATGGAGAGCAGCCCTGCAGAGAAGGACTAGGGGGTACTGGTGGATGAGAAGCTCAACATGAGTCGGCAAAGTGCGCTCGCAGCCCAGAAGGCCAACCATATCCTGGGGTGCACCAAGAGAAGCGTGGCTAACAGGTTGAGGGAGATGATTCTGCCCCTCCACTCTGCTCTGGTGAGACCCCACTTGGGGTCCTGTGTCCAGCTCTGGAGCCCCCAGCACAAGAAGGACATGGAGCTGTTGGAGCGGGTCCAGAGAAGGGCCACAAAAATGAGCCGAGGGCTGGAGCACCTCTCCTACAAGGAAAGGCTGAGAGACCTGGGGCTGTTCAGCCTGGAGAAGAGAAGGCTGCGGGGTGACCTTAGAGCAGCCTTCCAGTACCTGAAAGGGGCCTGTAGGAAAGATGGGGACAAACTTTTTAGTAAGGCCTGTTGTGACAGGACAAGGCGTGATGTTTTTAAACTAAAGGAGGGTAGATTTAGACTGGATATAAGGAAGAAATTTTTTACAGTGAGGGTGGTGAAACACTGGAACGGGTTGCCCAGAGAGGTAGTGGAGGTCCCACCCCTGGAAACATTCAAGCCCAGGTTGGACGGGGCTCTGAGCAACCTGGTGTAGTTGAAGATGTCCCTGCTGACTGCAGGGGGGTTGGGCTAGGTGACCTCTAAAGATCCCTTCCTACACGAACTATTCTATGATTCTAAAACATGAGAGCTTCATGTGCAGGGTGGATGTAGAGGCATATAAAGAAAACTTGTTTGAAAGGATTGTAAATGGCACTATAAGAGAAAGAAAAATTGGTTGTCGTATGTAAAGAATACTGCTGTGCAAGATTTCAGTAGACAGTAAGAGGATGGTGTATCCGGCATCCTCTCTGCCATCTACAATGATGATTGCACTGTGTTGGAACCTAGAGGAGTAGCAGTTCAGTAACAGGAGAAAAGGGTGTTCTCTGGACAAGTGTCATGGTGAGACACAGGCCGTCCGCTTCTCAGAATGTATTGGCCAGAGCTGCTTATATCAGAAGGCAGGCTGAAGTTATTTGGGGAGCAACTGTTTCAGATTTAATTTAAATTAAATACAGAATGTAAAGACAGATTGTAATTTTATGATTGTGCAAATATAGTAGTTCACTGTTTTAAGAAGACAGACGTAAGAAGAGGAGCAGAACACAGATAATAGGTGTAAAGCTTGTGGATCAGTAAAGCCTAATGCAAATGAATACACAAGAACTAACAGCTATTAGCGTAGGCTTATTAGAGATACAGTGACCACACTTGCCATCATAGAGGAAAGATAGTAAACAGTCCTTTTGAAAACTTCCTAAGGATTCTCAGTTCAGCCAAGCTCTCCAAAGAGCAGCAATATCTGCATACTATCTGTAAAATTCTTTTCTGCTGTTTTCCTTCATCTGACAAAGTAACATGGTCTCAAAATCCTAACAAACACAAAATTGAAAGTCAGAAAATCTACCCTGTGATCACAAAAGCATTCTTCTAAAACTGAGTGAATTCTGTCTTGCACATCTTTCAAGTATTCCATCCACCAGCTCACGCTAAAAGTTGTGTTGCTCAAGCAAGTGGCTGTGCCTCTGGTGTTTCCTGTAGCTGCAATTTGTGAAAGCAAGTTGACGATCAGACCTTATGTAAAACCTCTCTATAGACCATTCTAAGTCTCATTTAAATCAGTTGATTACTTTGCCTAAAATCTTCTCAAAACCTTATTGTACTCTAGAGGAGAAGCAGCTCCACACTTTGGGTTTATCTAGAGCTCTTAAAAACTGCACTTACAGGACTAAATTTTTCAGCTTAATTATGTGTCTGCATATGGCTATAAATGACTGCTCAAAGACCAAGGAATTTATTTTAAAAATTATTACTATAGTGTTATAACTTGTCTTTCTACACTACCAGCTGTTTGTACCTCTTCCACTGAATGGCAAGGCCCATGTTGTTTGAGTTTATGTAGCATTTTCCAATTATTTCTGAAACATATTATATTGGAAGCCCACAGGCAGCACCACAGCTGTAACTTAAGGCGGCAGTCACACTGGGCTTCACTCAACAATTGAATGAACATGGGTGGAGCAAGGTCAACAGTGTCCTGAGATTAGGAGTAGCTGGAAGCCCTGTTGCTGTGCTGATATAAGTTGTTCAGTGAGGAAGCTGGGATGCAGGACATCTGGCTAATTTCTTGCTGCTTTTCATGCAACAGCCCATCTTACCCATATAGGGAACAGCATGTGACTTGGGGTGAAGCATTTCCTGCTTTTATGTCAGATAGAACCAGTATCTGCTTAATGGAACTAGATCAGATGCCAGTTTGGAGAGATCAGCATTCAATTTTTTCCTTTTAGCTGACACATCTGATATTGTTTATACACGCTACCTTTATTCCCATCCATTTAAGTGCTTGCCAGTCACCTGTGGTTAAAATCACCATTTATGTGAAGAAAAGGGAATTATTACTCATTCTGTAGTACCTGTGTTTCTCTGACTAAAGTTTCCAAACGTAACTCCCACAGCATATCCTTTTTTCCCAGCCACCAAAGGATGGGAGATTGTGCTCAGTCTGCCTTCTGTGCTCTCTCAGGGGAAGATGCTAGCCACAAACAACATTGCTATTCAGGCTTGCCCAAGTAAAGAACACTCACAGTCATAGATAACGTCCACATGAGTTATGCCGACTTCAAAAGCCACAGTTATTGTGGTCACTCCTTTCACACTGGCTGTTGCGAACCAGCTTGCTTCTTTTTCCCATATACAAGTAGAAAACTTAAGACAGAAAAGATAGGGTACACAATCAATTTTCCTTTGCTCAGGAAAAATTTAGATTATAGAGTCACAATCTTATTTTGTACTGTACTGTAACAGTGAAGAAAAAAATAATTAGCTCTAAGTTAAACCCAAAAGACATCCAAATATGTCTCTGTGACCATCTCTAGATGAGGAAAAGTGGTTCCATTTTCAAATGTTTGGACTACTTTGAAGTTGATATTCTATCAAAGCCTTTGGTATAGTTGGTACGACACTAGGTAGGGCACCTCATAAAAAAGAAGTTCTGTAAGCTAGGGTTATCAGCATATGATCAAAACAACAGTGCCGATCATTGCCAACTAATAAAGTTCACAGTGTAGTTTGTCTACAACATGTTCAAAGGCACAGACCAGTAATGTAATACCACCTGTTTCCCTGTGTAGAACTGAAATGTGCTTGTTCTGTGTCACTTGCTGCCTGCATTAAAACAGGAAAATGCACATTGCTTCTATGACTTACTGATGATTTCAGAAAACCGAGCTCAGAATTTTTAATCTCCTTCTGAAAGATGATCATATAGTCAGGAATAATGTTTCACTTTCTGTGCAGATGCGTCAGTTTTACTATTCAGCCAAAGCGTTTGATGTTCTGGAGAGACTGGACAGCAATCCGGAATACTGGGAAGGCAAGAGAGGTGCTTGTGTGGGTGTCTTTCAAATGATCTTAGCTGGCCGAGAAGCAAAGTGAGTATTCTGTGTTGTATCTGAATTTACTTTACTCTTTTCCTATTCCCAGTTAGCTGTAAGTCAGTATCTTAGCCTTTAGGACTACATATCTTCTTCCAATTCCTTACTGACCTTTCAGAGAATAGACAGTCTGGCTAGTGGTTCCATATGCAATGTTCAGTTTGAACTGTATCTTCCACACCATCAGTTATAGACTATATGGTGGAGAACAACTTCTCAGCGAATGCTATGAATAGTAGGAAACCAAAATACATTAGTCATTATACTAGGGAGAGCTAAGTTACAAATGTAGTATGTCTGTGAACTGAAGAACCTTATTTCATGTCGATGGCATAAGAATGGAAAACTGTCCCATGACATTTTAAAGTTCAGAACTAAGGAAACATTTACTCAGCATTGTAGGAAGGACACAATTCCTCTAAACAATGAGTAGATGAGACTGTGTTTTCACTCAAATTTGCTTTCTGGAGACACTGTCCATGTCAGACAAATATACTTATTTGATGAAAGCTTGAAAGCTTAAAAGCTTAAAGGAAATTATTTGTGTTACTGATAATTTTGCTTTCGGCCCATTTCACTGGATGGGAGAATGAGAGAGTAGTGAGGCTGTATTTAAGAACTGTTCCCTTATGAATATTCTGCTGTGATGCCAGATGGCCTTTCTCCCCTGGCCAAGGCAGCATGACTGGTAGGTGTGTATCTTGGCTTCTGCACCTTCCTTGTATTCCCTTCTCTGCTGGAATAATCTCATTAACTACTGCCCCCTTCAAGTGTCCTTTTAGCAATTACTGCAGTAAAATACACATAGCTTGCCTGGTTTTCAATTTTCATACAAGTTCTTGCTGTAAAGTAGCTGGCAAACTGTAGCTTCATACTGGCTTAACCTATTGGTAAGGTTCATTTCCATGCTATTTGTATTTATGTGTAAGGTGCCTTGGCAGCTTTAAGGTAGATGTCACACTAAAGACTGCCAAGTAGCATTAAAGACACACAAAAAAAAAAAAAAAAAAAAAGTT
>Ga0065711_1005085_pt1 | contig 21361 bp, 18 predicted proteins | sample Hoacrofraction12_FD_59098 | JGI IMG/M metagenome (GOLD analysis project Ga0065711, IMG submission 59098) | Hoatzin crop microbial communities from Cojedes, Venezuela - Epithelial fraction 12 v2 (version 2) | ecosystem: Host-associated > Birds > Digestive system > Esophagus > Crop | place... | reverse complement strand
AAGGGATTATTCAGGAGTCCCTTGTCTTGCAACCGTCCTAATATTCACAAAGAACCAAGACTTGTTTCTGACCACCTGAAGTGATAACATCCCCTACATGTTACATTTGTTACATTTACAGTTATCAATATCTACGTATCTACCCATCTAACTCAGGGAATTAGGGATTGCTGTGATGGGAGTGTTTAGAAGACTGACAAATCAGGCCAGTTTTAAACTTGATTGAATTCATTCACGAACAATGCACTTGGTGCTGGTGGGCAGGTCTTAACACAACATTAATCAGTACCTATACATATACAAAACTATGAACTTAAACAATTGTATTCTAAATTTGCTGTGGGTTTTACAGTAGTGTGGAGCTGATGCCATACAGTGAGTCCGTATGGCTGGAGTCCCGGTGGTTTCTTGTCCTGAGGTCAAGGTAAGCAAGCTTGAGAGATCCTCGGTGAGAAAAATCAGAACTAAACTGGAATTCTTTTCTTTCTTGTCCGATTTTCTTTCCTCGGGCCTATGTTTACGCAGTTGCCCTCCCTTTCCACAAGGCAAAATGTTTCTCTTCTGCTCACTCTTTTCCTAATTTTTTGATTTCTTTTGACTTCCCACTCATCCTTCTTGTGTAACTTTAAGCATCGTTGTCTTTTGGATGATCACACTGCTCACATCCTTGTCTAAAATTATGTCTGGGTCACAGTATTAAAAAAAACTTACATGCTATTTTTGTACCATTTTAGTACACCTCTATTCAAGTTCAAGGCAAGATAATTTTATCCTGGTTAGTACGTCTCTGATTTGTAGGTGAGACAGGTCTCTGCTTTGGCTAGGGTACTGATACACTTATGAATATCCACTCCTTCACCACAGAGCTGGAGAGCTGCAGTTAGAGACTAAGGATTTCTTCAGAATCCAGAAGTTCGTTCCTGGGTAACTTAAGGAGTGAAAGCAGTTGGGAAATTAACTCTGTGTCCTGGAGGAACAAGAATGACTCTAATGAAATCCTTGTTAAAGTTGTGTGACTGTTTAGCTGGGTGACTGTCCTGGGGGAAAATGAAAAATATTAGTCTGTTGAACTGTTGCCATTTTTTTGTATAAAATTAATCAAATTTAATGAATTAAACATTTACAAGTACATTTTAAAATTCATATTTCAATACTGCATTTTTGAACTGAATTTTCCAACATCTAATTAAAACTTTTCCAAAATTTTTTCAAGAGCAATTTTATTATAGCTCTCAGAATTTTATATCTCATTTTTATGTCTGACCATCAAACTGAAAATTGTTTGCACAGCTGGCTAGCGGGGGTTGCAAATTTAAGCCAATAGTTGCTAACTGATCTGATCCTTCAGCAAACAATTTCTACTGCATTAAACATGACCAGGAGTGTGTTTAATGAAGTGCTTATGACAGTAAGTACAGTATCACCTCATGTTTTATTTAATGGAGGATTAAATATTTGCATAAAATGAGCATAAACTTTCTGGAACTGAAGATAATTTATGTGTGGTGTGTTTATAGGGATATTTTGGTGAAAGAAGAAGCCACCCAACACAACAAAAGTGAACCCAAAATAGGTGCAGTATACTGAGTTCTGTAATAAAGGACGATCCTTTGTGTCCTCTGCTGTTTCCAAAAGATGACAACATTTTGAATGGGAGAGTCAAGTCAATGAGTTAATTGGTTTGCAGTCTATTTTTGTTCTCTGTAACCAAAAATATTCAGGGTGACTGAAAAATGAGATGTAAGTTGCACGACAAAGATTGATAGGTTTTCTTTTTTTGTGTGTGTTCTATAAATAAGCATGTACCACTTTAACTTCTCACCAGGGAATAAAGGTTCATCATTTTGTACAAGTCAATGAACGTTACACAAAGTGATGACTGCATACTGTGACATGGTGACTTATTTGTGTTGGCCTCAGCAGTGTTTTTTGTCACTGGTATTTTAGGATCGTATTTACTTGTAAGTTGAAACTGCCATAAGATGTACAGGGTTCTGCAGTCCCCCTCAAATGATTGCTGTGTTAGAAGACATGGAAGCCAGACCGTCATTCTGAATTAACAGTTTCACTGTGATGCCTTGATTGTTAACCGAGAGATTGGGCATTGTCGGGAAGTCTTTCCTGCATTTATTGGGCAGATCCAATGAAAAGGGCTGTTTTGAAGTCAGTGTGTTATAGAGGACATGGCCAGCCTGAAAGAAACCTGGATCTCCGTTCCTGCAATAACTGGGAGAACATTTTCTGGGGTAAGTCTTCCATTGGCTACCTTTTGATTAATGTTATCCGTAATTTCTCTAAGATATGTGCCCTGTCACTGCCAGTGCACCTAACAGGAGGCTGCTTTGCAGCCCCTGAAAGTCCAGCCAGAAGAAAATTGCAAGCAGTTCTCTACAAGGACGAGGTGTTATAACTCAGAAAACAGGTGGACAAGATGAGGCAAAGTCAGCGTGTCTGTGAGAACACGCGCCTCCTGTCGCCAAGTCAGGGCTGAACCAGACTTGGTGATGGGAAAGGAAAATTCAAGTGAAAAAGAATTATTTTCAGTTTACTGGGTTGTGAAGAGAAAGATGGTCTTGAGCAGGACTAAGTGCTGTTTTCCCTCAGCCCTCTGTGAGGAAAGCTGCAGCCAGAGCTTGGAGAGGGAGGTAGTGTACTCTTCAGTGTCACAAGATGGTTTTCATGCACAAGCATGGTCATTCACTGTTTCAATTTGAAGTTGATTTTGTCGTCAGCCATTTCAGCAGATACTCCATCTTCTCTGGGCTGGAGAGCAGAGGTGGACATATTAAAAGTTTCCTCACACTCTGAGCGTTACTTAGCAAGCTCTCTGAGGAATTTGGAAATTTGATTAGTACTTGCACTGGGACAGCTGTAGGATCTATGTTCTATTAAACCAGCACCAAAGACATGAAACCCTGCAGCTTGTCTGAGCCACTAGTTCTTTTCAGAAGATACGAAGTCTGTGCTGTTCATACCCCCTCCTCCTCCAGATTTTTTGAGCACACTGCAATGGGAATCTTTCACCTGCTCTCCCCCTCTGCCAGGGCAACATCTGTGGTTTTCTGCAAAGCACTGAGTTCTCTAATAAGTCAAAATACCATCAACAGGCAAAGGCAGTGATCTTTCATATAGTATTTACAGCGCATATTCCAATGTCCCGTAAAGGTTTTCAGTTTGTAGAGGAGACTCCACTGGAAATATTGGCTTTTATCTGGAAATGAATCGCAGTTGCTTTGGTAATTATTTTCGAGCGTATAAAAGGCAATGTACTTCTGTTTGGTTTTGACTTCCAATATTATTCTGCAAAGCATCTTTACTGACACTGTGCTTTTTTTCCCATATGTGAAAGGATGGTGGTACTTACTGCCTCTGAGAACCTGCCCTCATGCGTCAGACTGGCTGGGTTTTGTCCATGTTAGTTTGTATGTCTGGCTGTACGTACATGAAAGTAGGTGTTATACAGGTGTGTTTCTATGTGTGTACCTACTAGGAATGCATGCTCGTTACGGGGGGAATATTCAAGTTTGTATTGCAATTCATAAATGTCTTTGAAGAGGATGTTTTTCCCTAGGCGATGTGACCAAAAATAGTGAAAAAAGAGGTGGCACCATTAAGATTGCACTTGGCATGCTGAACTGTCAAAATCTTCAATTTCTACAGCTTCCAGTTCTTCTTGCATTTATATCCTGTTAATAACCTTTTAATATTTTCCGGTGATTTAGTGATAATCACTCTTAAAGAGCTATTTGGAGTTAACAGCCTGCTTTCAATGACATTGTTTATCTTTATTACTTTCTCTTCCAAGGTTATTTGGCAGTCATATAGCAAGGCAGCTAGAGATTTAAGAGTTCATTGATGAAGAAAATTCAGGCAACAGAATCTCCTCTACTTACTCAGGACACTGGTGATCTGATTGTTCACTGTGGAAGAAATTATTTGCTTCGTGCTGGCATGATCCGAGGCTTTTTTGTAACCTCTAACTGGTTGACAAAAAGACAAAAGTCACATATCCTGAAAAGAATGGAGGGACAGAACAACTTAGCAATAAAGGTTTGAACTCAGAAGAGAAAATTAAATACCTTTTGTTGAGCTATAAAAGATTACTTTGAAATATAGAAATTGACAAAGAGGGAAAGCAAGTGTTAATTTGTTCTGATTACATAGTGCCAGATCTCTTGGAGGGCCTGACAAATTTAACAGAGAGCATTAACTGGGATTTTATTGGGATTTTCAATTCTGTTTGGAAGAAGCAAAGTTCCCCTCTTCTGGTACAAATAAGCATGGAACAATCTTGACCAACCACGCTAGAAATTGCCGCCTCTTCTGTGGTCTTCTAAAGGGCGTTTCTCAAGACCACTCAAATTGCAGCATCAGTCACCTCAGCTGAGTTTAGACACCCATTGCTCCTGGCTTGAAAATCCCCTTTTCATAAACCAAGGCAATGGAGCAGGTCTTTCTCTCACAGTGGAAGTTTATGCTCTTTGTTGTAACGAGGTTTTGAAACCTCAGGAAACAACTGAGCTTCCTCCAGTCACTGCTTTCTTCTCTGTTTCTCCCATGTATTACTTGTCACGCTCCTTCCCAACTTTTTTACAGTTTCTCAGCTGCTTAGCTCACTGTCCTTTTTCTAAGATTCTATGATTTTATGATTCTAAGATACCTGGTTTTAGGATCTATTTTGCAAAATGCTCCTCTATCGTTACACTTGATCTGACTGGACTTTGCACGCATTGGGAAGAAGTCTTTGTCAGACTCAGAGCATGCACATCTAGATCATTTTAAAATGCTTTAAACAATGTATCTGAAGAGATTTTCTGCAAATTATTAGCAATACACTTGTGTTGTCTCATTAATCAGCCAGCCATGTGTCTGGCAATGAGGTACTGTACCTATACACAGCAAGAAAGTTCCGTGGCCAGGAGATCAGAAAATCTAAGTAGTCAGACACACTGAACACAAGCTATTGCTGCAGGTTAGATGGTGAGTAGAGACAAAGAATTCAGTCTGCTTCCATTTATGTCAGTAGTGAGTGGCTGCTAGACTAAGATTTCATTTTCATCTCTTCCCCTTTTCACAATTTCATTTCTGTAACTGTTAGGACTATGGGGAAAAATACTGTTCTCCAGTTCTTTGACGGGGTGTTTAGTGTCTTGCCACTATTCACATGCCATAGTTGGAGTAAGAGCATGTATACTGCTTTCAGGATTAAGCGAAAGGCAGTTAATTCCTCACTTTTGCAAGATATTCAGCCTTTTTTAGATCTGTTCTTAGTGACAGTTTTTAGGATGGTGGGACTCTGTGGTTGTGTGAACACTTGTTTTTTGCTATGCCTGAGACCAAGATGTAAACCTGTCTGGAAATTCAGAACCCAAAGCTCTTTTTTTCTGTCTGTTTATGGTTTTTCATGAGTCGTTTCTGAAAGGTGCGTAATTGAGAGGGATTCACCTTTTCTTTTGAAGCCCTCTGTCAGTGGAATTATCCCATATATGCAATAACTAGTTACTTTCTAATTTTGCCATGGACTTGCCTGTTGCCATGGAAACTACTGAGCATGCAGAGATTGAGCTGTCCTTATCCAGAAACCATTTGTCAGATTGTAGCCATATTAGAAAAAAGAATAGTAGTTCAAAGGCGACAAGCTGTAGCCTGGAGCTAGTGATTTGTATAAGGCTTATGAGGAAGTAGGAGAAAGGAGATTCTATGTCTTCCTGTGGTAACTCCCCTGTTTTCACTTTCTTTCTCCAGGCTACCGTGATTTCATGAACAGAATATGTAGATGCTGTAACTGCCTCCCCTTAAGTGAGGTTTTCTACTTCCAGAAAATGACTGAGGTAATCTACTTAATTCCCCTGGCCCAAAAAATCTATTAATCTATAAACATAGTCACATGTTAGCTGCCAGTGCTACAATATGACCAAGGAGTTGACAAATGATGTTTACACGTGGAAGCTGTTAGCAGTAGGGATGGTATAGAAATCCCTTGTAACATGACTGTGACCAAGAAGGCCATCAGCAATTCCTCAAATGTACAGTTGTATTGGGTTTGTGTGGCAGAGTTTTGGTAGCAGGGGGGCTACAGGAACGGCTTCTGTGAGAAGCTTCCGGAAGCTTCCCCTATGTCTGACAGAGCCAATGCCAGCCGGCTCCAAAACGGATCTGCTGTTGGGCAAGACTGAGCCTAGCAGCAATGGTGGTAGTGCCTCTGTTATAACGTGGTCAAGAAGAAAAAAACCCTGCATAAAAGGGCATTTTCAGCTGGAGAGAGGAGTGAGAACTCTGCAGACACCAAGATCAGTGAAGAAGGAGAGGGAGGTGGTGCTCCTGGTGCCAGAGCAGAGATTCCCCTGCAGCCCATGGTGAAGACCATGGTGGGGCAGGCTGTGTCGCTGCAGCCCATGGAGGTCCATGGTGGAGCAGATATCCACCTGCAACCTGGGCAGGACCCCATGTTGGAGCAGGCGCATGTCCAAAAGAGGCTGTGAACCCGTGGGGAGCCTGTGCTGGAGGAGGCTCCTCGCAGGACCTGTGACTCTGTCAAGAGAGGAGCCCACGCTACAGCAGGTTTGCTGGCAGGGCTTGTGACCCCATGGGGGACCCACGCTGGAACAGCCTGTTCCTGAAGGGCTGCACCCTATGGGAAGGACCTGCACTGGGGCAGTTTGTGAAGAGTTGCACCCTGTGGGAAGGACTCACGTTGGAGAAGTTTGTGGAGAACTGTCTCCTGTGCAAGAAACCCCAAGCTGGAGCAGGGTCAGAGTGTGAGGAGTCCTCCCCCTGAGGAGGAAGGAGTGGCAGAGACAACATGTGATGAACTGGCCGTAACACCCATTCCCCGTCCTCCTGTGCCGCTGGGGGTGGGAGAAGTTTCTCATTATCCTACTCTGATTGGATTGGTAATAAATTAAACTTCCTTTTCTCCCCAAGCTGAGTCTGTTTTGTCCATGATGGTAATTGATGAGTGATCTCTCCCTGCCCTTGTCCTGCCCCACAAGACTTTCACTGTATTTTCTCTACCCTGTCCAGCTGAGGAGGGAACTGATAGAGCAGTTTAGCTGAGATGTCCTTATGCAGACTTAGCAAACTACTCTGAAGAGAGGTACCTGTGCCACATAATGCACGTGTGTCACTGTCAGGGACTGGACTAGAAGCTGCTCAGCGCAGAGCAATTGAAAATGCAGCTGTGGTGTTTGAACACCTCTTCGACTTCACAGGCAAATGGGGCTCTTCCCTGAGGAACAAATATGGTCCACAGCTTCTCTGGCTGTCCAGACAGTCAGGAGGGATGGACATGCAGGTCAGAATGCTAGGAATCAGTCCCTACTATTTTATCCAGAGATATTTAGCTAATTCAATGTCTGTGTTTGAAAGAGAAGCTCCTGTAGGTGGTACTGAAAGTCTCAGTTTTGGTTTGAGCTATATAGGAAATTTTGATGTTTAAAAAGTGCTGACTTGACTGGTTGTCATGTGGCTGTTAGTGGCTCTTAGACGCTGATTGTTCGGTGAATGGTTTGGAAAAGAGCAGACAAGTATCAGCACATGGTCAGCTCAGTATTAATATAATTATACTTTTCTTCTGGACCAAAGCAATGGTTTAGCACAGAGGTCATAGAGTAGGAAAGACACTCTTCTAAAGAGCAATAAAACACATTTTTATGATTACTGCAATTGAGAAACATCCAGTTCTTTGTCTTAAAAGCTGTTAATAACTAGTAGTGGTAATACAAATGTAAAGAGGATGGAAAATGCTAGGAGACAATTCTGAAGTGCACATTCTGTTTCTCTGCAGACTGGAAGTAAATTCAAATGTGAAAAGTGTCAAATATAAGGGCTCAACAGGGAGAATGTAAACACTATCCGTAAGTTATTTAGAGTTTAATCACCTATATCTGTAAAAGACAAACAGAAATAGTAGAGCAAGGAAAAAAGCCCAGTTCATAATATATTGAAACAAACTGTAATTTGAAGGAAACAAAGTGCATACTTACAGTATAACATATACATATTTTTAAAAGGAAAGTTTTAGTTGAACCTGTTCAGTACACTCAGAAATCAGTGAAGAAATTCATTAAAATGAAAGTAATAAATGTAAGATTTGAAGGAGAATTAAAGTTAGTATATTTAGAAATGTTTAATAGGTAGTTAAACCCAAGGATTTCTATAAAGATAGATCATCTAATAGACGCAACAAAACCTTTTGGTAGAATACTTTTTTTCCTGATGAAAATACTCATTGTCAGTTGATTCTGTGCAATTATTGTTTCGGATTGCTGAATTAACTGTAGCTCTATCTTACAGCTATATGCTGGAGTTTAAGGTTGTGTTTGGGAGGAGAAAGAACCCTTGAATGTCTGTGGGTAGGAGTTTGGTTAGCAGGGTAATAACCAAGTTTGCATTTGACAATGAGTGTTTTATAATCTATTTAGCCAAGCACGGACAGTATAGTTTTATTGCATTACAGAGAAAGTAGAAAATCACATTATTCCATTATTCCTCTATTCTAGAGTGCTTTGAGTTCTGTGTAATTAGGAAGTATCATTGTTTTCATTTAGATGAGGAAACTGAGTTTTGGAAAAGGAAGTCTGAAAGGAGTAGATCAACATTTGCATCATCATTGCCCTAGTAAAATGAGTAGCTGACCTGACGAAGGCCACTACAGAACTGCATACAAGTCATTCTTAGGTGTGGGAGGAACTGGATTCAATTGTCAGAAAAAAGCTGTGGTGGGATGTCAGGTGAGTGACGGTCTTGAGATAGATCTGTCTAGATCTTCTCCCCTGGTGAACTCACCCAGAAGACCACTCTTTAAATCTGGGTGAGGTGTGATTTACAGTTTGCTTTGTGAATAAAGAAAACTCTTAAGTGATTAAGTCAGAGCAAAACCAAAAGCAATTCCCATCTCACTCATCCTTGCCCTCTGTGTCTTTAAATGAGTCGCTTCCTTCCACATTCAGAGTCAAGCCTGGGAGGTGCAGAGAACCTTGAGCAGTTGACTGCAGTCAAAGGTAGTTTGTTTTTCCTTCATCTGTGAGACCTAGCTCTATGTTCATGGTTTCCTATCACAGTGTTACGCGTTATGTGAGCTGCAGGTTCCCAGAGCTGTGATGACTTTCTCTCTCATGTAACTGACACATTCTGCAGCATGTTGCTTGCCCTAAACAGGCTCTGTGGCTCCCTGAGAAAAGGGAGGAGTGTGTATACTCTTTGTAAAGAGTTCTGCTTTGCTCTGCCTTCAGAATGGGTCATAGCCCACACTGAAGACAAGCAGATAATACGTCTCTCACGTGATGAAAAGGAAAACTGAAGAGGCCAAGGAGCCAAACAGCTATTCCTTGGGAAAACATCGGAGCAGAGTTGTAGTGCTTGTGACATCTCCTGAGGACTGAGCTGGAGAAGCAAGCTTCTTTGGACGTTCCTATGGGTAAGCAGCCCTCCCGTGGCCTGCGCTGCTCTCCTTAGTCCAAGAGGGAGCAAGCTTTTCCTCATGAGATCTCCCTGAGGGAGCATCTGGAAGGTCTTTGACAGTGGCAGTGGGCTGGTCTCTGTCTTTTCAGGGTTCTCTTCCTAGACCCTGTGGCCTTCCTGCTGTTGTGAAGTTTGGCACAGCATCTAGACTCTTGACGATTTGGCACGAGCCCTCTGTATTACTCACAGATTGTTTTTCTAGATTTTCTCTGTTCATTACTAAGCAAGTGAGATTCACTTGCCTCTTCCTTTAGAAACTTCTGGGATTGTTTTGTATTAGATATCAGTGTCCTCTCTAGAGCTTAGCGTAGCAGGTTGTCTTCAGAAGTACGCGGTTCACAGACATGACGAAAAATGCAATACTTCATTCCTCATATTTTCTAAGTATTGAGTAAGCGAAGTATGGTCTGGTGATTGTAACTGCTATTTGCTTACGTGTGTTGGCAGAGCACGAAAGTTATTTTAACACCATGTCTGTAGTTTACTCATTCTTTTGAAAACCATAGAGAGTCACAAAACACTTTAATATCCTGTGTCAAAATCACCCCTCTATTTCATGCGCTTAGGACCAAGGATATAATCATGCACACATGAAGATTTTGGGATCCAAAGAGTAAAGGTGTCAAGAATTCAACATGTTGGAGTACGATTGTTTAGCAAAATTGCCCCCAGCCCCAACTTTAGCTTAAAGGCTCTCCAGGTACTTGATTTAAATACGGTCTGCAAAAACCTTTCTCTTTCATCTCTTCATCTGGCTGACTTCTGCTGTGTTGGCATCTTCCTAGTCCTCCTTTGTTCAGCATGACCTTGCTGGGATACTGGGCCCTCCATGGGAGCTGTCCAGAACTCCTGTGAATTTTACACTTTTCCGTCTTCTTTTTTTTTTTTTAAATTGAAAATCTCCTTTTGTTGTTATCTTTGCCCCTCTTTTTGTGTATCCCCTTCTGGCTAATTCTGTTGTTCTTGTATTTCTTTAGGATGTTTTGGTACAACCGTTATGAAAGATGTACAACCTGAGAAAAGAAAAGAAAAAGCCATGAATTGGTGAAGTAAAAATCTTGTTCTTGAGGTGAAGGAACTGAGTAATTTTAGAAGTTCGTAAAATTAACGGTGGGTCATAAGTGCTAGACTATTTCCTTTCCCTGACAGTGTAAGTTTTTGTGGCAAGTATGAGAAAACTTAGAAAAAACACTGCTATTCTTCTAAAGCATTTTCAGGTGCAGAAATTTGTCTATTTACTATACTGTTACACTGTTAAACCAGTTGTTTTAAATGTGAAGTTTAAAGGAAACTGGTCATACTGTAGCTGATGACACTTCTGTTTCTCATTCTGTTCAGGTTTGACATAATTCCTGTTTATCTATAATAAACACAGTTCTGTCATTATGTCTGAGGAAAATGGCATAAGTAGATTCATTAAAGGAGGAATATAAAAAGAAATAAATCAACAAACCCCTCCAGAATTTATGGGAATATTTGTGCTTCATCATAATCTCTGGTTTATGTTTTTAAATGACCTGTACCAGAAATCTCAACAGCACTTTGTAGGTCAGGATACGTTGAGCAGCAGCTGTGAGAACAAAAAGTTCTTTGCTTGCAGGGGCAAGGAGAATAGGGAAGGGAAGTGGTGAGGGACAAGAGAGTATTTTGCTAAAACTTGATGGCTCAGCTTCTGTTTTTTCCATTTTTTTTCTGAGTGTTATAATCATGAGGTGGCAGATGTCTAGGTGTGTTAAACTGGAGCTAACCTGTAGTTGGGCAAATTGTTCTTGCAAACCTTTTGTAACAAAGAAAAGACCGGGTTCTTCATGAAATAGCACCCAAATGTTTTTCTTCCCAGAATGTCCTGCTTTACTAAAAATACTGATCTGCGTTCATTGAGAGATTCAGAATTCTTAAGTGCAGTTCTTTCCTCAATAACATTCACCTAAAAAATTCCTCTTAAGTTCTCCTGCCAGCTTTAAGCAGTGACACCCCTTCCCCTGACAGTAGTTACCTACGTGTTCCAGGCCTGCCTGAGGTATGCAAGTGCCTCTTTTGCCCCAGGGCAGTTCTCTGGGTTTTAATATGCCTCTGTCACCAGCAGAATCTATTTCACTTTCACTTGTCTTATTTTATCATGTGCTCTGTAAGACGCTCAGCTGCTGCCAGTTCCAACGAGCAGATGCAAGAGTGGGAGAGGGCTACTCTGAAATGGTCCTAATTACTGCAAAATGGCTGAACCTGGCTCCAGATGAGTCAGAGCTGGCAAAGTGTCCTGTTGGGGGAATTAACTATCTCTGATTGCTAAATATTTAGTGGGTAGGTCTGCTCACTTTTCAGTTTTCTGAACCTCCTCAGCAGAAATTCAGGATTATTATAGTATTTTAAGCTTACTGTTAGCACAGAATTTCCCTTCCTTCATTGTGAGCTTTTATGAAATATCTCCTAGAAGCCTGCACATCAGTATGGATGCTACAGTTGGTAGCAGAAGCTATAGCACATTCGTTTTTATTAACTTTGTGCTTCTTAATTAATTCTTGTTTTGGGGAATTGTTTTTTCTCCCTCTTCAGCTGCTGGTGCCTAGTAATATCTCTGGAGTTTGCTGCAGGCACACCACAGAACTTCATAAAGGGTATGCTGAAGTATTTCAGACCACGTCTTTAGTGACACTCTGCTTCCTCCTGGTCACTCAGTGCACTAAGTCTATTCCTTTTCAAAACTAGGACATGTAGGAAAAGAACAGTAATTAGCTGTGAGCCAGAGGGCATAAAAGATTACATTCTTTAAGACATATATACCACTCCTCTTATGGCTAAAATTGTCATGTTTTGATAGAAACATGCCTTTGAATACACCTGAAGTTCAGTCTTTTGTAAGAAAAAAGATAACAGAAAGCCAAGAAATTAAAACCCATGTGATGGTGCACAGGCAGTGAGAGGTAAGAAAGAAAGATGCCAAAGTGAGCTTAGCTTTAATACTGCCTAACTTCTGATTGACTGAATTTGAACCCTTTGGAAGGTAATCATTAGTGTCCCTCATCAGTGTTATTCTGCCGACTTTTCTGAAGCAATGAGCTTTCCATACAGGCAGATAAGTTGTGAGTCTCAAAAGACAGAAGAGCCATGGAGTACCTCTTGCATACGGTATACTTAGATCTGAGGTGTTGGTGGGGATCACCCCAAATCTCTTGTCATCACAGAGTGATTTATAAGAGGTTTAACAGAGAAGATATTTCACAGGGGAAGATCTAGAGTGAGTTACCAAAAGGAGATATTTTCTTTTGTTAGGTGAGAGTTGTTAATTAACTAAACAAATGCAGAAAGTGACACCTGGCTTAAAAAGAGAGACTCCTTGAAGAAAGTAAAACCATTTCAGGTGAGAGGAAAACACAGAACATTTCAAGAACAGAAAGGAATGACCAAACTTTGGAAAGAAAGATTTAGTCTGCCTTGGTCCTACAAGTCTTCAGAAGGTCAGGTTGGCTGCATAAGCCAGAATGCACCATAAGAAACAGGATTTCTTTAATGAGTGAACAGAGATTCTCCAGCAAACCATGTGCTAGGAAAAATGATGAGTCAGTCTGCTGGTGGAGAAGGGAAACCACCTCTGCTTTAATTTACCGTAAGTAGTTTAAAAGTACTTTTTCCCTTATTTCTTCACTTAGATCTCTGTAACTGTTGTGAATATTTTTATTTGCATTTGCTTTAACCTGGCTTGAGTTAAGAATGGTTTCACAGTAATTGGGCTAGCAAGACATTCTTCACACAGCAGTACAGTGTGTATAAACTAGTATGCTGGGACTCTACCTCCTCCCTGCACATTGCATAGAGTATCCCAGGGGGTACCAAGGTATGTCCCAACAGGAGTGAGTTAGCAGCTAGAGAAGCGGCATGAATGTTATGAGAGTAAGAAGCGTCTTCTAATGAGCAAGAGTTTCCAAGAAAGATTTCTGGTACTTAGAGAAAAACTTGGGAGCATACTTTTCTACCAGGATCGTCCACAGTGTCATTAAAATTTCAACTAACAAGACCCAGGCAAGGAGAATTTTGTGTTGAGTATTCTGGCTTTTGCTCATGTGCTTCCAGGAACTCAAATACTGCAGAGCATAGTCGTGCTGCAAGGAGACAGGGAGTTGGTTTTGCACAGAGAGGAGGAGAGGCTGGCAGAGTCGATACGCTTCTCTGTAAGATCAGAAGGCTGATGTGCCTTTTGGTCTTGAGTTTTCTTTGGAGCTTTGTTTTTTTCGGTGTTGAAATATTTAGAGAGATGGGATAAATGCTGCTTATGCTTATAACTTCTCTAGTAATAAGCATAGTTTGTAATCTGTGATTAATACTCAGTTGACAGCTGCTGTTGCAGGAGGAGCTAAAGATTACATTCAAACTAATTCAGTAGGTGTCTGCCATGCAAACATTCTGAGCGGAGGGGAGAGTCTCAAGCATTGGTATATTTACTGTCACATAGTTACAGGGATAAATTTAACGGCTGATGCCACATGAGTGGAGAGAAGTCTCTGTTGGAAAGTGCATGTGTAAACAGAGCTCTGAAACCTGATTGTGATTCAGCAAATATTCATAATGGTTAAGGTCGCATACAAATCTTTAGATTTAATCAGCAGACCTTAGTTCAAAGGCTGTTCTTTCTAGAACTTGGAAGATGTTAACAGCAGTAAGGACAGTCTTTTTTTAATTACAGGACTCTAGTTAAAAGGACATTATGATATTTGTATCAGATATGTATAAATTACATTCAACACAAAACTTCATTTAAAGAAACTGCGTGTTTTTTAACATGTTCGATGTGACCGTTTACATGATTTTCACACTGCTGTCTTACGGGACAGTGTTGCTAGAACTGAGTGATTAAGCTTGTTTGACTGAACAATAATGTATATGAAAGTGAGTTGAACTTACTGACACCTCCCCCCCCTCCCCGTTTTAGACAGAGCATGCAAACAGGATGAGGGAAGACCCAAATTCAGATCTCTTCTGTGTTGGGAGAACACTGGAGGAGGCTGCCCAGAGAGGTAGTGGAGGCCCCATCCCTGGAAACATTCAAGGCCGGGTTGGATGGGGCTCTGAGAAACCTGATCTAGTTAGCGGTGTCCCTGCTCACTGCAGGGGGGTTGGGTTAGATGACCTCTAAGGGTCCCTTCCAGCCCAAAGCAGACTATGATTCTATGAAAGTGTCCAGATAGATGACTCACTTTTGCCAGAGGAGTGACCAAGGCCTGATGGCTGGAAGCTGGGGTTGCAGAGTTCTAGGCTCATTGCTGATTCATATTCATAGTATAAAAAACTGGTCAGTAACAAAAAAGAAACAGCAATCTTCGCATTTCTGGGATTGTCATTAAATTGTTGATTTGACTACGTATGTTAGCTTCAGAATAGCCAGCTCTGATTTCTTCTACATAAGGAAATTTTAAATTGAATCTTACATAAAGGATTCATACTGTTCTTTATCATAGACAGCAGGTGTCTTCTGACACGCAGGTGTGTCGTGTGCGTAATCTGCAGCATACAGCTTCTAAACAGGTTAAAACATTTTCATTTTTGTTCAGGTTGTATAAACTTTTGGGTTTAGTTTCTCGAGAAAAAAACGTTATTAATCCATGTAATGTTGGACATGATTGTAATGAAAATACCGTTAAACGCTGCTTACATGTGCTTCCTCTGCATATATTTTTTAGGTTCTTTTAGAGATGTCAGCTGGTGTGATTTTCTTAAGATTTCCACCAAATGAGTGTTCAACTCTCATATTATTTGGAGTCCTCAGTTTACTTAAACCGAAGAATGTGGTGTCCTTGAGTCAAAATGAAGGCCTAGACTCACTCTCCCAGTGATTCAGTTTGTCCCTTCCTTTATTTCAGTCTCATAAGGTTCTTACTGTGTCACTGGGTTTACAAAACATAGGTATAAATACAAGTGTCACAGACTAATGTAACAGAATAAAATTCTATTACAATAAATACAGTCTCTTTAAATCACCGTTTAAGGTCACATTTTCATTCAGTGAAATGGAGCCTGTGATGTGGTACCATCTAGTGATGCTTAAAGGAGAATACTTCAAGGCAGTCTTCAGAGTACTGACATTGTTTCAGTGCTGGTGTGCGTTTTTTTAAAAAAAAAGGAAAAGGAAGAAACATTTCATTCATTTTGGGGAAAAAAGCCAGCAAAAAAAACCCCAAAAACCCAAGAGTGTTTTTCTTCCTGATACCTTTATTGCTACTATGAGGAGGATAGAGAGATGTAAACTTCTGGGTGAAAGAGAAATGTTGCACACTTAGTTATGATCATTGCTTCTTCTAGATCTGATTTACTTGCATGTTAGATATCAAATGCTTTAAATTCAGATGGCTGCAAATCATGATTTTAAAAATATATTTGTAGTTTCAAGCTTTCTGAGCTGAGAAATCCAACTTCATGTTCCTTCAATGCTATGGAAACACTCGACTTTATGATAAAGTTTGACTTGTTTTACATTCAAACAACCAGCTTATTAATGAGAGAAAAAATTAACAAAAAGTTGCCCTGATATAGTACCTGGGATAAACATTAGGGCTATTAGTTATAAACCTACTTAATATTCTCAGTGGTCACATTTTCATTTTAAAAAAGGGCTCAGACATTTCAGATGTATTCAAATGCTATGCCTTAGATTTATACTGATATGAAATAATCCCCTGAACATTACAGGGGGTTTCACTACTACTGTTACTACTACTGCTGCTAGTTTAATAACAACAACAATTATTATTTAATATTATTTCAGTATTACTTATTGAGGAAGTACAAGCATATCAAGCTTCTGTCAAATGCTAATGACCAAAGAAAGTGTCTGATCCCTGCCCTGCCTCCCCTGACCCTGCTGTTCACATCTAGCCTGCAAAGGAGGTGCTGCAACTCCTGACACCCCCAGTGTTGTGTGTGCAGCGGCCGTCATCTCTCCCAGCCAGCACTCCAGGTGCAGATAAACTCTGCAGATAATAAACTCTGGACCTGGACTGCTGCCTGATTTCCCTCCTTCTCCCTTAGAGGCCTAATACTGGCCAAGTATTTACCAGCAATTTATTTATTACTTTTCCATCCACCTGGTCTTTAGCTAATTGCTACCTTAGTAGCCTGGGCCTGGAGTTCATAGGGTCAGCAAGTTATGTAGCCAGGCTTGGCTGGGTACAAGAGAGGAAAAAGAGGTAACTTTCATCTGGAATTCATCAGCACATATTCATTCCCACTCCCATTTACAAGCCTCTTTATTGCTCATTTTCAGTTACATGCCAACATGGAAGTTATCACTCCAAGGGGGGATTTTGAGTTGGAGTGAGGTACGGGAGTTAGTGTTGTCCTGCTCATGTTCCTGGCAGAGAAGCACAAAACAGTGGAGGGAAAGTGCTTGGGCAGGACACCAGTCCAGAGCTGTGGCTACACTGTAGTTAAGAGTCCTGTTCCCTGTTTGGCTCGGGAACTTGTTTCTATAGCTGCCGTTTTCCTTCCGTTCAATGTTCATGACCATGTTCTGAGCTAGATCAGAGAATTCATCAGCCAAAAAATAAACCTCATTTGAAAAGGAAAAATAAAAGTGAAAAAGAAATTATTAACCTGGATCTAGCAGATCAGCTGTGCAGGAAAGAGGAAAGAGAGAGGTAGGATAGCTGTTTTCAGAAACAGTTTGAATCTATGCGGGCTTAAATTGTGTGACCTTAACCTTACTTAGTCCATTGCACATAATTTTCATGACTGAGACGAGATTTCTGTGCTATGATCTTAGATCTGTGGATGTGATTTAGTCTTGGGCTTCAGTGAGCGATCATGCCCAGGACTCTGGTTTAACACTGGCAACAGGATAGCTTTAGGTGTAAGCACTAGGTCTCTCTTATGCAATGTCAAAATATGTTTACCCTAATTTTCAGCAAATGTTTCTTTGTTGCAAATGTCTCTTTGAGCTTTGCTAGCACTTCAGCAAGTGCCCAGGCATTTTAATGAGGAAGATTTTGTTTTGAAAGCTGTTATTGTACATCAGAGGACCTGCTGAGGGCAGCATAATTGTTGGTAGTTTGAAGTTTATCATAGAGTCAAAAAATATTTTGGGCTGAATGGCACCACTGGAACTCGTCTCACCCCGTCCAGCTCTCTGACCCAAGAAAGGTGGGCCAGGACAAGTATCCACTGTGGAAGTGTCCAGTGAGCAGAGGGACAGCTATGTTGTAAAAATAATGAGCAGAGAGGGAATCCCTGATAACTGAGTTCTGCTGTACAGGTGAACCATCACCATAAAACATTGAGAGAGAGAGTGTCTGGGGATTTCTCTTTAGGTTATTTCTTCAGCAGTTCTGCTTTGCTTTCTCCTGCAGTACTACAGTCTGAAGTCTGCATCCTGCAGGACACTGCAATTCACCAGCCGCTTATTAGAGCTGACTAGAGGTTGAAACTGACTGCGAGTTTTTCAAAACATTTTTGATGCAAAATGTCTATTTGTATAAAACAAATCCTTTTACAAGAAGACAGCGACTTCAATGAAATTTTATTTGGAAAGGGTTTCTTAGGCTCAGTGTAATCCAAACCAGAGATTGCTGGCAACGCTGCCACACCTCCTCCCCACCACGAACCAACACCAATCCCCAGTTTCTAAATTCTGCTGAGTTGTCTGATTCTGGGAGGGGAAGCACTGAAAACTGAGTCCTTGCTGTCCTGATGGGATATTTTTTTTCATAAGAGAAAAATCGCAAATCTGATCTGTTTTGCAAGAGCTTTGACATTTTTTTTTTAGTATTTGGGATGTGAGAAGAAAAGGCAGTGATTTTTTTTTTGAAATCTAATGGTATTTTTATTATATAAATCTTGCTTTTATTTTGTAAATGAAAAACTTTAAAGATCACATGTTTATTATTATGCAGGTTGGCAACTTTATTACTTCTCAGTTCCATGGGAAAATGTTAGTTTCCCCTAATGTGAGCATATGGGTGCCAGGCATAAACTTTGCAGTACTAGTAAGACTTTTTTTTCCTTCAGTCTTTGCTAATAGATATATTTCCTGTTGAGGTTTATATTGCAGATGATTTCAACAGATTCTTATTTTGAAATCCCATTTCACATTGGCTGTGTTTTGTCTCTTCATTGTATCTTTATGACCTATCTCGCAATGCAGGGAATTTTCTGAGCTGTTGTGATCTGTATATTAACATATGTCTTCCAAATACTAGCTAGCGACAAATTAAGTCTTGTGTATTTGCATTCATGGCAACGATCTTTTTCTTTCTGGAACTGGAGAGACAAAAGCATATAGGATTGATCTGTAGGGTGGAATTTATTCTCCTGAATCTCCTTATCAAAGAGATCAGTAAGTTTTTATTGACAGTCCTACATTATATAAATAACCCTCAAGGGAAAACTTGGTGAAAATGCTAAATCTTCTAAGAAGTATTTTGCTCACAGTCTCTCTCCAACAGAGATTTCTTAATTACCTTATTTTCTGTAGAAAAGCACATCTTGACACTGGTGCTATGAGAACCCTGTGGCACTAGATCTAACCCCGTGCATTTGTGTCAGCATCACAGGGATGAAGGAAGCTGGTCCCTGTCACTGTCTTTATTGCCAAGGAGTTAGTTTGTCATATTTCTGTAGGCTTTTTCTGGTTCTGCCGAGCAGCTCAATGAACAGCAAAGTGTATATGAAAGTTTCTGAGTTTATAAGTATATCCAGTCTTTTCCTTAGAAGCCTTAGCTGCCTTAGGGCACTAAGAAACCACTTACATTTCAATGCCTGACAAAAATGTTCATGACACATGGAAAGAGGAAGGCTGTGAACTGATGCACAGAAAGAAAACAACACTGCAGTTCTGGTCTGTGTGCTTACAGCCATGTGTAGTATGCAGTAATAGTGTGCAGAATGACAAAATGCTGCTTGCTAGTGAAATCTTAAAGTGCTGTTGTCCTGGTTTTGGCTGGGTTGGAGTTAATTTTCCTTCTAGAACCTTTGGTGTTTTGGATTTAGTACTAGAAGAATGTTGATAACACTGATGTTTTCAGTTGTTGCTATGAAATCAAGGACTTTTTCCAGTCTCCCATATTCAGCTCATGAGCAGGTGTGCGGGAGTTGGGAGACAGCACAGCCAGGCAGAGATCCATAGGTAACGGAAATTTTCCATAACAGAGACATCATGCTCAGTTTATGAATGTGGATTGGCCGGGGGGCAGGAATCTGCTTTCTCTCGTTTCTGTGATTTCAAATCCTCTCTCGTCTGGGAGTTCAAACTTTCTTTGTGAATTTTACAAAATCTGTGATTTTTGGGGTTCCATGATCGCTGCTCGTGGACTGGGTGCGAATTGGTCATCGGGTGGTGCGAATCGGTCATCGGGTGGTGAGAAATATTATGTTGTATATACTTTGTTTTGCATATTCATTATAATCATTATTATTACAAATCTTATTATTAGTAGTAGTATTTCCCTTGTTGCCTTATGAAACTGCCGTTAACTCACAAGTGTCCCCGTTTGTCCAGTTCTCCTCCCCACCCTGCTGGGGGGGAAGGGGAGGATTGAGCAAGTGGCTGTCGGGTCCTAATTGCCGGCTAACTGCTGGGCTAAAACACGATAGCTGTACACATGTATTTCAGCAAGAGAGAAGAAAGACATTTTCTGTCATAATTTTCGTACCTGAAATCTTTTTGCTGCACCAAGCATAGTATACTAATGTAGTTAGTTATTTGCTTATCATGATATTTGGTCTGGTCTTGCAATCGAGGACTGTTGTATCTTTGTAAGAAAGAGTTGGAAGTATTTCAGTTTACTTTTGAATATTTAAGGGCAACACTAACTGTGTATTTCTATCAATAACACAAGGAAATATTCATCACTCCAATAATCAGCACTTGTTCTGTGTTTAAAACTTCTTTAAAACAGCCAGGAGGTAAATAACCAGTACACCTATCCAGCATAAATTAAATGTGCCAGTAGGTGAACTGAACTCATACTTCAATGTTTATGTAAGTTTTATGCAAATATTTGATTTGGTTTTAAATAAAACATAAGCGGTTACTCCTGTAGTGGGTAGCAGCACTTCGTGAAAGACACTTTAAATGGTGTTTATTGTAATAATGAAGAGTTTTCTGAGATTTGTCAGAGATGTTGACAATGGTCCCACTAGTGTTCAAAGGTAGGTCATTGACTCTAGGAGCAGAAGGTCATCCAGTCACTCTCTGGGAAATGTGTCCCACTGCTGAGAGCCAGCCACAGAAGCATTGCATATTAAATTAAAATCCTAATTCAACATTGCATTCTTGAACTCTTATTTAGTTCTGCTCAACTAGAATCAAGTGCTGTTACTATGGTATGTTTACTGCCTTGCTTAAGGGACATAAATGCTTTGTTTTGTAAGGGCTTACAGGAGTAATGTGCAAAAATGTTTCTGAGATGACACCATGATCGAAGAAATTTAGTATTTTCTCAGGGCCTACTCACAGAGGATTTGGGAAAATCCTAGGTAATATGATTACTTCAGGAAGTTGAGCCAGGACCTTCCAGGGTCATATTATATTATAACATATTATATTTGGTTTAAGACTTCGAGGTGCAAAATACTTTGTTTCCCAAGAGAAAGTTGTTACCCAAGCAAAACTTCGAACAGACTCTGATTTGGCAGCTTGGCAGTTTGCTTAGGGCTAGTGAAAAGACTTTATTGATCTCAGTAGAATCCTCACTATGCCTCAAACATACCCTTAAATTGTATGTCATATTACTAATTAGCCCTGATAATTCATATACTGGAAATCATAAAATTACTGGCTTGGTCATGAGCATAAGAACTTCACAGAATCACAGAATAGTAGGGGTTGGAAGGGACCTCTGTGGGTCATCTAGTCCAACCCCCCTGCCGAAGCAGGGTCACCTACAGTAGGCTGCACAGGACCTTGTCCAGGCGG
>Ga0065711_1036165_pt1 | contig 21364 bp, 10 predicted proteins | sample Hoacrofraction12_FD_59098 | JGI IMG/M metagenome (GOLD analysis project Ga0065711, IMG submission 59098) | Hoatzin crop microbial communities from Cojedes, Venezuela - Epithelial fraction 12 v2 (version 2) | ecosystem: Host-associated > Birds > Digestive system > Esophagus > Crop | place... | reverse complement strand
ATTGCGGCGCCGGGCACACGGGGGATCTCTCCTCCAAACGTGTGCACCGAAGAGACACAGTTACTAGGTATTTATGCTATGTTAACATACATATTCATTACATTTCCAAGAAATGTTTATCATAGTAATGTCCATCGCACATGTTTGTTTGGCATCTCTCGGCAGGGGTCTTCAGTTTATCCTGCAGCCTCCTTATCTCTGTAGTTTGCATACCTGTTCTCCCAAGGCCCAAGCGCCTAAAGGGATTATTCAGGAGTCTCTTGTCTTGCAACCGTCGGATTATTCACAAAGAACCAAGACTTGTTTCTGACCACCTGAAGTGATAACATCCCCTACATGTTACCTTTGTTACATTTACAGTTATCACTTTTGCAGGAAAATGATACAGAACAGTTAAGTCAAACTAAATCAGAGCTATTATTAAGCTCAGTGGGAAACACGACTTCCGTGAAAGTAACACGTACATCAAATGGTATTTTACGTCTTTTTCTTCTATGCTGACGTAACAAAAGCATATCTTGTAGTAGATGTGAGTGTATCTGTCTAGATAAGAAAATCCAGTGCTGACCCAGCACATCCAACTCTATGTTAGCATCTCCATCAAGTTTTATCTGTTGCAATAAAGCAAAGTCACAAAGGTAAAGGTCACAAAAGAGATGAATGCCACAGCAATCTACAAACTCTTCTGTCAGACTGCTGACAGCTGTTGCATTTCACATGGCCACTGTTGTAGAAGTGCTCTACTCTGAAGTACTGAATGCCGCAGAAGACCTAGTTCGATTCCTTGCTATGCTTGAGAAGACTGAACTCATACAGTACAGAGTGATTAGGATATTCAATGAGAAGGAAGAGATTATTTTATTCCCAACTCAGTCATTTACAAGTTATCTCAGGAATGTTGGTGCCACACGGTTAGTCGCTGTGATAACGATAAGAAACAACTAATGGAATGTAAAACCTAATAGAAGTACTCTTCTGCCCCAAATTCTGTTTAATATTCTTTTTTGTAATTCTTGATTAATGAAAAAAAACCTGTTTTGAAGGATTCTGCATTCTGGTATTTCTTCCCAAACTCTTGCTGTAATGAGGACCGTTCCTGTACAAGCTACTGAACGTAAAACGGGTGGCAACATGAGGTGTTATACAAGCAAAAATTAAATTACAATTTAATAAGTAAGGGATAACAACAGGAAGAGCCTGGGGGTTGTTTGTTTGATTGTTTTTCAAGTAATAGGTATTTTGAAAACATATTCCCAGAAAACTCTTACCTCACTTGTCCACAGAGATTCAAGAAATACATTAGAGTGGCTCCCTATTTTTTTTACCAGTAGAAAATTACTCCTTGTGCCTAACCTAGATCTTCCCAATTTAAGTACATTTCTTTTTCTTTATAGCTTGGCCAGGAAAATTATCATCTCTCTTTTTTATTTCAGCCTTTTACATACTCAGAGATGTATCTGACCCCTTCTTTCCTGATACGAGAAAAGTATTTTTATATTAATAGTTTACAATCACAACTAAATTTAAATAAAAAGAACTATCTTGTTAACCTTTCGCTCCACATTGTTTGTCTCATTCCAGGGCTTGCATTATCCTCAGAAGGTAGCCAGCGAACACGGCACTGCTTCCATAGCCTAGGTCAGAAAACAAGACTATAGTTCATATATAAGTACCAACCTCTGGAAACAATGTAGGAACTCATAATATGAGGTTTACAGGTTTTTCAGATGCAACAATGTAGCTACCACATCTGCTGTGCATGTGGAACTTTGTTCCGAGTTCTCTGCAGGGACAATTCAGCTGCAGATATGGGAACAAACACCATATGTTGTTGTAGGATTTTTATTACATACGAGTCACTCTCTACTACATTACAGCCACCCTATAAAAACAAAAATACCTAACAGTCACTTCTTTCCCTACTGGTAAATTGGTGGCATGGGTCTTAGTAAATGTGCTCTTTCAGTCTTTCATTGCGGTTTTATGCAGTTGTGTAGAAATTAGGGTTAATTTACAAAACACCCTTCACTAGTCCTTGCTGCTAATTGAAGAGCTTGCCCACATCAACAGATCCATATCAGGTTTTTTAAACAAAGGCGACAGTGTTGTTGCTCTATAGATAATCCCTACCACTAGCTCACACTTTTGTACTACCTTTTCTGCTCTAGGGCGCTTGACATTCCAGTTCGAACAGGGCAATAGTGCATACCAGTCAGCTTTCCTATTGCCTTTTCCGTGCTGCTTTTCAGGCAAAGCCAAGCTCCGTTTCAAATATAAACTGGAGTAAATTTTAAAGCTTCACCGGAGACACTCCAGATTATATACAGTTGTGACAAAGTGCAGTTTAATACATGACATTTTTAGCAGTTTGAAGCCTCACTAAGTTACTTCAAAATGGTGATGTACTTGTGCAAATGCTGCTCTGCAGTTAAGACGAATACACTAGATATTGCTTACTCAAGACACTTAGCTTATGAAGAGATCATGGCAAACGGATACACCACTGTGTTCAGCATTCGTACATTTTCTAGATGAGATGTTCTCATCTCTTACAACTCCCTTCTTGACTCTAATTCTTTGGGTTTAAGTTTTGATTGTGTAATTGCACCAGAGATAAACCCACTCTGGCAGACAAACAGATCCTCTAAAGAAACTAAATCTGGTTTGCTCACTCTGGGGGTAACTTGCCTTACTTATACCCTAACAGTGTGATGCTGGTAAAATGGTCTGAATGAATACACAAAGAAAGGTGGATAAATTGGGGCACTGTCTCCTGTTAGACAAGGCCTGGTGTACTTTGACAGGCTTCCCCTTCAACTAATTCCATTCACACTTTACACCAGCTACAGCTTTCTAAATAGTAGAAACTCTACCAATAGTAAGACTTCTTGCAAGGGGTGAGAAGCATTCCATTCCTAAAAACCCAATACAACAGTTATTATCACACAATCTCCGCTATTGCGTATATACTAGGAAAGATAAGGAAAACAATATGTGGGTTGGTAATGTTCTTCTACTGCTAGAAATGCCCATATTAAACATAGAGTATTCTGTTCTAGCACTGTCACCATTCTGGTGTTTTGCCTTTCTCCTGAATAGAAACGTTTTCCTTAGCCATGCAAGAGTTGTAGATTTTATTTATACAATTACACCAAACTTGTGGGGGGAATTCAGTATGTCTGACTGGACAAATTCTGGTATTTATTTTCATGTTCAATTTCTGAAAAAAATTACCTATAAAACTCCAGACAATGCAGTTCACCACTTAGCTACAGTTCTCATTTTGTGGAAAGGGGACTAAGGAGCAGCTGTGCTTGTTTGGGAAACCATAGCCAAAAGGGAAAATGAAATAAACAAAAAAGTCCTTTCTTGCTTCTGCATGTGGGGAAGAAACTGAATTCTGGTTTCATTTGGAGCTTATATTGATACTGATTTCAGGGGGGATACTCTGATTTTTACTGACATCAACAACAGCAGAATGAATTTCTGGGAATTGTCCTCTCATGTTCCACTCAAACCAGTGACACCCAATCCACTATCCATTTTAAACCTAAGGTGTTTTGTGTGACTTTGCAGCACTGACACTTTTGAGATGTGAAGGGCTCTTTTATGCAAAAGTTGCACAGTTTGGGTGCGATTCATTCCTTTTTGTCATCTAAGGCATTCTTCCACATTGTTGTGAAGATCGTTTTTATTTTATGGTAGTGTCAAACACAAACATACAGAGGCATATGCAAGATTTAAAACAACACCTGAAAGTAGATATGGTTTGGGAGCATCAACAACAGCTAGTGATACCAGTTCCTACTGCATCCATCTATAATACCTTATGCTTTTCTGTTTTTATGGAGGCCTAGCAGTCCTTCAATATGTTACTTAAGACTTTCATAGAAAGCAAATCCTGGAAGGCTTGGGAGAACTATTTGTGTGAAGAAGAAGGGAAGCTGTGAAACCCTACCCATCCTACAGCTCCTTCACCATTAACAAATGCATGATGTATTTTTTGGAAAGAGTTATTTTTAGACAAAGATGGCTGGCTGCTTGTAAAGTCAACCCTTGACGCGATCACCTCTCATTTCCCTCTTTTGTCGCACAAGAAAGAAGATTCTCAATGCTGATTCAAAGAACTTTGGAAAACAAATAGCTAGACACTACCATTTCCACTTATGAATAAAGCAACAGTTTTAATCCAGACTCACAGATGTCTAAAATGCTAAAGCTTGCAGCGACAAAACTCCTGTTGTGCCTAATCAAAAGATTACACTGAATTGCCTGCCTGACATCAGTTCACTCTGAGGGTGGCGGAGCACTGGAACAGGCTGCCCAGGGAGGTCGTGGAGTCTCCTTCTCTGGAGATACTCAAAACTCGCCTGGATGCAGTCCTGTGCAGCCTGGTGTAGGTGACCCTGCTTCGGCAGGGGCTTTGGACCAGATGACCCACAGAGGTCCCTTCTAACCCTGAACATTCTGTGATTCTGTGATTCTTAGACTGGGCTTTTTAAAATGTAGTGTAGCTGCACTGTCGCTAAAATGGCACCTTTCTGTATGACATCCCTCTTTAGAAAAATCGGCCAGTCATTGTTTGTGTGACACAGCTCTAGAGGAGATAGACATCCTGATATCCTTCAGGCCACATGAAGGTTTTGATCAGGTTTGATGATGTTTTCTCTGTTTTCACAACGTATTCAAAAGAACCTGTTGGTGTAATTGCTGCTTGGAAACAACTGCCCTTATTTTCCTTGCTTGGGTTACCAGACTTTTTTTTAAATATACAGCTGTGCAGTACATATGTTACAATGAAATTTTACAATTAAATTTTTATTCCTCAGGGGAAGAAAAAGAGATAGTGTTTGTATGATAGTGCAGAGGTTGTGAAAATGGGAGAGATTCCAACAGGTTAGCTTTTTAGCTTGCAGTCCACTTTCCAACTTGGAAAGTGTGGAGAGGTTATAAATGGATGTGTTAAATACAGACTGGTTTCTCGAAATTACTGCCTTTCTGGGGAGGTGGTGATTAGGTGTGTGATAAACTCTTCAAAATTTAGAAACCTAGTTCTGAAATTTCACTTCAAAGTTAGTTTAATGATGGGCAGTGGGCTAAAAGAATATCTACATTTATTCATCAATCAAGTGTTAAAATTTTGATGTGTTCCACTAGGAACATACCTGGATATGCATCAGAGAGTGATAATTTTTCATCATTATTTAACCAAGCACAGCTGATGTGTAGCAGATAGATAGTAACCTTAAAAGCTGAAGAAGCATTCAATTCAGCATTTGACTGTTACTTTCAGGTACGTAAGAAGTTGATTATGAGACGTTGAGATATCAGTGATCTAAAAACTGATACTATGAAACTGAACTATGTAAACATCTTTAATAAATAAATTCTTACAGATTTTTTTGCTTAGATACGTATCAGTGATCTGTAGCTTTATCTTTTTATAACCCCTGCCACCACAGGGGTGTGCAAGTAACATCTACAGTATGTAGAGAGCAGGCAGTCAACCTGTACGGAGATCTCAAGCACTAGGAAGAATACTTTGCTTAAAACCCTACTAGATTAATTTTACCCATGTGAAGAAACCCTGTGACGAACACGGCCTTCTTTTAAACAGAGTTATGCACTCAGAGCTGCTTCAACAGCTTGACATACAGAACTGATAACTCACTATATTATGGTGCAAAACATACCATCCTTTGAAAATTCTGCAGTGCTAATACTTCTCTGATAACACAGCAAGAAGTTAGCTATCAGTAAGTCAGTTATTAATCTTCCCACACTGGGGCAAGATTAGAATAGAAGGTATGGATAGACACAGAAAAATGATAAATTACAGGGGTAGCTAAGAATATGATACTCCTCTGAAAGATCTTGAATGGTGCAAACAATGAAAGAAAAGAATGGTGCAAACAGTGAAAGAAAGAACCTGCAGAAACTGGAATTTTTTTGGTTTGGTTTTGTTAGGATGCTTTTCCTTGCTGGTGAGGCCGTAAAAACCTTGTACAGCTGTTGTCTGGCTTTCTCCTGTCTGGCACTCCATGTAACTTGAAGAGCACTTAACACAGAGCCCTTGAAACATGCAGCATTGGTGTAGCTGTTCTGCTCTTGTCAGCCACTACAACTCTGCCAGCAACACTGTGCTCCAACTTTAGCCCTGGACAAAAAAGAAAATAAATTGTACCTATTCACCACTTCATGTTAGCCCCGCTTTAAAATATGGTTTACAAGTAAGCTGCATTAATACATTTGGTATCTCAGAATGGGAATGAATTAAGATTTAGGGACGGATTTTTAACATTGGCCTCATTGCAGTGCCAGCCATTGGCTTCTCACTGCCTTTACAAAAAACCTGCTGTATAATTATTCTGTGATCAGTCCAGCAGAAATGAATGCAGTGGGACGGATTTTGAGAAGTAGCCAGTAAAAGTTACCCGAACTTCAAGAGCAACAGCGTGAAGCCAGCGCTGGGTGCTTTTGAAAGTCCTAGCCAGCAAGTTTTGCAAATATAGAACCGAGATACAATGCTAGCTGTATTGTTGCTATCTAGTGAGAAAACATGTAATTATATGCCAGCTTAATCCTATGCACGTGTTTCTGTTGAATTCTTTGGAGTGCATGTACTATGGTTTGTCATGTCACAGGCTGAAAAGCACTCTTAAGTGCACTGCTCACTACAGTGTTCCTGTGATTTCAGCTACACTGCTGTTAACGTTTTCAGCAACAGGCCCTTGTTTTGGACAGTTAGCAAAGAGTAAGTGCTTATTCTTCTGTTAGGTCTGTTCTCCATGCCCAGCATTCTATTTTTCTAAGCTCTTTGTCATTTTCTTGTGAATTCCCTGATACTGAACATTGTCATTATGCTGGATATGTATTTGAACATGAACAATCAAATATCCCAAGGATGTGTTTGTCCTTCCATATGAAGGCAGCAGACCATAAAGCAAGTAAGTTTATCTCTTCTCAACATTGCTACCATAGCTTCTTGTGAACTCATGAAATCATTTCAACACACACACAGGATGAAAGCTACAAGGAAATCAAAGAGGAAAAACAAAGATAAAAATGCCTTGAGAACTTAAATTTGCCTTGTGACAAAAGATAGGAAGTATTAACTAAGCCAAAAATATGGGAAGGGTCTGTAAATAGCTGAAGCACATGAATATCAAGAATACTCGCTAGTGCCATAGATAAGGGCATAACTCCAAGTAACAGGATGCAACTGAAAGGGGAAGATGTAGACTGAACTGCAGAAGAGACTCACTAGGCAGGAATACGGACAGAAAAACTAAATAAGTCCTTTTGTTTTCTAACTTGTAGGATTTAAACAGGTAGATTTTCCATAGCACTTACCTGCTCTGATTTAGGGAGGATAGGCAGGCTGGGACTCAACTATATGTGCAAAGAGTAGTTTTGCTCTAAAAAGAAAATGACATAGTCTGCAATGTATTTAATTTGTAGTTTTGTATTGGACATACTATAAGGCAACCTTTACATTAAAGACTTGTTCCAGCTAGACGATGGGTACATTTTAATGCTCTTTTATGACTGTGTGTGCGTTGCTTTTGTGCTTTGCATTTTTTTAAACCCTTCCGTGTTTCACATGGACTACGGGATAAAAGCAGAGCTCATCTGTTCCATGCTCAGAACAAGAGATTCAAATTAATTGTAAAAGCTCTATTTGCTAACACTTTTCTGTCATTTCAATATTACATTAATAGACACACAGAGACTGTCTGAGTCTCTTCGCAGAGGACAATTACCAGAAAGCAGAATAACAGCACCACTAGTGCCAAAACAAAAATAGATTTTAGTTTAAAAAGGATGATATACTGTTAAACCTGAGCCTTCATGCATACCCCAAAACTGGAACAGACGTCTCTGGGATTACTCGGATCTACCTGAAGTGCACTGTTCTGTTGCACTGGACACTGCATTCAGATAATCTTCACAGAGTAATGTAGGAAACACATGTTGTATCTTTTTCTGACAAAGATCTGTCTTTTTTCACTCTATATGTGCATAAAGTTGTTTTTTGTTGTTTGCTGACACTCTGCTGGCAGTCTGCCGGATCTACCAAACGCAACTAAGAACAAGTTATAGCTACTAGGCTTAAATTCATCTGGAAAAATGCAGGGATTTAGAATTTGAGAAAGGCTGAAAGCAAATGCTCAATGAACAAGATCTGAGGGACAGGTGATAGGAGGTTAAGAGAAGACAAAATCTTCTTTTGTTACCAGATTATCCTGCCCATCCCTGTCAGTTAAACTAATAACCTATTGCTAGTGTGAATGGTTAATTGATAAATGACATGAAAATTGCTAGCTGCGGATGCGTTACTAAAGGATTCTCGTCTCACACTTGCACGCCTAACAGCTACTGCAACTGTAAACTATCATAACTGAGGCATAATGGTGAAGAGCCAATCTACCTGATCTCTTTGTTATATGGTCATTTTGGTTTTACAAAAATTTCTTAATATAGTGGATTGTTTCACTCTTTAGGAACTTCCCAGAATATATCAAGAAAAGCAGAATAGGCTTACAGGAAATGTTTTGCTTCATATTATTTAACACAATTTAAATTAATGTCAGTATATCAAAAGAGTTAAGATATATCTATTTTCCTCACCATAGAGAAAGAAAAGGATACCATGATCCTTCACAATTTATGTAGTCTCCCATATTAATCAGACAGCTGCAAGAAACATTTCTGGGAGGATTCACTTGGAAACTGAGGCCATGTTTGCCAGCGGCATTTAATTTTACATTTCAGTAATTATATCATGCTAAGAAAAAAAATAAAAGCAATATATCCCTGCGGACACAACTACCTTCCTTTTAAACTGTGCAGGGACGGGATTCTATTACTAAAAAAAAAATATTAAATGGATTTGGCAGTTCTTTTGACTATGAGGTACAGGTAACACTGACTCATGTCTGTGGCAGAGGCATGGCTATGCAAGCCCCCACAGCTATCCCTTTGTGTGCTGACCCCCAATAGCTTAACTGTCTTAGTCTCCAACAGTCTGTCACCTAAGCCAAACTTTCCGGTGGTTCTAGGATATAGCCAGCCAAATGTACACTGAGGCACATACAGGGACCACACACCCCATTTGAACTTGCAGGATTAACTTCATTTTCAATATCAGAACAAGACAATTTGAATTACGGGAGCTATTATTTTCAAATCAGTAAAGCACATTAATAGTATTGCACTATACTAAGTGCAAGGTAAAGTCCATTTATTTCATATCCTCACTCCTACAGAACAGAATCCAAATAGATTTTTGAAACTCCCAAACAAGAGAAAGCTACAAGGGTTTAAAATATTCCTTTATTCTCTGGCTGTCAGACCCATATCTGCTAACAATCAAGTTCCATAACATTACCCTGTAATCACATAAGAAAGTTTAAAATTGTGACTGACCATGACTGCAACAGCACAAATCTGTTAACATCCTTTTTGGTATCATTTCCATTTACTTAGGTTCAGATGCACACGGTATTATTCTCCATCAACTCCATATGTACGTACATTCTCCTGAAGGCAGAAGACAAACAATCTTTTACAGAAATTGCAGAACACAAGTAAGTTTTTAATTTCCTAAGTTGTCATCAAAGCATATGGTAAGAGGATTTATTTCTTAAGAGAACTCTAGAATTAAAGGCAAAATCCTTTAAGTAACACCTTCTCTCATAATAACCCACCTCAGCTTTTTGTAATGAGACATGCCATGCCAGACCCCATTGCTAAAACACCTAAACATGCTCAGCAAAAAGCTCCTCCAAAAAGCATTAAGACTCTAGAAGCATTCCTAGGCTACATACACGACATTATTTTAATAAGGTACAGTGGCAATAAAAAGTACATATAGATCCTATTAAGAATAAATAGGGTAGAAAATGTGTCTCTTATTCATACTGCTACCATGCAATGTTTGGATCCAATCAGTCTAGTATTCTGCCAAAGCAAAAACCAAAAGCATTGAAACTAGAGCTTGTAAACCTCTCACTGCTGCTGTGATTAGTTCCTTTATCCTATAAAGAACAGTCTTATACCATCACAAATCTAAAATAGCAGGTGGATTCTGAAAATGACTGGTTGCTATGATCCAAACATTTCCCTGCATTTATGGTACAAAACAAAGCTTCAGCCTTTCAAGTAATTGAAAATAAATTTTCCCTGGCAAACTGGAATGCAGATATATCAACTCTATCCTTGCAAAAAGTCGATTAAAACATATTTGCTGTATTCTAGCAGTTTTAAGTACCAATATACCTGTTTAATAAGAAGTGTATCCAGGATAGAGAGATTTAAATAGTTTTACAATGAAACCACAGAGCAAGAGCATATTTTCACTACTAGGCCTTTTCAGGGAGTATGTGTAGGGAATGGATGTTTGCCAGCACTATCTGGAAGAGCACAAAAAAATACAGCACTCGGGACAGACTATTACTGTCACTTAAAAACAGACAATTTTTTATTCCTGGAGAGGTGTCTGAGAAGTTGGTGAACAAGCATATGTAACACCACCTGCCTTCTGCCAGCAGACAAGATTCCCCACAATAGCTTTGGCTTCATAACATCACTGAAACTGACTGATTTTAGCTGTTCCTTTCTTTCCTCTCCCTTTACCAAAGTTGAAAGTACTGTGCTTTTCCTCTTCTCTTCAAAAAAATTTGTTTCTTTTTTGCTGTTTTATTCACACTCAAGTTATATTCATCAGATAACTATATAGTGATATATAAGCAACTTTAAAGTGGCTTTTCAATATACAGGTCATTTGAAAATCGCTGTCTGATACTCTGTTTCCACTCTTCAAATATTCAAATACTCTAAATTTTTTATTTTTTGTACATAAATCACATCATATTATAGCTATTATCATACAAGAGAAATATTTGATGCTACTGTAGTTTTATATTTTTTGGAAGTAATGTACTTCAGAATATTCTAATTTATCTAACCGTCATACAATAGTTTTTAGGGAAAACTAATTGGACCGTTCCATAGCTCTGCCAGTAACCTACAAGTAAGCAGCTTCTGGATTTTCCTCATAGGTCAACAATTTGCTGACTTATGCAATTTGTCTTTCACAACTTGCCTAAAATGCTGTGTTTCCCTGTTGGCCCGAGGAAAGTAAATAGACGTTATGTCTGTATTTCATATTCTTCCATTCAGAAATTCTCCAGATTCCATGAATGTGAGTTGATGTCTGTTGTCAGGGGCTAATTCTCTCAGGCCTTCTTCATGACTGAAAAGAATTAATAAAAATTTGATTAGTCTTGTAGAAGTATCTTGGGAAATAAAAATTCGTTTGGGCTTTTTGCTGTGGTAATCTGTTCTACTGAAATGTTCTCAGGGCTGTTTATAAAGCAATCTCCTGAACACGTCCATAAAGTCATTTGATAAATAACCGCTACAGTGTTTTGATGGATATTATGGAAGTAACGCCGTGTGCTGTTCTGAACTGGAAAGCCCATCATCAGACCTGAAAGGAGATCTGAGGGATTACTGACATGTGGGTCATTTGTGAGAACAACAAGCCAGGCAGGCTTGTGGCCTTATGGGAACAATAAAACACGGGGTGCCGTCTCAGCCAAACATTCTGAAGTCAGTGAAAGCCACACACTTCAGCTAAACAACTTTTGCATTTTCCATATAGTTTTCCAACAAAGCAGATTTGCATTTTGTGTAAGGATGTATTCAAAAAGACGATGTACATTGACATTGTCTTGTCATGGCAGTACTCATTTCAGTATCACCTCCCAGAGAAATGTCATACCTGGAAACGCACCAGAAGCACGCTTCCATACTGTGTTCTCCCATCTCTTACGATGCTCAAAATCTATAGGTGACAGTGCATAAACCAGTACTGAAGGGAAATACTGCTTGCCTGCATCTTTTTGGTTAAGAGCAGTGGTATCTGTGAGGAATGTCTTACAATGGGTTAAATCCTTGGAACTGTTTAATTTTCCCAGATGAGCAGAGCATTTTGTTTCTGATCATAAAAAAATATTTACTTTGGTTCTGTAGAACTGTTGACGCAAAAATACATTTTCAGCTCATCTGGGTGGAGCTGCAGATACTGCATCAAGTTCACACTGAGACTGGTCTGGAGCTCTGACTGCTAGAGAGAGCAGGAGAGGCAGAGACTGCATTTTTAACAAAACACTTTGTAATCTTTCAGAACAACAGAGATGTCTGTGTTCACAAAAACTCGAGCTTACTGAAGCAATAAAATACCTAAAAATATGCTCATCCAAACACCAATTTCACCCCCAGGAAATGGTCAGATTTCATGGACTGGCTTTCTGAGTGACTGGTGTAACTATTTCTCTGAGATTACATGGACCATGTCTCTTTTTTTTTTCCTTAATTTAAACTGACATCAGAACTTGTACGAATCGCTAACTACAGTGCTTAGTCCTTGTATATCCCTTCCACAGTCTAATCCTTCATGGGATGTAATGCAATCCTCGTATAATGCTGAAGTCTAAGGTTGCCAATATTTTATTTCTGAAAAGCTCCAAACTCGCTTTTCCATTTTGCGACAGAGGATAGTTGTCATCACTGTTGCTTGATAACAAGTATCCACAAATCTAATACACTTGATAAAATCAGCCAGAATTGATGATTCTTACAGGTGCAACACAGGAGCTGTAATTCATTAAAGAAGATGAAGATTGTGCCTCTAAGCCACCACTATGCCTGTGTGATCCTGGATATTTCAGTAGCTGAACTAATTTGCAATATTTTACGAACATGGATGGCTCATCAACAATGCAACAGCCTCCTTAAACTGTGCTACAGGTATCCTAGCTACCTGGGATTTCTACAGTGCTGTAGAATTGTGCAGCTTCTGATCCTGGCCAATCTTAAAAAAAGACTGTAATTTGGACTCGTCCAGGATGGTTTCCCAGTTCATCTGGTCCAGCCACTTCTACAGGGGGACCTCAGCAGATGCTGCTGAAGAGCATCGGTTACTCTGTCATTTGGTCTTTTGGATACATTCTCCATTTCTGATAGCTGACTACAGTTTCTGACTCTCAGCAATTTATGGCTTCCAGCCTGAGGACTGTAGGTCTGTTCCTAAGTGCTGAGCAGGACTGAGCAAAGAGAAAGTATGCGTACACAAAGCTAGAATTTTCCATGGACAATACCAGATGGACACCGCCATCGTATGGCCAGTGTTGGAGACAGGATACTGGTCTCAGCCCAAACGCTGGAACCTTACTTAGTCTGAACAAGTCCAACCATTCCTGTCTTCTTAAGAGCTCCTCACCTAATGGAATAATCTTTCACGCATACGGAGGTAAAAAATTTAATGGAAGTCAAATCCCTTTTAATGGCACCAGATAGGCATTTGGAATGCTGCCTGATGCTGCAGGGTGTGGGGTATGCATATTCATCCGAAATAATTTCCATGTGAGTGACTGGGGCTAACTGAGAAACGAGGTGTATAATGTCCTATGGTAATGAGTCAGAACAGTTTCAGCAGAAGTGGAAATAAAATTTCTGGATGTAAGTGAAAAGTAGTGATCCTCCTGTACTTTAGGCAAAATATGTGCAGCCTCAGTTTGACTTGTCAGGAAAATCCTCCATTTTCTAGAAGAGAGAAGTGGACTATGGTAGAGTGTTCCCTACCGCTCACGTTGCAGCTCACACAGCTCTTCTGTTTTTATGTCTGCTGAGAAAGCCAGCACATGTGTGGCCACTCCTAGGGTGTGCTTGGCAAGCACAGGAGCACAGACGCCAAGCTCCGGAATGCATTTTTTCCAGCATCGATATATGGGACTGTAGCTGTCTTCGTGGCTGGATTTCTTCATGCTGCTGGCTGGCTCCACATTTGGCTGCCAACACTACTGGAGGAGTTGCCAACAGGACTGGTGTGAGGATTAGTCCGGTTTAGCTGTCCTAACCTTCAGGATGCCGTGATGTTTCTATTTCCCTTTCACAAAGGGAAAAAAAAAGTCATCTTTTTATGTTTAAGAACAAGATTCTAGAAGCATTTCTGTTTAAGAGTTCCTTTTTCAAGTGACTTTTGTGGGGAAGGAAGAGGAAGTGCCATATTTCTCTGAGCTATTAGAACTCACACAGCAAACAAACCCCTGTGCAAATTCTGCTCATATTTTTTGATCAGGCCACGGACTTCTCAAGTTCCTTCCCAGACTTGCTCATAGCTACATGGGAGAACTGTATTGCTTTCCGCATTTCTTCAAGACTGGGTATCTTGAATATTTTTAAGCTGGTAACAGGCAAACAAACTTCTTTATGTCTCTAAAAACAGCAGGTAAGAACAAGTTGCATTGTTCAGTTTATGACTAAAGCAAGAATAACAAGAATAAAAAACAACACTCAGAGAGGGACCTCTGTTTGCATCTTGAAAAAATGTACTAATCCAAACTTCTTCCTGAACATTTTAAATGCATCGGAGAACGGTGATAGAGAGAGAATATCAAGATCTTCCTGAGCTTCCAGGTAAATGTCACAACCCACAAGCAGGTTTAAGGTATTGAGAGATACCAAAATGACACTAATTTCTTTGCCTCTTGGGTGTAGGACAGGTGTGTGAATGATGCCCATCCTGAAAATGGGCCAGCAGACAGCGCTTCCCCACTACATTTTGGAGCTCTGAAAGGCACTGTAGCTTATTGAGGCAGAAGCTATTCTAAGGTTTCTTTGAGGATGATGCAGTTCTGCACTGCCTGAATTCAGGGCTATGCTTACAAGCCACGAGAAAATCCATCCTGTGCTCACTCCGATATCACAGAATCACAGAATCACAGAATGGTAGGGGTTGGAAGGGACCTCTGTGGGTCATCTAGTCCAATCCCCCTGCCAGGTTACATAGGACCTCCTTCAAGCAGGTTTTGAAAATTTACAGAGAAGGAGAATCCACAACCTCTCTGGGCAGCCTGTTCCAGTGCTCCATCACCCTCGGAGTGAAGAAGTTCTTCCTCATGTTCAGATGGAACTTCCTATGCTTCAGTTTGTGCCCGTTGCCCCTTGTCCTGTCACTGGGCACTACTGAAAAGGGTCTGGCCCCATCCTCCTGACACCCACCCTTCAGACATTTATAAGCATTTATTAGGTCCCCTCTCAGCCTTCTCTTCTTCAGGCTGAACAAGCCCAGCTCCCTCAGCCTCCCCTCACAGGAGAGATGTTTCAGTCCCCTCACCATCCTTGTAGCCCTCCGCTGGACTCTCTCCAGTAGCTCTTCGTCTTTCTTGAACTGGGGAGCCCAGAACTGGATACAGTACTCCAGATGGGGCCTCACTAGGGCAGTGTAGAGGGGAAGGAGAACCTCCCTTGACCTGCTGGCCACAATCTTCTTAATGCACCCTGGGACACCGCTGGCTTTCTTGGCAGCTAGGGCACACTGTTGGCTCATGGTCAACTTGTCATCCACCAGGACACCCAGGTCCCTCTCTGCACAGAGCTGCTCTCCAGCAGGTCCACCCCAAGCCTGTACTGGTGCATGGGGTTGTTCCTCCCCAGATGCAGAACCCTGCACTTGCCCTTGTTGAACTTCATCAGGTTCCTCTGCGCCCAACTCTCCAGCCTGTCCAGGTCTCGCTGAATGGCAGCACAGACTTCCAGTGTGTCTGCCACTCCTCCCCGTTTTGTGTCATCAGCAAATGTGCTGAGGGTACACTCTGTCTCTTCATCCAGGTCGTTGATGAATAAGCTGAACAAGACTGGGCCGCATACTGAACCCTGGGGAACACCATTAGTTACCAGCCTCCAACTAGACTCAGTGCCACTGATGACAACCTTCTGAGCTCTGCCATTCAGCCAGTTCTCAATCCACCTCGCTGTCCACTCATCTAGCCCACACTTCCTGAGCTTTCCTATGAGGATGTTATGGGAGACAGTGTTGAAAGCCTTGCTGAAGTCGAGGTAGGCACCAGTACAGGCTTGGGGTGGACCTGCTGGAGAGCAGCTCTGCAGAGAGGGACCTGGGTGTCCTAGTGGATGACAAGTTGGCCATGAGCCAGCAGTGTGCCCTGACTGCCAAGAAGGCCAATGGAATCCTGTGGTGCATCAAGAGGGGTGTGGCCAGCAGGTCAAGGGAGGTTCTCCTTCCCCTCTACACTGCCCTAGTGAGGCCCCATCTGGAGCACTGTGTCCAGTTCTGGGCTCCCCAGTTCAAGAAAGATGAAGAGCTACTGGGGAGAGTCCAGCGGAGGGCTACAAGGATGGTGAGGGGACTGAAACATCTCTCCTATGAGGGGAGGCTGAGGGAGCTGGGCTTGTTCAGCCTGAAGAAGAGAAGGCTGAGAGGGGACCTAATAAATGCTTATAAATATCTGAAGGGTGGGTGTCTGGAGGATGGGGCCAGACTCCTTTCAGTGGTGCCCAGCGACAGGACAAGGAGCAATGGGTACAAACTGAAGCACAGGAAGTTCCGTCTGAACATGAGGAAGAATTTCTTCCCTCTGAGGGTGACAGAGCACGGGAACAGGCTGCCCAGAGAGGTTGTGGAGTCTCCTTCTCTGGAGATATTCAAGACCCACGGGGACAAGGTTCAGTGCAGCCTGCTGTAGGTGACCCTGTTTTGGCAGGGGGGTAGGACTAGATGACCCACAGAGGTCCCTTCCAACCCCTACCATTCTGTGATTCTGTGATTCTGTGATTCTGTGATTCATTCCATCAGGGACCATTGATTTGTGTGCATCCAGATTGCTTAAGCGAACTCTCACACAGTCCTCCTTGACCAAGGGAATGTCATCCTTTCACCAGGCTTCCTCTCTTACCTCCAGGGCCTGGGATTCCTGAGGGCCTGCCTTACCACTAAAGACTGAAGCAAAGAAGGCATTTAGTAACTCTACCTTCTCTGTATCCTCCATCACCAGGGCATGCACCTCGTTCAGCAGTGGCCCCACATTTTCCCTAGTCTTCCATTTGCTGCTGATGTACTTGAAGAAACCCTTCTTGTTGTCTTTGACATTCCTTGCCAGGTTTAATTCCAGGTGGACCTTAGCCTTCCTTGTTGCATCCCTGCATGCTCTGACAACACTTCTGTATTCCTCCGAAGTGGCCTGTCCCTCTTTCCACATTCCATACACCTTTCTCTTCCATCTGAGTTCCACTAGAAGCTCCTTGCTCATCCATGTGGGTCTCCTGCTTCCTTTGCTAGATATCTTCCTCAGTGGGATGCACCGATCCTAAGCATGGAGGAAGTGATGCTTAAACAGCAACCAGCTCTCTTGGACCCCTCTACCTTCTACAGCCCTGACCCACGGGATTCCTCCAAGTCTGGTACTAGGAGTGGATCCAGTTGCACCTAGACTCTGCTCTGAGAGAGTTTAGAATGCAAGGGGGTCTGCTCTGCACCTCGTGCCTCAACGGGAGGGCTCTGCTTTTGCCGCTTATCAGACTCCTTTACCCCTTTTAATGCAACAGCCACTCTCACATCTCCCTCTTTGGGATGGCACTGACAGCCCTCAGCCTCCTGCTGCCCGCGTTGTCTTTTGATTTCCTTTTTCCCTAGGCTCAGGAATGGGGAAGATAGACTTTGCCAGTCTTTTTGGAGTTAGGTTGAGAATTGCCATTTGCCAGTATGCCCACTGCTTTCTCAGTGACCCTTGGTATTCTTAGCCCAGCTCTCAAGGTTTTGTTTGTTGTGGTCATCACTCATTGTTAATTTGCTGATGGTTTCATGCCACAAGAACCTTTGTTGATTTAAGGTAAGATATGAAACAGGTCAATTGCATAACTTTCTCAGAAAAATGAACAGCATGCTGTTCATTCCCTTCCTTGCCACAGAAGTCTTTCCTACTTCAAAGTTCAGACATCACTGTTGGTCATCCTCATAACATATCCCACAAGTATCACATTTAAAGAAATAAAGCAGCCTGAGGCAAATGAATGTAAACTAATTGGCTAGTTCTCAGCTCACGCTTTTCGAACAGAATTGTTATAACACCACAGCAATAAACTAAGCAGCTGTCTGCTGTTCCACTTACTCATCCGAAGACGCTTGCCTGTGTGGTTGCCAATGAATCTGAAATACATTAATTCATTTTAGTAACAGTGAGGACTGCCATGCTCAGCAATACTACTACCCCAGAATTTCAAAATGTCACAGGCTCCTTTAGAAAGGCTGAATTAAGTATTATTAGAAAAGAAGTCTTGAGAGATACTACATTTAACCACAAGCCTCAGAGTTCCATGAAGAGAACCCAGAAAGCACGAAGCCCAGAAACAAATGGGCACATTGCAACACGCATGTCAAAAGATTACTTCCAAAATGCTCACTGGATTCATAAAGATTGCACAAGTAACTTGAAAAGCATTTGCCTTTTTTCTATAGTTGTAGCAAAAAACTCCAACCTTCAGTTCTGTCAGATTTCTTGCCAGTATAGACAAGCCTTAACTGTGCACGATGAGACCCTGTGTCAGTTAATCAGCAGGTGGGTTCTAGTGAAAGAGATTTTGTGTATTTCCCAGCTAACTCGCCACAGAAGAAAGATGTGCTGTTAGGCTCTACTTTGAAAGACTTAGACACGTTCATTCTGGTTTACATGGTTCCTGGTATATATTCAGAGAATTTCCTTTCCTGTTTTAAATTTCCCTTATTCTTTGGGCAAAGTGGAGGAATATGCTCAAAGGTATGCCTGTGTGTCCTTTCACCTTGTAGAGTAACTGTCTAAGTATGAACAGCATGTCAGTGAGGTTGACCTCCTTCCGTTTCATTCCCTTTTTTTTTACACCTTCTTCTTCTTTTTTCTTCTTTTCTCCACTTCCCCATATTCCCCGTGCTTGTGATAATTGAAAGAGGATCAGGAAATTTTCAGGGCTTGTTTTCATGTATTTGACAGAAGTATTGCTATTTTCTTATCCCATTGCTAATGTCTACAAAGTATTTTGTATGTGCAAGATTTGATTAAGGTCTTGGCACATGTGACATTTGAACTCAAGGATGTACTTCTAACCTCTAGCTTTGGCTACCTTGTCTTTTAGAAAAAAAGTAATGTCAGGTTTCCCACACTTCAGTGTGAGTGTTTTTCTAAAATTCAGATGTGATTGTCTTGCAAATACAGATTTTACTGTAGAAGTGCTTTTAATTCCCGTCTTGTAGATAAATAAAGAAAAATCACATCAGAATTCCTAGAGCTGTAGAATAAAACCTCACTCACTTCTGTGACTGTAGGTAACTGCATTTCAAATTTCAAAATTTGTATGACTTTATACCTGCTTATTATTTTCAGACTAAATGCCGTACAATCTGTCATGCACCAGTAAAGAACAGGACTAATTTTGTAGTTGTATTTTATTTTAAATTAGCAAATCTGTAAATCTGTGAAGATACTGCTTATGATCTCGAGAATTACTTGTTAAATTCAGATGTACCCTTAAAGACCAATCTAGTCCATTTTCTTTTGTGGTTTTTGGCTGTGGAGCCTACATCAGATCACAGAGAGACAACTTCTGATCTCTGGGGAAAGATTTTTGACAGTTTTGTGAATAATTCACAGCCTGCAGCTGGATGGTATCTTATCAACATTTTTCCTAAATAAGTTGCTTCAAAATTTGCTATAAGGACTGAAAAGATATGTCAAATATTTGTCTGGTTATCAGAATGGTTCCAGTGACCGCTTGCTTGCATTGCCTGAGTTACCAACATTCTGGACCAAAAACAGGTACTGCAATAGCTAAGCCAGGCAGACACCCCATCACTAGTTGCCATGCTCAGAACGTTGATGTCTTGGTTTAACAGACTAACCTGGAGAAAGAACTGAGTAGAACCTTTACCTTAAAAGGCAAATCAAAACAAAACTTCTTAGGCTGTTAAAGCATTCAGCAATATTTTCTTTTTCTTTTTTTCTTTTTGCCTCTCTGCTTCCTGTTTTTGACCACAAGAATAAACAGAAATGAACTGCAAGAAGAGCTATCCCCTCCAAACCAGACTGGTTTGGATAAGCAACTTTTGGAAGCATCCAGTAGAACTTGCCACACTTTTGATGTTTACCCAAAAGTGCACACCCACTTCTCATGTCTCCAAGCACAGACACGGCAATCAATACCCCACAAAGTAGAATGTCACCCCTGTCCTCACAACTCTTCAAAGTTTCTTGCATTCTTTTAATCCATCATTGTATCCCTCTCCCATCCCAAAGAAGTCCCCTCCCCAATTTTTACTATTCAGTTTCTTATTTCAAACCCTTTTGATCAGTAAAAGGTTCAGTTCTTTTTCCTATCCTCTCCAGACAGGAATAAAAACATCTTTCTAAAATGTTTATCCCACTTGATCCTTTCTTTCTCCTAGGAACTGTCTTTTACCTTAGTAACAAATGGATGGACATTTTTACAGTCTGTAGTTACTTGTAGGGTGGGTTTTTTGCACTTATCACAGTTCTTGCCTTGCCCTTGCCATTGCCTCTGGCAAAACACTAGCGGTTTACATTTCCTTCTACTACTTGTCAGCTAGTACCTCCTGCCAGAGCTGTCTCAAAGTCTATGGGGCCCAAAGTACAGGCCCTAGATTGGAAATGTTCCTGTGGTGGGATTTGCATGTAAGACCACAAGGTTTAAACCTTGTTGTCTCTACATACAACCCTCTCTGATCCGGGTTCTGCTACTTCCTTTTCTCTGTTTCCTCCATCTTTTTCCCTGTTATTCATTTTTTGAGCATTTGGCCTTCTTAATCTTTTCCCCCTTCTTTTTCCAGGCACTTCACTGATGGAAACATTTCCCAACTTCTATGCTTCTGAAGAAGATTGAGGAACAGTCTGTACAAATTGCAGTCTGTTCCACGTTGGGAATGGAGCAACAGCACCCCAGTCTGTTCCACGTTGGGAATGGAGCAACAGCACCCCAGGCAGTGCTCCAGGAAGGACTGAAGCCACCACATGCATGACAACTTTTCAAAGCACAATGAGAGAGCCAAGGCTCTTCACCTCTGCAGCCCATGCCTATGCGCAGCAGTGGATATTGTTGTGGAAATTAGTACCAAAGGTACTTCTTAGCTGGAGACTAGAGATGTCACCCTGACATCTCTAGCAGACTGGCAGACTAGAGTCTCTGGAGATGAGCAGATGTCACCCTGACATCTGCTGATAAGACCACACAGCCAGGCACACACAGTCCAGGATCTTCCTGCAGAACATTGATGGTAACTTTCTGATGCAAATGGTAGAGGAGCCAACGAGGAGAGGCATGCTGCTGGCCCTTGTACTGATGAACAAAGAGGGAATGGTTGAGGATGTGAAGGCTGGGGGGTAGCCCCGGCTGCAGTGACCATGAAATGGTCGAGTTCAGGATCCTGCGTGGAGGAAGCAGGGCGATAAGTAGGATCAAAACCTTGGACTTCAGGAGAGCTAACTTTGGCCTCTTCAAGGACCGACTTGGAGGA
>Ga0065711_1006508_pt1 | contig 21366 bp, 16 predicted proteins | sample Hoacrofraction12_FD_59098 | JGI IMG/M metagenome (GOLD analysis project Ga0065711, IMG submission 59098) | Hoatzin crop microbial communities from Cojedes, Venezuela - Epithelial fraction 12 v2 (version 2) | ecosystem: Host-associated > Birds > Digestive system > Esophagus > Crop | place... | reverse complement strand
TGCCTCTTTCTTTCGATTCTCCTCCGCACGCCGGCGGGGGGAGGGGCGGCCGCGTGGCGCTTTTGTTGCCGGCGGCAGCCGAAACCAAAACAACATGAAACCAGTGTGTGCTCTTTCCCATTGCAGCAGTCCTTTAATAATTGGAGGGTGTTCTTCTGTTTCTCCTCAGTATCCTCATCCCCTGCAAAAACAGCCCTAACTTTTCTTGGGCTCAGATTTGAGGCTGTTCTCATGAACACTTTTCAGGTGGGTAAGGATTCAACCTGCTTGGCAGCCGTGTCTGCCAGCCAAAGTCCATAGCTTGAGTTTGACTGGGATGTGCAACGTATATGTGAAAATGGACCTCCTAGAGAAGATCTGGCCCAGGGATTTAGAAAGGCCAGCAGAGCCCTTGGGCAAAAAAAATGTGAAGAAATATCAAATAAAGCTCCCTCCAGCTGTTGCATTGTTCATTCATGTGCCTTGGAAAGAGGTCTGGGATGTTGTGTCATCCCATTGTACCTTCTCCCTACATCTTTACAGATTCGGTGGAAATGCTACTTCTTTTACCTTAACTATGGCATTTATCAAAATGTTACTTCTTTTACATTAACAATGGCATTTATCAAAGCACTATACAAATGTTAATTAGCCCTCACAACAAGTCTGCAAGGTAAGGAAACATTCTCCTCTGCTGCATCACAAATGAGAAACAACAACTCAGTGACAGAACTAGAGCAAGAACCTGAGTCTCCTGATTACCATTTGGGTTGTAATTAGGAGTTAACACATCATCTTCAGTTGAATAACTTATTTTGGAAGGGTGGGGGATTTCTCTCTTCTTCTTCTTCCAGAAGAAAATTATCAAAGAAGAAGGACATAACCAACCTCTGGTGCTTTCTTTGGTGATACTGTATGCAATGGAATACATGACCAACATTGCTTTGGTAGCTAACTCTGAAATCAGTCGAACAAGGTTGTCTAGGAAAGAGTGAGGCCCTTTTTGTCTATGAAGATCTCGATAAATTGCAAAGGAGTGAGATATTTAAATACCAAAACCTACTATAGACCATGTGGGAAAGACCAATACCTGTGTTAAATACTGCATATACTCTGCTACAGATGGTGATGCTACCAGAGAGGGCAGGGGTTCCTTGAGAAAACAGGTATACCAGGCTGAAGAACTACTGGCTTCTATGTTTGTGGGCTGGAGAGAACAATACTTGCTCACCTGACCAAGTTATGAGAAGTGGCTGAAAGAACTGAGATGTTTCTGGTGGTCCATGTTCTCTCAGAAAGTGGAGAAAGACCCTGTCCATCTCAGGGGCCCACTCTTTCTCAGTCCTATGGTCTACCAGCGATGGAGCGCCCAGGGAGATCCAGGGAATGGGCCAGGAAAAGCATGGCAAGAAAAATCAGCTACGGATCAATCTTGAAAACTTCTAGATGCTCAAGTTTTGTTTCCAGATCAGAATGTTTTCCACACCAGCTGGGCCAGTTAGTCCTTTGCAATAGCCTCCCCCAATACTTCTGCACAGAAAGGACAAAACTGCACCTGCAACTCTACTGTGCTGGTGTCATTTTGAGAAATGCAGATTTCTGGTGCTAGGTGTGATCTCGTATCTGTTTCAACTTCCATTGCTTCTCCTGCATGAAATGGGTCTCCTGGATCCCATGGTCCATGGCATGAAAAGAAGGTGATTATTCTGAGTGTAAGGCACTGGCTACAATAGCTAGAGCAGTAGGAATTATTACCACTATTATTATTATTGCTGTTAATGTTATTGTTATTATTTTAAGACGCAGTTAGATGAGTAAAGTAAATGACACGTCTTAGACAGGCATGAATCAAGGCTTTATTGTGCCAGACCTTGCCACAGACAAGGTTCAAAGCTGTGATACAACAGTGGTCGCTTCCCTGTTTGCTTCAACTGTAACTAGGAGTGGTGAATTGGTAGGTGAAGAACAAAAAAAAAAGAGGAGGAACATTGAAGCAAAAGTGAAGTCATGGAAAGGGTTTCATTGATATTTTGTTTGTTTTTTTAAAACATGTGCTGAAAACTAGTATGTAAGGTTAGACAGACCTGTGGGTAATCTCTCACCTCTCTAGGGTCTCCTGGAGCATTTGCCAACCATGGATTTTGGCTTGCATGGTCTGTTGGTATGATCCACAACCACCTTATTTACTTCATTATTGATGAGAACTGTGCAAGTCTCCCCAAAAGAAAAATTTTACAACAGCCTGCCTGGGACTGCAGAGAAGAATGACCCAAGAGAAAGAAAAAGTCATTGGTCGCTGACCTGGACATTGGCGTAGGAAGCAGTTCCTGGTCTCCACCCAGTGTCCCTGGCATTCAGCTCCCCCATAGGAGGGTCCATTGCACTCCCTCGTCCGCTGCTGGGTACCGTTGGAGCAGGAGGCAGAGCAGGAGCTCCAGCTCGACCACTCATTCCAGTTGCCGTCCACTGAGTGGCCCAAAGAGAGATAACAAAACTGAATGTGAAAATCGCTCCCACTGGAAGGAGGCATGTGCAAGAGTCTCTGGCCTTTGCCTATAAGGGACTGAGGCAAAATGGAGTCATGAAGTGTGAGAGAGGGCAAGGGCCATCAAGAAAAAGTTCAGACAACAGAAACAATGGTAATTTGTTGGGAACTTCTGTAACCTCTGACTGATGTGTATGGCCTGGCAGTGTGCAAGTGGCGTAACATTTCAATTTTTATGTCCACACTCTACATAACACCATAGAAGTTAAAATTATTGATATTGCACACTCTAACATAAAAGCCAAAACTATTAATATTGCCGATTACAACATAACATCAAAACAAAGAGCATGGATTATGTTTTCACTGAAAATTTTGAAGGAATCAATACGTTACCATGACATTTTCCATTTTGGGCAATCAGCACTTTTTGAAGGAATCCATTTTTCATGAAAGCAATGCACGAGTCTGCAGGTAGGGAACTTTCTCAAGCACCCACATACCCTGCTTTTCATTAAGGCACATGCAGAAACTTGAATCACAGTGTTATTCACAGAAATTCACGCTGCTAGCCGGGAAATGTTCAGAGCAAAGGTGTGGTCCAACAGGAGACTGTGAGCAGAGTGCACATATGTGGTCAATATACTTCTTTCACAGCTGAATTAACACTGACATGCTTGATATATCTCTGCACGACAGCGTCTTTGGTAATTAAATAGTGGAGGGAGGGAGAAGAGAGATTCTGATAGGGACCGGGTTGGAGAGAAAAATGAATGCAGCTTATTAACGTGGTACAGTGTGAGGCATTCTCCAGTGTGGCAGTTACACCCTAATTGGTCCCTGATCAACAGATCCATCCCCCAGTCTGCTATTTCTGGAGCACTTTTTTCTCATTAGCAGCGGTCATCATGCTCTGTTTACCTCTCACTAGTTGCTAGCTCTCACTCAGGAAAATAACCTGAATCCACGAAAAGTTTGAATTCTGGCTCAAATCACGTTGCTGTAGTTTGAAGCTCATTTTCTTTGGAATTAAACGTTTGTCAGTCCAAGAAAAATATACACAACGTGGTCCCCTGTGTAATCTGCAAGGCCTTGAACAGCCCTGAATAATCCCCGTTGCACTTGAGCAGCTTTTTGTTTTCAGACATGTAAAAAAAGTCAGAAACATCCAAATGAGCAACTGTTAACTCAGAGGGGGTCACGTGAGCTCAGAAAGTGTGAAAAATCAGGCAGGCATAAAGGTACTTTCAAAAGGTGCTTGTTTTTAGCAATCTAAGCTCGATGTTTTCATCGTGCATAAATTCAAGGCATCATGTCAGTGCCTATCAATCCCAAGGAGGTGAAGTGCAAGAAGTGGTAACTGACAGGTGATTCCTCTCTGGAAATGATCCAAAGCTTCAGGAAACATATCCTAGCAGGTATAAATTGGTGTGGATTTTCTGACTGAAGGTCATGCTGCTATTTTTCATGAACTGACAGCGACTGACCATCATTAACATTCCTCTGTGTTGGAAAAGTAAGACTGCATTTACCGAAGTAAAAGTTGCATTTACCAAAAAAGTTGCCTTTATCAAAAAGCTTGAATTGACCAAAGCCCTACGTGCTGCTGTGGCAGTGTTTGATTGGAAGCTTACCACAACTGTGAGCATTTGGAGGTGGGAAAACAAAAGAGCGCCACATCCATAAATTGCTCATTCGTTGGGGGATAGGGAACAGGTCATTTCCTTCGAGATGAGAGATTATTTATTCATAAACTATAATTTCAAAGATGTTTGAGAAATAGAGAAACAGAGATGGCCGCGTTGCACCTCCAGCCATATGCACTGACGTGTCTCTTAGGCAAGATGCTGGAGGCTCTCCATCACAGCTGCAGCAAAGGCTGCTCAATGCCGTTGTCACATTGCAGCATGAGTCTATTAAAAATGTTCTTTGGAGTCTGGCTGGTGTAGTCTATGCAGAGACTGGCATTGTTTTCCCCGTTCTTTCTCTCCGAAGGACTTTGAGCTCCGCCTGTGAGATCTACTGCTCCAGAGGAAAAATAGCTCTGTTGTCCCTGCATCAGAGGATTTTTATCAGTTGTAGTAATAAATCCTCAGAGTGGGGCGGTAATAAGCTATACGACTGTCTGGTGTGTCAAACACTGAGCAGCACCCATTGTTGTGCTTCAATGAGTTCCCCAATGCTGCACTCATTTGGCACTGCAAAGCCACTGATTGCCTTTGTGGCATTAATTAGAGATGAAGTCTTGTAGTTGGGCTGCTTGTGTTTTCCACCACTGTTTTGTTCGCTGCAGTGTATCCACATATTTATTTGTATTTAAATTAATTATGGATCAGTGTTAACTCAGGGTATGCTTTATTGCCCAAGCAATGCCAGATCTGAGTTCTTCAATTTGTTGTTGATGACAGAGGCAATTTGGTGTCTCGGAGGTTCTTGTTCCGAGTAGAGTCTTCTGGACCTCAGCCAGAAATCCAAGGATAGTTACTTGGGGTGAAAACTGGTGGGAAATGCCAGGAGGCTTCTCACAAATGTTTTCACAAAGTTCTTGTCACTCCCACAATCCTTCTCCTCCTCTGGGGATATAATAATGTCTCATAATGATTCTCATTGAACTGGAAAAATGTCAGTTGACATTACCCTGGGAGAGGGAGGGAGTGTTGGGGAGCTCCCTTGCATTCAGATCATGTTCACCAGGACACCCTAAGTTAAATTAATGGGGACCCTGTGGTAAATGCAGAACAGGTCTTCTTCAAGCGAAGAATTCTAGTGGATTTCCAGTGTTCAAAGCCATTTTATCTTGAGGTTTCTTTCTGGTGTTTCAAAGAAGAACTTGGGGAAAGACATTTGGAAGTGAAATCCATGGATAAGGAAAAGGTACTTAAAAGTACTAAAATATGTCATGGAAGGCTCTCATGAGTCTCTTAGTTCACTTCACCACCCAAAGCAGGATCAGGTACACAGAAAGCTTACGTGTATAGTGAATTAATGCACGTATATTTTTAACAAGTAAAGCAATTAATTCCATCACAATAACGAGCCCATCCAGGCAAAATATCTTTTCACTTTTAGTTTTTTTTTTTTAAAAACTATTCACTGGAGATAACAGTTGAGAAAGTTAAGATGTTCTTGGAAATGGTAGTGATAGCTGAGCCAGTCCAAATCCATTCCATACAATGTGCCCTCTGGAAGTTATTACACTGAGCAAATCTAAGACAACGTTCACCTGAATAATCCCAGCAAGCACCTCTAGGTTGCTCCTCCAATGTTCTCTTTCCTTATAGAGGATCCTCTTTAGGACAGATCGACTGTGTGCTGATTCAGCTAAGGCAGCTACAGACCCACTCGATGAGCCACGTACGGGCTTCTTTGGAGATGGGGAGACCTGCTGGAGGGAAGGCTTTGAATCTCTAACTGCCTTACCTGGGCAAAGTGCAATGTTGCAGAATTTTGTCTGCTTCTCCGGGCCCTCGCAGGGGTTCCCACCAAATTGCGGGGGTTTGCATGTACGGGTCCGATCCCTGTACCCTCTCCCACACGTGGAAGAGCACAAGCTCCATGGAGACCACTCATCCCAGGTGCCATGAACTGCAATCAAAGCAGAAGAAGAAGTAAGTTTCCTTTCCAAAGGAGGTCTGGAGAAGTGAGTGAGCCCACAGAGCACAGCGTCTTCCCACCCAGAATAAACAGCATGTGAGAAGTGAGTGTGGAAAGGCCAAGAACAAACTAACCCAAAATGTGCAAGAGGAATATAACATCTGTTACTGTATCTGTATCTGTTACTTTCCAGTATATCTGAAATAAATCACAACACACTTCTAATGGACCATATTTTTTCAGATTTTTGAGCCAAGACAAAAAGGCGTTTTTTTGAGCAAAAGATGCAATTAGCTAGAGAGAAACAAAAAACCCACCGTCCTTTGGGAAGTAACTTCACCAACATTTTGTCACTTCATACTTTTATTTACCTCCCTCAACACATTTTCTCATTGAATTGTTAAAGGCTACAGCATTTTCAAGCTCTCAGAAAAGCTGTAGTCTGGCTGCTAATTACTATCATATGTCAGTGACACCATAGAGGCAAAGCTAGGGAGACTTGGAAGAGCGAAATGGTATGGGCAATATGCTCCAGTAGTGATGGTAACTCCTGGAATTAGACATCTAAATCCTTCTAATCTATGTTAATGTAATCTTCTCCAGTCTAACCTAATGTAATCTAATCTGGTCAGGTTATTTATGGAAGGTTAGTCACTATAATCTCTAGAGGCCAAATGTTACAAGAACGTACTGATCTCTCTTAAGGGACTTCATCCCTACCAGCTTTACCCGAGAAGCTAATGCAAAATCAAGAATGCTTCAGGAAAAAAAAAAAAATACAGGTACTTTTCCAGTCCTTCATCGGTTGCTAACAGTGGCTGATCCACCACTGTCAGGAAAGGGTGTTCAAATCTAACATTTTGCAATTGTCACCAGGCATCTTGCATGATAAGAGATAACTAGAGGAGGAGATGCAGCAAAGAGCATGGGAAAACAGCTTGATGGTTTCACCATTGTAAGATTGGTTCTGAACAATGATGTTGCTGGTTGGTAATCATGAATAACAAACGCGGTTTAGCAGCAGAATTCTTCAAAATAGTGTCCAGGCTCTCCAGACTGTACTTTTTCATCAAAATTGTGGAGGCAGGAGTAGGAAAACAGAGACAATGGCTGGCTCAATTCATAAACATACCAGCAGCCTGAGCCTTCCATGCTGATTTTGCAACTGTATGCCCAGTGTTGGCATCTGACCAATGGAAAGTGTCATCTGGTGCTGCTCTTTCCCAGTCTGCCCCGTGCTTGGAAACACCCCAAAGGGCAATTGCCTTGCAGATGTACTGTGTTTATTTCCTTTAGACAGCATGGAATTGTCCATACCATGCAAGGCCAGTGCCCATCTAATGGTACTTGGTCTAGCAAAGGTCTCTGTATAAGGCTTTAGGATAAAAAGGGAAAGAAGAGGAAACCAAAACCATCTCCCTCCAAGTAGATATCACAGTGGAGACGTCACAGGCAGTCAGTCCTCTGTGCATCTCCCTTCCCCTCCTGCCTGTACATACATGAAGTGCTCATCCCACCTGGGCACACAGCAGAGTTGTTGCACTGTCTCTGCTCCCGGAGAGGGCCGCTGCACTGAGTGCTGTAGGAAGACGACACACAGAACCTTGTCCTGGTCTGCCAGCCCTCCCCACAAGTGGTTGAACACACGCTCCATGGGGACCATTCCTCCGCCGCGGGATCACCTGTTGGGGTTGGAGCAGAAGGTGAGGATGTGGTATACTTGGTACCTGGATCTCCAGGGCAGTGCTTTCCAAGTTACACTTCACCAGTTGCTGGTGACCTGTGAAGCTGTGCAATGTGTCCCACATGTGGTGTGACAAGAAGGATGCAAGGGGACTGGTGAGAAAACGTGAAGGTTGACAATGGTTTAAAAAGTTTTCGGGAGTATTGTGTAGAGCTATAACACACACACAAAAAGAAGGGAAAGACACTGTGGAAACATCAGAGCACTTGGCAGGGCAGGCTCCAGCATGGATAACAAGGTGGTGTAGCCGCTGCAGAACTGTGTGAGCTGGGATATGTATCATCTGCTCAGAGACAGTACTAATTAAGTATCAGTATTAGACAAGGATAGTAAAAGTGTCCATAAATTAAACAGTTGTAAGGATTCAACTCCTTTACCTGCCTGCTCATAGCCCCTACCAATTGGCAGTGGAGGAGCAGACAAAATAGAAGATGACAGTGCCTGAGAAGGACATTGACTCAAGTAATCCCACAGAGCTTACTCTTGCCATCTCCTTCTCCTGTGGAGAAGATCTACTTTGAGAGCAAGACTGTTCCCGGGTATCGTACAGTCCCTATTAACAGCTTACCTGATGGGACAGTATCGAAAAGGCGACTAAAGTATCCCATTGAACAAGAGATGGCAGTGGAAAGGAGTGGGACACACTCCCATTGTCGTTAATATCCCTGCAAACAGGCGGTCATGCCAGGGGTGCTTCAGCCAGGCCACAGCTTCCAGATAAATCACCAGAAGTGTGACATGGGCATGGAAAGGACAGTTTTCCATTAGTTTCGTAGGCATTTGTCTATCTGTGAGAAAACGCCTTTCTCCCTCAGATTCAAACAAAAGCTTGCTCTGCTTCATTTAATTAAGCTCCGTATTGTTTGGGTTTTTATATTTTTAATGGATTATTGATAATTCACATGATAAACCTAGAACATAGCATTTGGTATGTATAGTACTGAGTCGTATGGAACAAATACACACCAACACATCTTAAGGATACATAACAGAGGAGCATACCCTTTTAGTAATAAATTCTTCAGAGCGTCAGACTGCGCCATGCCACATCGTAACCAGATGCATCTGGCAAACTACAGATGATATAGACAGATCACGGCACTGAGTGCAGCAGGTAAGCATGACTTCAGAGGTTCGTACAACATGGCACAGCCTGAGCTGCAGTCAGCACTTGGATGTGCTTTTCTGCACCACCACCCCATTCTCAAAGAAAGCTGGACAGCAGATGCTGCATTACACTGACCAGCTGCAACAACGAGCATGGAAGAGACTCTAACAGTGGGCTGCTACAGCCTGAGATCTCAGACTGCTTGTAGGGCAGTGAAGGTTACAAACCAGCTGCGGGAAAGTCAGTGTCAGTACAGGAACTGTGATGGGGACTGTAAGGGTTGGAGACCACCAAACTGCCCAATACTGCCTGAAGCTGTTCACGTCTGACTTTTTTCTTAAGGTGGTAGATGTATTTACTAGTGTCTTAAGGGAAGTTTTCTGCATGCCAGGAAATCTTATGAAGGATTTCAAGTGCCTGTGGCTCTCATCAATCTGCTTATTGGGATTTTTTTGTAGTTATCTATGTTATTTGTTACATGCCTTGCTTTTCAGCACATCTGCTTTAAATGTCTCCAGTCACTTAGGCAGTAGGTGGTTAAAAATATGCCCACCACTAATTGGACACGGGTGAATCAATGTGTGTGGGCCTGTTGCAGGGGGAAAGTGTGGAGGAAGACCTGTCCTTGCACAGGATGTGGACAGGCATGCTGAATTCCTTCATTTCCTGGCTGGACTCAGAAAGATGTGGAAATAAGGATAGGTCTTCCTCCATCTTGTCTATGCCATTGCAGTGATTATCATGAGCTCCTCCTGTCACAGTATGGCTTCCCACCAACAAAACTGGGGACAAGTGAAAAGCGACCTTGCATTCACCTTGTAATCTGTGCATCACCTGCCTCCCTCTCTGCCCATGCCAGAGAGGAACGCCAGATGTAACTGCTTTTGTTCATTAAGCCAAAGTTGCTCAATACTTTTTCATTTTGTTTTTGTGTTTTATTTCATTAATGTACCCAGCTGGTTCCAGTTAGGCAAATGTTATGCAGTGTTGGTCTTTTCTTCAAATGTGCAGGAGACAGTGAGTGTTTTGAGGCCATGGGATTCAAGAAAACTTCGGTCCCATATCCTGTTTCTCAAGTATTAGATCTGCTAGTATACAGAGATCTGCATTTCCATGATAATTTTCCTGCCTTTCCAATAACAAACTCAAGTGGCTCTGTCATACAGACAGTCCTGAGATACTCCAAGTTCACCACCACCAAGTTAGATTTTTGGTACCGTCATTTCAGCATTTGCTATCCAGAGTGTTCCAGATTCTGGAAGATCCCTCTGTGGCCCACAAATCCCAGCCATTCCTGCTACCTAACCTGCTTGGATGCTCCATGGAAAGACGATGCCTTTCTCTTCCTCAGAGAACACCCCCCATCAGCCTTGAGCAACTTCCCCAGTACTTCAACCAGCAACATCGAGTCCCACAGTGGCAGGGAGCTGCCATTTTTTGGTAGTTCAATGCTGCCAGCTTGCACCCAAAAGTCTTTCTGAGAGGCCAGAGGAAGCCTACAGAGACACAGTGTCCTGGTTCATCAGCAGCTCAGGGCTTGGAGAGCCTGCCATCCCATCACCTCCCCACTCAGACCTGGCTGTGGTTTTGCAATCTTCATATTCACACAAGAGTTATTGTGTCACTAGATGAATGAATGGTGTCTTTGAACCAAATTCCACCTCTTCTGCTTTTTCCCTTTCTTTTTTTGGCTTTTGCCTTTTCACTGCAGAAATATATATGATCAAAGGCAAACCTCCTCAACTATCATCCCTCACATTGCACGAATCCCTGGTTTTTAAATCCATAACATAGCTTATTTTCCTGGTTACTCCTTTGGGTTTGGTGTTGTTTTGAACTAAGCAATTTATCTCAGCCAACTGGGCCATTACATCCAGTCTAGTCTCAGCTCTTGCAGAAATTCAGCTGGTTTTCAAACCATGCCAGACCCAGTTCTGAGATGCTCTCAGGAATCAGGACAAGCTCTCTGATTATCCACCCAGGAAAAGCAGAATATTACCCATCACCAAAACTATGGTTGAGAAAAATACCTGCACCAATGTGGGTCAGACTGCAACCAACACAAATTGCTGGATGCAATATTTTCCAGTTATTCATCCCAAAAGGGGATCCTGGTTTTGCTTTTTGATACAAGGGCAAGAGTCTGCCATGCTCATGGGGTTTGTAAGCCCCCTAGTACATCTCACTACTGTCATATAATTAGACCTGCCAGAGATACACTCCACCGAATTGCTCTTCACCCTGAGGAGACAAGGGGCCACGCACTGCCCTCCATCATGACTGGTGCCTTTAGACAGGTGTTTCTGCAGGATTGACCTTAGATTAGTCCTGTGATGCTCCAGGCTGGTTTGGGGATTAACAGGAGAGTCCCAAAGGAGTTATCAGGGGTGAGAACATCACTTCATGTGGCAAGGTCATCCTTTTTTCAGGCTTGCTTCTCCCACAGAGCCAGCTGCAGCACCTCTGTAGCAGTAGAGGGCCCCGTAGGTGCTACAGAGGGAGACACACTGGGCATTGCTCCACAGGGACACAGCACTGCAGTCCAGGATCCTTTCCAGTGCCTGGCCAGCCCTGAGAGTAGTTGAGCTGGCCTTGCAGAGAACTCAGCTGGCTGCAGGGTCCCTGTCAGTGCCTGCAACTTCTGTGTGATGCTTCTCCCGTCAGCACCAAAGGAGCAGCACAGCACTGTAATCCCTCCTCCAAGATCCCTTTTTTTTGGCATCATCTGACATCTCACCATGTGCAGCCACCACTTTGTTCACATGCTGCTGCTGGCAAAGACCTCCTGGAAGCAGTCTGTGGGCTGAGCTGGGAGGGCCCGTGCCAGGGACCTGCTGGGTTGGATCTCACTCTTGTGCTATTGCTGGGAGAGACATGTGGGCAGCCTGCTGAGAACATGACGGTGCCAGAGCCTATGGACCAGAAGGGACCTGGACACCAGGGTTGTGGAGGGCTGGCAGGAGAAAATACTAGTCTTCAACTGTGCAGGGCCATCCCCTCATCCCTAGTCCTTATGGCTGACGTCAGCTATTTTTTGTATTTCATGGTTTTCCAGGTCTTGAGCGGATGTGAAATGTCTTGTTCCCAACAAACTCTGTTAATTGCAAGGGAAGACCTGGGCTTGGCTTTGGAAACCCCAGCTAAAGACTCCCTCCAAATCCCTTCCTGGGCTGTACCCTCTGCCTAGTCTGCTGCTCCTGGATCAGTGGCAGGAATGGGGCAAGCCTTCAGTAGGACAATGCACATCTCCCCGTCCATGCTGCACTCAGGGATACTACAGCCCAAGTCAGCCATGCTACAGCAGCTTTCATATGTCTAGACAGAGATGTCACTGAACCCAGATGCAGTATCCAGCTGAACGGCGAGAAGAAATGCCAAGTTATAAACCTGATGGCTGAGCTACAGGCTGGAACTAAGCACCTGGGACCAGGCAGAGCAACAACAACAGGGGACATCACAGAACTTGCCTTGGAGTGCTTTCTCTTTCTCCTCATTTGGACACAGGTGACTGAGAGATTGAGCTCAGCTTGACCATGTTACAGCTGTGCAAACACCTTCCCTCCCCTGCAGACTTTTCCAGCTGCCAGTGATCCTGTAGGCAGCAGAGCTGCTTCCACTGGAGGGAGCAGATTCAGCGCAGGGTAGCAAGGAAATTCAGACTATATGTTCTGCTTTGTGTTGAAAGTTACAACCCCAGACATTTCCCAGTCACCCCTGGAGCTTCCACACCACTCAGCTTCCTGACACTGTTCACTGCTTCACACTGGCAAAGTCCTTCTGGGTTGGATGGAGCACAGCTAATTTACACCAGAATATTGCCCACTCTCCGTTATAATCTGTTTCACAGCTCTAGCTCTCCAGATCACCTGTCCGAAGCCTTTATAGAGCACAAACTGTTTTCAAAGTCATTGGGCAGTGATTTTGACCTGTAGTAAGGGTCAGCAAGCCTTCTTTGCCCAAGATCCATGATGTTTTCCTGCCACAAAAGGCAGATGTGAAGGGAGAGCTCAAAACCAGTCCAGATTGGACCTGGCATAGATCTAGGTCCAATTCATTCCCATCTTCCCAGATCACACTCTCTGATATTATTACATATTCTTCCCCTCCTGTTGCAGGAAGGTGGAAGATCCTGCTGCAGAAGCTACCAGACACAGTCCTTGCAGTGAACTAAAGACCCAGTGACAGAGGAAAGCAATCTCGCTTTCTCCCCGGCCTTGCACGCCTCCTCCTATGGTCAATGGAAAGACATGACATGGACATCAGCAAAGAGGCTGTATGGCAGTAAGGTCAGCTTTGGCTTAATGAACCATGACTGTTTAGACAGTTCAGACAAAGCAGTGACTTAGAAGTAGGCAGGGTGATGAGAAGTGGTCTGTGAGACACATGGTCTTATTAGGGCTTTGCATCTAACCCTTTTGGCCTTCTCTGGCTAATGGCAACAACACAAAACCCTGTAGGGCAATGGGATGGGAAAAAACTGGGTGATGACCATTTGCTGAGTGTGTGACCTGTTGGATAAGCCCACACTAACCTGAGGGGAAAAGGGTTGGTTAGCTGGGTCATCAAAACAGCAAAGCGATTCAATGCAGTCAGCCCAGCCCAGCCGGGAAATGCAGTGACCAGGCAGTGTGCCAGCTCCAGAGGCTGTTGTGGTAGGTCAGAGCTTACCTATTTGAGGTGCAGGGTACCCGTAGTGCTGCAGTTCATCAGTGTCCTCTCGCTTTCTGTTATCTGTGGACCTCAGCGATTGGCTTCTGGAATTATAGCGTCCATTGGCTATGGCAAGGTAATGGGTCATGTAAATACACCTTGGTTCACTCTGCAAGATCTTTCACTACAAAGGTTACATGTATAAACAACAGCGACCTGTAATGTTCGATTGACATGACAATCTGCTTTCCAACCCCAGCACCCCTGGCCACGAGTAGACCCCGAGGCTTTAGCACCAAGCCAGCCTGCAAGACTCGGAGTGGCTGGCAGTTCCACTTCTTGTTTCTCACTGAGACTTGGGACCATGCAGAATATGATCCCTTATGTCTGGTCTTTAACCAGTTGCAATGATTTTCTAGGGTGTCTATGCTCTTTGCTGTTCTTGTGGAGGATTTAGCTTTTTCAGATGCGCTGACAAAGAATCTTACCATCCCTAATGGTGTTTGGAGATCTATGGTGATGACTGCCAGTATATTTTGGTGGAAAACTATGCCTTGCAACCAACACCTACTTAATGCTCTGTAGAGTAACCAGAAAATGCTGAGTGGAGCAGGCAAGTGGAGGCAGATGAAAAGGAAAGGGATAGCCCAAAAGGATATTTCCTTTGCAGATTCTAATCTATGACCAACAACAAGGAGAGGTGAATGTCTGGTATCAACAAAGTGACCAACAGAGCTATGGCTGGTCACCTTTCTAACTGTGCTGAAAGAGTGAAGCTCCTGACCCTACTGTCCTAACTGATAATCTCCCACAGAAGACCATGGTGTTGAGATCAGAAAGTAAATAATGCATCCACTATAAAGACATTTAACTCCTGACTGATGGCTAGCATCCACACTTCTGCCCGATTTGCATTTGCATCCCATGTAGATCGGCCTTGAATTTGCTAAAAAGGAAGCTAAAATTTCCATTCTCCATGGTATTGGGCATGTTGCAACCCTGACACATGACTTCCCTAGTAAACAGAGAAAAAAAGAAGTAACAACAACCAAATCTCGCCCACCAGTACTGCCTGCTGTATATCAGGAGAGCTCAGCTGACTTCATCAGAGACATGCAGGATAGTGGAGAGCAGGGCTGAGCTGGAGTAATTTGTGATCTGGCAACCAATTTGTTTCCAAACAGCAAGTACCAGACAGAGGATCTTTTTCACCAATGAGGTAAAACAGTCAGACATCTTTTCAAGAAGTGCGAACTGCCAAGACATGAAATGGTGACAAATTTGATCCCGGAACCCTGAGAAAATTAATAAAGGTTAATGAAGCTTCAGTGTAGTGGCAGAAGTCTTTATTGCCATCCAAAAAGGGAAAGCAGAGGAGGGAGAGGCATGATTCAGAGAGTCCCTGCCAGGAGCCAGACTTTATATTCAGCAGCTTGGTTCATAGAAGAGGCACATTCAGTTTGTGAAATTATATTATTCCGCATTACTGTTGCCTGAAAACAGGACATAAGGAACCTAGGAACTGGTCACGCCTATTCCTCCAATCCTTCCCAGCACCAACTGCCTGGAGGCTGCTGGCTGGAAGGGACAAGATGGGGCAGTCACCGCCTGCCATGATCATGATGAAGGCACCAGTAGCCAGACATCAGAACTACAAACATCCTGATATTTACACGCACCTGTCTTTTGTCTGGCTCTTTACTGGGATAAAAAGGGCCCAAATTCTGTGTTTGTAATAGCTACAAAGTCGTGGGACTTTCCTGGGTGAGATTCACTTTAAAAAAAATTCCAACCTCTTATGAGCTTTCCAACATCCAGCGTCTTGAGTTTTCTTAGGAGACAAGCTGCATTAGTCCCGTATTTGGGACACATCACAAATCCTGGTCCGTTTACACTACCTATTTCTGGCTGTACCCATGCACTTTCTGCTGCTCTGAGTTAAGTCCTCTTCATGAAAGTGTACAAACCACAAGAACACACAAAATCTCCAGCTGCAGTAAATCCCATAGACTTCTCAGAGACTTGTTTAGGATGGGAAGGGAAACAGAGGCTGAGCAACAAGGGGTAGATGTGGAATTTGAACGGCTTAGTCGGCTGCCTGGAGCAAGGAAGCTGACAAGGAAAATCTGGCACTGGATGTCCCAGAAGAAGTCAGTGAGTATGGATGGATGGATGGACAGGGAGATTGGAGGCAGGACAGAAGGAAGGAAAGATAAAAGAGCAAAATAAATGTTTTAAATGCAACCCTGGCACCCTGGACCTCCTCTCACCATTTATTTGGGCCCCCTGGTACTGACACCTCCTAATGACTGATCCTAGTCTTGAAGGAGCTGCTTGATTTCCTTTGCTCCCTGATGGACATGAGAAACTTGCACTGTTATTGCTCATCCTAATTACAGCCAATTAGGTCTAGTGGCTGAATGTGTGACTCTTCCAACTTGCCCCAAGCCTCCCCCAGCAGCAGAGAAACAAGCCTGTCTCCATTTAACATGAAGCATAGCTTAGATTTAACCCGGAGAGTTGCCTTGAATATCTGCAAAAATCAACTGTGGTTCTGAACAAAGCAGGGAGAAACTGAGTAACTTATGCACAAGGCAAAGTTAGTGCAAGTGATCCTTTGCTGTGGAGTTTATGCACCTGAGCTTCATGTAGTGAAGACCACAAAATAAGGGCAGTGGAGAACTGGTCAGATTTCAGCAGACCACTTCCCACAGTGGGGTCAGTGGAGAGGAGCGGAGCAATGACAGGATCGAAGGAAGATTTGAACTTGATTTATGTCCCAGCAGTATAAATGCCATGAGGATGGTACATCGCTGAAATACCTAGCACCTTGCAGAAGCCAGTGTGAGGACTAGAGGAATTCTGCCTTTGGAGAGAACACAGAGGTGTTTCAATTGCAACTGAAGGCAAGCATGTGAGACTTTGGAAGAACATAGCTCAAAAGTGGATTTGGAGGATGATCTTATAATGCTGGCAGTAGTCAGAAGAGGAAGCAGGTGACCATCACTTCTAATAAGAACATGTAAGGCAGCACCTTGCAACACAACCAAGGGAAAAAAAATAGAATGCCGAGATTTTGCAGTGTAGTGGGCCAAGGTTTTAACATCCAAATATGTCTCACCAGCGCTACACACTCTTCCCTCTTTACTCATCCCCGAAACAGGAGAGGCAAAGAAAACAGCAGGACCATGAAAATTATTCAGGCAAGCTGGGGTGGTGGGAATGAAAGGATGGACCAGGCAAAGAGTGGAAAAGGATCATTAAAAAACCCCATTGAAATGGGGTAAATGTATCTCAGTGCAGTGAAGCTCAAGGAGAGTTGTTGGCTATGGAGCTTCTGAGGCAGCTAGCAGCTGCTAAAGGGGTAAAAACCAGAAAGGTAGAATCACTAACAACCCCTAAAAACCAAGATCTCACTGGATGTAGAAGCAGGTCATTTTGGAGGCCACTTAGCTGGCAGTTGCACCAGCTAAGGAAATGGCCCAAAGAATTTTGGTTAAACATCTGAGATTTGTGAAAATGTCACTGGGTGAGGTGCCTGACTCCCAGACATGAAATGTCTGAACCATCATTAAAAGTGGGGAGGGGGTGAAGTCTCTGTAAGCAAAAGCAGGAACCTATAGGAAAAGGCACTTTTCCAGGTTACAGTGAATTCTAGCCTGGCCCGAGGGGAATGAAGATCCTCTTATACACACAGAGGATATTTCAGTTCGGTGGCTGCAGTAAAAAAAATATTTTTAATGAAAATCAGGGGCAGCAGAGAATAAGACTGAGGGTCAGACTTTAGAATGTCATGTGGAACATGCTTTTCTTCATGCCAATAAGTTACAGAGCTGAAGGGCTAGGTCCTGAACCAACTTCATGCTGGAAATCCAGCATGGTTTGATGGGACTGCCCCAGTGTCACACTTGTGCACCTGATGGCAGGATGCGGCCACCCCTTTCCCAGCCTAGGGGAGATGTATCTGCCCAATCTGCATATTCATAAATGTCAGAGACGGTTTTGCATTGCCTCTGCCAGATGGAATGGCAGGATTTCAGCTGGCTCCTTTGCTGATTTTCATTCCCCAAGAATAAATGCAGGTTGCCTATGTTTCTAATTGTTCTCACATTTCTTCAGCACTGCTGAATTCCAGCTCCAGGGTCAGGCCCATGACAACCTCCTTCTGGTTTGGATGTTGTCCTGTCACATTGCTGATCCAGCCTCCCTGCGAGGACCCTCTGCATGCCAGGTTGTGAGCAACAACAGCTTTTAGCATCGTGCAGCCAAGAGGGGCCACCGGAGCACAGCAGGTGTCCTCTTCCATCCAAAGGGGGTGGACCAGGAAAGCTCCTCTGCAAGCACTTGCCACCACACTCAGATTGGCTTTTTTTCCTCCATAAAACAGAAGCTCCTGGCCAAATCAAACAGATGGAGGAAATCTCCCCTGTCTGTGCCAGACAGAAAGATATCACTGGGTCCTTTGCCTCTAGCAAGGAAAAATCCTGGTTACAACAAACACTGAATGTTGACCTTCAGGTTATGTTTGCAGATGACACCAAGTCAGGTGGGAAAGCTGATCTGATTGAGGGTAGAAAGGGAGGGATATGGACAGGCTGGATCGATGGGCTGAGGCCAATAGTATGAAATTCAACAAGGCTAAGTGCCGGGTCCTGCACTTCGGTCAAAACAAGGCCACGCAATGCTACAGGCTTGGCGAAGAGTGGCTGGAAATCTGTCCAGCAGAAAAGGACCTGAGGTTATTGGCTGGCAGTTGGTTGAATATGAGCTGGCAATGTGCCCAGGTGGCTAAGAAGGCCAATGGCATCCTGACTTGTATCAGGAACAGTGTGGCCAGCAGGAGTAGGAAGGTGATCGTGCCCCTGTACTCGGCACTGGTGAGGCTGAACCTCAAATACTGTGTTCAGTTTTGGGCCCCTCAGTACAAGAAAGACATTGAGTTACTGGAGGGTGTCCAAAGCAGAGCAACAAAGCTGGTGGAGGGATCAGAGTACAAGTTTTATGAGGACTGGCTGAGGGAACTGGGATCTGGAGAAAAGGAGGCTGGGGGGAGAACTTATCACTTTCTACAACTACTTGAAACAGGATTGTAGCAAGGTGAGTGTCAGTCTCTTCTCCCAAGTAACAAGTGATAGGACAAGAGGAAACGGCCTCGAGTTGCAGCAGAAGAGATTTAGATTGGATATGGGAAAAATTTCTTCACCAAAACAGTTGTTGAGCTTTGGAACAGGTTGCCTAGGGAAGTGTCTGAGTCACCCTCCTTGGAGGTGTTTGAAAGACGTGTAGATGTGGCACTTGGTGACATGGTCTAGTGCTGGACTTGGCAGTGCTAGGCTAACAGTTGGACTCAACAATCTTAACAGTCTTTTCCAACCTAAACGATTCTACATTTCTATGATACTATGTCTCTTGAGCTGAACATCTGTCATGAAGAAAGGCTCTGCCTAAGCCAAGATTCTATTACCACACAAAGTTTCCTTTCCAGTTTGGGATGAGCCTTCCTTACAGTTTTTTCTGCAGAGTTTTATGGCTTTGGGTTTTCCCATGGAGATAACTTACCTGGCTCCCTTGCCATTGGGCTTGTGTATGTATCCCCAGGGAAATTCCCTAGGGAAATTTAGCCAGATGAAGATCATCAAGCAAGAGGCTCCATTACATGAAACAACAGAGATTGTGGCCCAAGTGAGTGGAAAAACATAAAGAACACATATACATGGCTCCTGTGGAGTCATTCAGCTGTCCCTGTGTAGTATTTTTAAGCAATGCTGTGGCCTCCAAACAACATGTTCAGACTCAGCTCTGGGAACCATGCGACTATACCTATATTTTGATGACCAAGCTACCAGAATTCACACCTCTTGGAAAGGCTGAGAACCACGATTTCCATTGCTGTGTACTACGACCAGCTGAAGGTCCAGCTGGGGCAGCTCTGGAAGTTGAAGGATGGCAGGACCTAGAGAATGTCCACCTGGGAGAGGAGCTGTGTGATATGAACAGTTGGATCCCTCTAGCGCATTTGCCATGGCCAGGCAAAATAAAACAACCAATGAAACCCTCACAGATCCTCTGCAAAAGTCCATCTCAGCAGTTTCATAGAATCATACAATCATAGAATCATAGAAAGTTTTGGGTCGGAAGGGACCCCTAGAGGTCATCTAGTCCAACCCCCCTGCAGCGAGCAGGGAGCTGAGTGACAGCACCCAGTGTGGCTCCCACTGATAACCTGCCCCAGATGCAATATCACGCTAAGACCTCTTCCTGTTGCTGGAGAACCAAATAAACAGCTGAAACGCTCTTGCTAATCACTCATTAGCTTATGAGCCTCTTTGGCAGAAGCAAGGAAGGAGAAGCTGAAGAGGAGATGGGTTTACCCTTGTTTTGAAGGTGTTTTATTTTGCTGTTTTATTATGATTATAGATGGCCCTTTGGTCAAGGAAAAGAGTATTTTGTCCTGTTTGTTTTCTAGTAGAAAATTAAGGTTTAACTTCTCCACAATATATGGAGAGCTAGACAGATATTATTACAGGCTACTGAAATGCTGCATATTTCAGGATAAAGATGATCTCCTGTCCAGTTGTTCTTTTCTTCTTTTTCTTTTTTTTTTTTCCATAATTTAAAAAAGTAATTAGAATCTATGTAACTGCAATGTATAATGAACACTTAGGAAAGTAACAGTTCAAGTAGAAGAATGAACATCCTATTCATCCCTAACAAATCTATGAGCAAAAGTCAATATGAGGAGAACAGTGACACATTTAAAACAGGATTTCTATTCTACTTTCACATCCTCTCAAGTTTTGGTACTGGTCACAGTAAAGAGAAGGAAAGGATGTGTGAAAAAAAATTAAAAGCCCTTCCTGGGTCACAACTGCACCTCTCTTGGGCACAGCTGCAAAGGCAACAAGGGACAGATTCACTGAGAAGCAAGTTCAGAGCCAAACGTACAGCTTTGTTAGATGTGAAGAGAGACACGTTTATCTTGAGGTAGGACACAGACCGCAAGATGTGCATAGGCAAGTCTTCTTGAAAGATTAATTGTTCACAGCTTCCCTGAAATACTTTCTATCTTGCCAGAGTGAAAACTTCCCACTGGGGCACAGCAGTTTGTCTGCAAAGAGGCCCTTGGGAAAATTAGTCAGAATTAACTTCTTTATTTCAAAGGGATAAATCTATTTGTGCTGTCCCACTCTTTGGGTGTACTTTCTTTCCAAACTGGGACCTTCCACTTCACTCAAGATCCTTTCTTCACAAATAAGCTCAGCTCAACTAACCAAGCTGCAATTTGGAGCAGGAGTTGACTGTGTATGTAATGGAAAGAGGACGGGAAGACAAGTAAAACCATTTATTGAATCATAGCCTCCCGGGCACAGTCAAGATTTTCTGCACTTAGGATCAGTTTTGCTGAATGTTGTGTTCTGGAAAAGACTAGTGAGTAAATAGCAATTCATCCTTCACTGCTGTGCTCTGCGCAATGAGGGGAACTGGAAAACCTAACCCAGTCTTCCACCTTCCGTGGTTGCCCAACATCCCACTTCACCCCTCCTTGCCACAGCTACCTCAGGAGATCTAACATGAAGAAGAGCAAAGTTTTGTCCCTGGGTCAGATCAAGAAAAGGTGATATGCCCCTTGCTCAGTGCTGGTGAGGCTGGACCTGGAAAACTGTGTCCAGTCTGAGGACTCCCAGTTCAAAAGGGATGGGAAGGAATTGAACAGGTCCCCTGGAAGGCTTCAAAGATACTTAAAGATAGGGACAGATGTCCTGCAACCAGAGGGTGGGCAGCTGCAGCACCTCCCCCCCCCCCCCC